>Ga0208958_1000426_pt1 | contig 50674 bp, 45 predicted proteins | sample RifOxyB1_FD_184032 | JGI IMG/M metagenome (GOLD analysis project Ga0208958, IMG submission 184032) | Soil microbial communities from Rifle, Colorado - Rifle Oxygen_injection B1 (SPAdes) | ecosystem: Environmental > Terrestrial > Deep subsurface > Rock core/Sediment | place: Rifle, Colorado...
ATGTCGATCTCGGCCCTGGAGGCCGAGCTGCGCGACGGGGTGATGGAGGTTCTGAACGCCATCGCCGCCGACTTCGGCGCCTTCCGCGCGCTGCAGGACAAGCTGGTCCAGGCGCGTCTGAAAGGCGAGACCCTCAGCGCCAAGGACGAAAAGACCTACCAGACCCTGACGACGACCATTTCGGACCGTCTGAAGACGATGAAGTTGAACAACAACCGCATCGAGGCCCTGGTCGAGCAGCTGTATGCGATCAACAAGCGGCTGATCGGTCTGGAAGGCCGGTTGCTGCGTCTGGCCGACAGCTACGGCATTTCGCGTCCCGAGTTCCTGAAGGCCTATTTCGGCTCCGAGCTGGACCCGACCTGGACCGACCGGATCAAGGACCAGGGCGTGCGCTGGACCAAGTTCAGCGAGAACGAGGCCGGCCAGATCGCCACCATCCGCGCCGACGTCGCCGCCGTGGCCTTGGAGGCCGGCCTGCCGATCGACGACTATCGCCGCATCGTCCAGACCGTGCAGAAGGGCGAGCGCGAGGCCCGTCAGGCCAAGAAGGAAATGGTCGAGGCCAACCTGCGCCTCGTGATCTCCATCGCCAAGAAATACACCAACCGCGGCCTGCAGTTCCTGGACCTGATCCAGGAGGGCAACATCGGCCTGATGAAGGCGGTCGACAAGTTCGAGTACCGCCGCGGCTACAAGTTCTCGACCTACGCCACCTGGTGGATCCGTCAGGCGATCACTCGCTCGATCGCCGACCAGGCGCGGACCATCCGTATTCCGGTGCACATGATCGAGACGATCAACAAGATCGTGCGCACCAGCCGCCAGATGCTGCACGAGATCGGCCGCGAGCCGACCCCGGAAGAACTGGCCGAGAAACTGGCCATGCCGCTGGAGAAGGTGCGCAAGGTCCTGAAGATCGCCAAGGAGCCGATCAGCCTCGAAACCCCCATCGGGGATGAAGAGGATTCGCACCTGGGCGACTTCATCGAGGACAAGAACGCCGTCCTGCCCATCGACGCCGCCATCCAGTCGAACCTGCGGGAGACCACCACCCGCGTGCTGGCGTCCCTGACGCCGCGCGAGGAGCGGGTGCTGCGCATGCGGTTCGGCATCGGCATGAACACCGACCACACCCTGGAAGAAGTCGGCCAGCAGTTCTCGGTGACGCGCGAGCGGATCCGTCAGATCGAGGCCAAGGCCCTGCGCAAGCTGAAACATCCCAGCCGATCGCGGAAGCTGCGGTCCTTCCTGGACAGCTAAAAGATCAGGGGCGGCTCCGACGGGGCCGCCCCTTTTTATTGGCGCACCGCATGGGCCGAAAACACGTCAATCTGGGCCGGGCGCCCGCCAAGGCCGATCTGCCGCAGAAGGTCTGCGCCGCCTGCGGCCTGCCGTTCGTATGGCGTAAAAAGTGGGCGCGGGATTGGGATCAGGTGCGGTTCTGCTCGGATCGATGCCGAGCGAAAGGGGTGTCGGAAGACCGGCGATAGGCGGCTCTCCGCCTCGTGACCGCTGAGGCGGGCTGGAATCGGCTAGGAGCGAGCCATGCTCCTGTCTCCTCGTCTGTTGCGCCTTTGCGCCGGCCTTTCGGTCCTGCTGATCCTTGGCGGCTGTATTCGCCGGGCCCCCGAGCCTCTGCGGCCGTCGCCTTATCCGGGCCAGAGCCCGGCGCCCCTGGTCGGCGGCTTGATTGATAGACCGATCGACGGCGGAACCCAGGCTGCGGTGGTGCGGGTGGGCGGGGATCTGGGGCGGTGCGTGGCGGAGCTGACGGCGGCGCGGGTGCGGTTCAGCCCTGTGCCGGATCGCCAGAACTCGGCTGTTTGCGGCCTCAGCCAGGGCGGGGTGCTGGGGCCGGACCTGGGGACGGTGGCGCGGATGGCGCCAGGCGATGTCCAGATGACCTGCCAGACGGCTCTGGCGCTGAGCATCTGGCGGCGGCAGTCGCTTGAGCCGGCGGCGCGCGAGATCCTGGGCTCGGACGTGGTCCAGATCGACCATATGGGCGCTTACGCCTGTCGTAATGTGAACAACGGCGTCGGCTCCAGCCGGATCAGCGCCCACGCCCAGGCGGCGGCCCTGGATTTCGCCGGCGTGCGTCTCCGCGACGGACGGCGGATCACGGTGACGAACGACTGGAGTGGCGATGCGCCCGAAGCCCGCTTCCTGCGCCGCATCCGCGACGACGCCTGCCGCATCTTCGGCACGGTGCTGAGCCCCGACTACAACGCCGTCCATTTCGATCACCTGCATCTGGAAGCCACCGACACGCGTTTCTGCCGCTGAAGGCGACCGCTCGGGGTCGCGCGTGGGAGGCGGCTTATGGCGAAGCGGTTGAAGGTCTTCACCTGGTCGGACGGGTTTCACGCCTTCACCGTCGCCGTGGGTTCGAGGCCCAAAGCCCTCGCGGCCTGGGGTTCCAAACAGGATCTGTTCGCCACCGGCCTGGCCAGCGAGTTGAGCGGCGGGCCGGACTATGAAGCCGCCCTGGCCGCGCCGGGCGAGGTGATCGAACGCGGCCTGGCCATAGATGTCGGCAAGATCGGCAAGGCGGCCAAGCCCAAGACCCCCGCCGGCCCGACCAAGGCGCAGATCAGGAAGCGCGAGACGCTGGAAGCGGACCGGGAGCGGCTGGACGCCGATCACAAGGCGCGTCTGTCCGCCCTCGACCGGCGCCGCGCCGCGCTCGAACAGGAGCAGGCCAGGATGGAGCGGACCTATGAGGCGCGGCGCGAGCGTCTGACCCAGGCTCTGAAGGCGCTGAAAGCCTGATCAGGCGACGGCGAGCCCGGTTTCGGCTGTTCGTTCGTCGGGCCGGCCCACAGCCTCGATAGCGGAAATCAGAGCCCGGACGTCGATTGGCTTGGCGACGACCGCGTCCATGCCGTGGGCCAGACATTCCTCGCGCTGGTGGGGCATGGCGTTGGCGGTCAGGGCGATGATGGGAACGCGGGGCAGGCCCAGCGCCGCCTCGCGCTCGCGAATGGCGCGCGCGGCGCCGAAACCGTCGAGAACGGGCATCTGGATGTCCATCAGCACGATGTCCCAGGGATGGTCCAGCCAGGCCTCCACCGCCTGGGCGCCGTTTTCCACGATAGTCGGCTCCACGCCGAACTGGCCCAGAAGGGTGCGCAGAACCAGCCGATTGACGGCGTTGTCCTCGGCGGCGAGCACCCGGAGGTCCGGCCCTTCCGCCGTTCTGTCGGCCGAGGCGGCGGCGGAGGCCGCCGCCGCCGCCCCGAGCCAGGGCAGGGGGAGGCGAACCGTGAAGCGCGAGCCCTCGCCCGGTAGGCTGTCGACCTCGATGTCGCCCTGCATCAACCGAGTCAGTTCGAGGACGATCGACAGACCCAGGCCGGTGCCGCCGAACTGGCGGGTGGTCGAGGCGTCGGCCTGGGCGAAGGGTTTGAAGATGCGCCCCACGACCTCCGGCGTCATGCCCACCCCCGTGTCGGCCACGGTCAAGACCAGGTTCGGGCCGTCCCGGCGCGCGACGATGTCGATCCGGCCTTCGGTCGTGAACTTCAGACTGTTTGAGATCAGGTTCGACAGGATCTGCCGCAGGCGGGTGGGGTCGCCGCGATACAGCCCCGCCGCATCGCCCAGGTCCAGGGCGAGGACCAGGTTCTGGTCGTCGGCGGTGGGCGAATAGGTCGAGCGGAGGTTTTCGAGCAGCCCGCCCAGATCGAAGGCGACGCTCTCCAGCTCCATCTTCCCCGCCTCGACCTTGGACAGGTCCAGGATGTCGTTGAGGATGGTCAGAAGGGCTTCGCCGGATTCGGCGACGACGTTCAACCGTTCGCGCTGGACCGGGGGCAGGGGGTCGGCCAGCATGGCCTGGGTCATGCCCAGGATGCCGTTCATCGGCGTGCGAATCTCGTGGCTCATCACGGCGAGGAATTGCGATTTGGCCCGGTTGGCGGCCTCGGCCCTTTCGGTCAGACGCCGCATTTCCGTGACGTCCCAGTTTGCGCCGACCAGTCGGTTGGGCGCCCCGTCCTCGCCGCGTTCCAGGCTGCCGAAGCCCTTGAGGTAACGGATCTCGCCGTCGGTCCGGCGAATGCGGAACTCCGTGTCGAGCAGCATTCCATTCACGGCCGCTTCGGTTTCTTTCCTAAGCATCTCCCGGTCTTCTTCCAGCACGAAACTGTTGAAAAAGGCCAGGTTCAGAACCTCCGGCGCCGGCGTCAGGAAGAGGTCGAACATCTCCGGCGACCAAGCGAGGTCTTCGGTGGACAGGTCCAGCTCCCAAATGCCGATCTGGGCCGCCCGGGCCGCCAGGGCCGCGCGATCCGCCAGCTTGAGCCGTTCGGCCTCGGCCGCCCTGCGATCGGTGATGTCCTGCACGTGGGAAATGTAGAACAGTGGCTCGCCCGCCGCGTTGCGGACCAGAGAGACGGTGCGAACCGCCCATACGACGCTGCCGTCCTTGCGGATATAGCGTTTCTCGATCTCGTAGGAGGGAATGGCGCCCGCGTTCAGCTGCTGAAACAGGTCGAGATCGGCGGGCAGGTCGTCCGGATGGGTGACGTCCCGAAAGTTGATTTTTCGCAGTTCTTCGCTGGTGTAGCCGAGAAACCCCCGCAAGGCGGCGTTGCCGTCCAGCCAGACTCCATCCAGTCCGAAGACGGCCGTGCCGATCGGCGAGTGTTCGACCGCCTGGCAGAACTGCGCCACATCGAAGGTGGCGAGCGTCTTCTTCTTCGCCTTGGCCATGCGTGACTTCCCCTCAGGGTGTGGAGCCTGAAGGGAAAATCTTTCGCTGTCGTGAACGTCGCGGCGCGCTGCGAGCGTCAGGCCTGGAAGAGGGTCTCGAAGCCGCCGAAGATCATCCGCTTGCCGTCGAAGGGCATCTCCATTTCGTGGAAGCGGGGGTCGTCCATCATCTTCTTCTCGGCGGCCTCGCCGGTCGCCCGGTCAGGCCAGACGATCCAGGACAGGACCACGGTCTCGTCCGGCTCCAGCTTCACCGCCATCTTGAAGTCGGTCAGCTTGCCGTCCCGGATGTCGACGCCCCAGGTTTCCACGATGGAGAGCGCCCCGTATTCCTTGAATATGGGCGCGGAGACCTGGGCGCATCTGAGGTAGGCGTCCTTGTCGGCGGTTTTCACGGGGGTCACGAAGCCGCTTATGTAGGTCATGGTCGTCCTCCTCAGCTGTCGTTTTCGGCCAGTTCGGCCAGTTGATCGGCGACGGCGCCCCAACCCTGTTCAAACCCCATGGCTCTATGGGCCTCCATCGCCTGTTCGTTCCAGTGACGGGCGACGGCGGAGTAGCGGGTGGCCTCGCCTTCCGGCTCGAAGGTGTCGATGCGGATGAAGTTCATGTCGCCGGGCTGGGGGATCCAGCCCTCGGTCATGGCGCCGGTCGAGACCAGCCTACGACCGGGGATCACCTCGAGGAAGACCCCCGAATAGGCGTGGCGCTCGCCTTCCGGCGATTCCATCTCGATATCGGCTCGGCCGCCCGCCCGCAGATCCCAGTCGACGACGGGGGTGGTCCACGGACGGGGGCAGAACCATTCTCTCGTGCGTTCGACGTAGATCTTCCACACGGTCTCCGGCGAGGCCTGGATCAGCCGACTGACGCCCAGCTCGAAAAGCTCGGACATGGGAACCTCCTCAGGCCGGGGTCAGCGCGTGGGCCGCAAAGGCCTCGGGACCTTGGGCGACGGCGGCGGGATCCATCCACATGACCTCCCAGATATGGCCGTCGGGGTCGGCGTAGCTGCGCCCGTACATGAAGCCGTAATCCTGGGGCGGGTTCGGGTCGGCGAGACCGCCGGCCGCAGCGGCTTCAGCCACCGTCGCATCCACGGCGTCCCGGCCCTCCCGAGACAGGCACAGCAGCATCTGGGCGGAGGCGTGGGCGTCCGGGATGGCTCGATCGGTGAAGCCGCGCCACTTGTCATGGGTCAGCAGCATGACGTGGATCACGTCGGACAAGACCATGCAGGCGGCGGTCTCGTCGCTGAACATCGGGTTCTTCGTCGCGCCGACGGCTTCGTAGAAGGCGATGGAGCGATCAAGGTCGGCGACGGGCAGATTGATGAAAATCAGCTGGGTCATGCTTTTGTCCTCTCCCTATGGTGGCAAACCCTGGTCCAGGAGATTACATTAGTCAACTATGAAGTTAGAAAAAGTAACTGCAAAGCCTGCCCGCCGCTATCATGACGCCTGTGGCGCGGCCCATGGCCTGGATCTGATCGGGGAGCGCTGGGCTCTTCTGGTCGTGCGCGAACTGATGCTGGGGCCGCGTCGGTTCGGCGACCTGAGGAAGGATCTGCACGGGATCTCGGCCAATGTGCTGACCCAGAGGCTGGAAGGGCTTGAGGCTTCGGGCGTGGTGCGACGTCGCAGATTGCCGCCGCCGGCATCGGTCCAGGTCTATGAGCTGACGGACTGGGGGCGCGAGATTGAGCCGGTCTTCATCGTGCTGGGGCGCTGGGCGGCGCGCTCGCCTTCGCATGATCCGACCCTGCCGATCAGCGCCGTCTCCATTATGCTGTCGTTCAAGACCATGTTCGATCCAGCGCGCGCGGGCGAGGCCGCCATGGTCGTCGGTTTCGTCTTCGACGAGACGGATTTCCGCGTCGAGATCGCCCAAGGGCGGCTTGAGGCGCGACGCGGCGAGATCAAGGACGCGGACGTCGTTCTGGTCACCCATCCGCAGGCCGTAGCGGCGGCGGTCTATGGCAAGGCGCCTTTGAACGCGCTGGAAGCCCAGGGCGACTGGGTCGTCCGAGGCGACGCCCGCGTATTCGAACGCTTCGTGGATTTCTTCCATCTGCCTGAAAAGGCTGTGTTGGAAGCTTCGCCTTAGAAGGTTTGGTAAGGAGTCTCCCCTAGGTCCTGACGCACCATAGTATTCGGAGGCGGACGTGTTCAGGTCCCTGTCGATTTCGATCAAGCTGATGATCGCCCTGGGCGCCATGATCAGCGCCTGCGGCGTGGCGACCCTGGTGGTCCTGTTCAGCCTGGTGACCCTGCAGCAGTCCGACACGGCCGAACGCGCGGCGCGTCAGATCAGCGAGGCGGCGAACCAGGCCCTGACCGCAGCGGTCGAGGAACAGAACGCCATGCGCGCCTATGTGGCGACGGGACGAGGCGAGCTTCTCCAAGATTACACGGCGCGAAAGGCGGCCTTCGACCAGGCGGTCGCGGCTCTGGACGCCAGCGATCCGACCCATGTCTACGCCGCCCAGCACCGAGCCTTGAGCGCCGCCACGACGGCCTTCCACCAGCAGTCCGAAGATCTGATGAGCCTGGCCCGCGATCCAGAGACCCGTCTCCAGGCCGCCGCCCAAATGATGCAGACGGCCGGTCTGGACGACATCCGCGCCGCCGTGGCGACCGTGAACGAGTCGGCCGGCGCCGTGCTCGGCCGCCGGGAGGTCGCCAAGGCCAAGGCGTTCGAGGCCGGCTACATCGCCCTGATGGTCGGCGGGGTTCTGGCGCTTCTGGTGGCGGCGGCGATGACCCTGTGGCTGGTCAAGGCCTTGAGCCAGCCGATCGTCGCCATGACCCGGGCCATGGACCGGCTGGCGGACGGCGACCTCGACGTCGTGATCCCGGCCCAGGATCGAAGGGATGAGATCGGCCGCATGGCTGTCGCCGTCGGGACTTTCCGCGACAACGCGGTCGAGAAGAACCGACTGGAGGCCGAAACCCAGTCCCAGCGCGCCCTGACCGAGGCCGAGCGCCGCGCCAACGAAGCCGAAAAGGCGCGTATCGCCGAAGAGGACCGTATCGCCCTGACCGCCCTGGCCGAGGGGCTGGCGGCCATGTCGAACGGCGACCTGACCCACCGCTTCACCGCCGAGGTGGCGCCGCGCTCGGAGCAGTTGAAGATCGACTTCAACGCTTCGATTGCGAAGCTGGAACACGCCATGGGCGTGGTTCTGAGCAATGTCGCCAGCATCCGTTCGGGCGCCGGAGAGATCAGCCAGGCCGCCGACGACCTGTCGCGCCGCACCGAACAACAGGCGGCTTCGTTGGAGGAGACCGCTGCGGCGCTCGACGAGATCACGGCCACGGTCAACAAGACGGCCGCCGGGGCGCGTCAGGCCTCGGACGTCGTTCATGCCGCCAAGGGCGACGCCCAGACCTCCGGCGTCATCGTCCGCGACGCGGTCAAGGCTATGCAGGCCATCGAGGGTTCGTCCGAACAGATCAGCCAGATCATCGGCGTCATCGACGAGATCGCCTTCCAGACCAATCTGCTGGCCCTGAACGCCGGGGTTGAGGCGGCGCGGGCCGGCGAGGCGGGTCGCGGCTTCGCCGTCGTGGCCTCCGAGGTCCGGGCCCTGGCCCAGCGATCGGCGGAAGCGGCCAAGGAGATCAAGGCCCTGATTTCGACCTCGACCGATCAGGTCGGCTCCGGCGTCAGCCTGGTCGGCCAGACCGGCGAGGCGCTGCAGCGGATCGTGGATCGGGTGGCGGAAATCGACGGGCTGGTGTCGGAGATCGCTGCCTCGGCCCAGGAACAGGCCGTCGGCCTGGCTCAGGTCAACACCGCCGTAAACCAGATGGACCAGGTGACGCAGCAGAATGCGGCCATGGTCGAACAGTCGACCGCCGCCAGCCAGGCCCTGGCCCAGGACGCGGAAGCACTGCAAACTTCCATGGCCCAGTTCAGGCTCGCGGCAGCCGCACCGGCGGCGGCCCCGGCCCCGCGTGCGTCGGCCAAGCCCGCCGCGCCCGCCCGCTCCAGCCATATGGCGGCCGCCCTGAAAACCCTGGGCCGCGGCGGCGCGGCGGCCAGCGTCCAAACCGCCGCCACGGAGGATGGGTGGGAAGAATTCTGACGCCTCTTGCGACGCAAATCTGAACAATCGCGGTTCGGCGAGTCGACTTCGCTTTCAGGGCGAGTATCCTTAACGCGGCCTCGGGAAGGCCTCGTCGAGGGGACGTCATGTTCGACATTGCGCATCTGAAACAGAGGTTCAGCCAGTACGCAGCCTTGTGGCTGGCGGGGTTTCTGGTCAGCGGCGCCGCCATCCTGGTCGGCATGCTGTTGATGGACCTGATGGCTGCGGCGGATCTGGTGTTGCCGGTGCTGCTGGCCCTGGTCGCTCTGATCCTCGGGGCGGGGGTTGTGGCCAGCTTTCTGTCGAACCGCACCCTCGGCACCAAGCTGGCTGTCCTGCTGGCGGCCGTTCTGCTGATCCTGCCCCTGCTATGGTCGCCGGTCTCGGCGGCGGTGGTGATCGCCTTCTTCGCGGATCGCTCCATCGAGTATTCGGCCGCCTACGCCGACTTCCAGATCGCCGTCGCGTCGGTGCTGTTTCCCCTGTCGGAGCTGTTTCTTGGCGGCGCGGTCTTCAGCGCGGTCTGGGCGGGGTTCCAGTTCTTCGCCAGTCTGGTGGGCGTCATCTCGGCCGTGGCCAGGGCCTGGCCCTACGTCCGGCGCATCCTCGGACCCGAGCCGGCGACCGACCGTTAGGCCAGCATGTCCAACAGCGTGCCGCTCATCTCGTCCGCCGTCTTGATCACGGCGGCGTTGGCGGAAAAGGCCGTCTTGGCCTGAATCCGTTCGACCGTCTCCTCGGCCAGACGGTCGAGGGGGGCGGAGGCGGTGCGGCGCGCGCTGGCCTCGAAGCGGTGTTGAGCGCCGAACAGTCCGGCGGCGGCGATGGACATGACCTGCATGACGGTCTCCTTCGCCTGCAGCTTGCAAGGGGCCCGGTCAACACCTCTGTAACAAACAGGGTGAACGCTGTTTTCCGCCCCGCTTGCGCCTTTATCCGTGTATAGAGGCCCCTCATTCGCCCGGCCTGAGGACGTCCTCGGCCGGGCGCGGTCGTTTCGGCCGCCGTTCGCTATTCAGGATTTCGATGCCCTTTCCCGCCGTTCACCCCGCGCTCGACCGCGCTTTGATCAACAAGGGCTATGCCGAGCCGACCCCGGTTCAGGCCGCCGTTCTGGAGGACGGTCATGCGGACCGCGATCTGCTGGTCTCGGCCCAGACCGGATCGGGCAAGACGGTCGCCTTCGGTCTCGCGGCGGCGCCGACCCTGCTGGGCGACGGCGAGAACTTCGGTCCGGCCGGCGCGCCCCTGTGCCTGGCCATCGCGCCCACGCGGGAACTGGCCATGCAGGTCGCAGCCGAGCTGCAATGGCTGTACGCCGACTCCGGCGCCAAGATCGCCACCTGCGTCGGCGGCATGGACGCGCGTCGTGAAGCCCGGGCGCTGGGCTTCGGCGTTCATATCGTCGTCGGCACGCCGGGCCGTCTGAAGGACCATATCGACCGGGGCAATCTGGACCTGTCGCACCTCAAGGTCGCGGTGCTCGACGAGGCCGACGAGATGCTGGACATGGGCTTCCGCGAGGATCTGGAGCATATCCTGGACCAGGCGCCGGAGAGCCGCCGCACCCTTCTGTTCTCGGCCACCCTGGCGCGCGAGATCGTGACCCTGGCCAAGCGCTACCAGAAGGACGCGGTGCGGATCGATGCGACCGACAAGTCGCGTCAGCACGCCGACATCGAATACCGCGCCTATCGCATCGCGCCGAACGAGATCGAGCACGCCGTGGTCAACACCCTGCGCTGGTTCGAGGCGCCGCGCGCCATGGTCTTCTGCTCGACGCGCGACAGCGTGCGGCATCTGCAGTCGTCGCTGCTGGAGCGGGGCTTCTCCACGGTCAGCCTGTCCGGCGAAATGGGTCAGCGCGAACGGACCGATGCGCTTCAGTCGCTTCGGGACGGACGCGCCCGCGTCTGCGTCGCCACCGACGTGGCGGCGCGCGGTCTCGACCTGCCCGATCTGGGCCTGGTCATCCACGCCGAACTGCCGATGAACCGTGCCGGCCTGCTGCACCGTTCGGGCCGCACAGGGCGGGCGGGCAAGAAGGGCGTTTCCGTCATGCTGGTCCCGCATTCGCGCCGCCGAAAGGCCGAGCGTCTGATGGACGAGGCCGGGATCGACGCAGTCTGGTCCGGCGCGCCCACCTTCGACGAGATCCGAAAGGCCGACGAAGATCGGCTGCTGTCGCCGTCGCATTTCGAGGCCGAGGTGTCGGACGAGGACATGATCGTCGCCAAGCGGATGATCGCCGAACGCACGCCGGACGAGATCGCCGCCGCCCTGGTGCGCCTGCTGCGCAAGGAACAGCCGGCGCCGGAAGAACTGTCCGATCCGGGCGCCGATCGCGGACCGGCCAAGCGAGACCGCGCCGCGCGCAACGTCGACGGAACCGCCGCCCAGCCCTGGCCGGGCGAACGCCTGGGCGCTGACGAGGTGGTCTGGTTCCGCCTGGACGTGGGCCGCAACAAGAACGCCGACCCGAAGTGGCTGATCCCGCTGATCTGCCGCATCGGCGGCATCTCCAAGCCTCAGATCGGCTCGATCCGCACCTTCCCGGAGGAGACCCGGTTCGAGATCGCCAAGACCCACGAAAAGGCCTTCCGCGAAGCCGTCGCGGCGTCCAAGGAGGAAGTGACGATCACCCCGTCCGAGGCGCCGACCCCCGGGTCGATGAAGGCGTCGCGCTTCGCCGGCCAGAAATCGGGCGGGCCGCGGCGAGAGGACGGCGACCGCCCCTTCAAGAAGACCCCCTACAAGCGCGCCGAGGGCGGCGAGGGCGACGCCCGTCCCCCGTTCAAGAAAAAGCCCTGGGCCCCGAAGTCGGACGTCGCCGCAAACCCGCGCTCGAACGCGGCCGGCGACAAGCCCTTCGCCAAAAAGCCCTTCAAGGCCAAGCCGGGCTTCAAGAAGGACGGATTCAAGGGCAAGTCCAAGGGCTGAGGCTTGCCCGATGACGGGCGGGGGCGCATCCTCCGCCCATGAGCCCGCCGTCCGAACCCCAGGGACGATACGCCTCGTTCGAGGCCTTTTATCCCTATTACATTCACGAGCATTCCAACCGGACCTGCCGACGGATTCACGTCGTGGGCACGGGGCTGGTGATCCTGGCCTTCGTCGCCTTCGTGCTGACGCTGAACCCCTGGTGGCTTCTGGCCATGCCGCTGGTCGGCTACGGCTTCGCCTGGGTCGGCCATTTCTTCTTCGAGAAGAACCGTCCGGCCACCTTCAAATATCCGGTCTGGAGCCTGATGGGCGACTTCCGCCTGTTTTTCGAGACCGTGTCGGGGCGGCGAAGATTCTAGCCCCTTCTTTGCGGTTTGAAGCTTTGCGGCTCCACGGAAGCGGATAAGATGAGGCAGGCGGCAGGGGGGCCGCAGGGAGGGACCTCACCAATGAAAAAGACCATCGCCTTGACGGCCATGGCCGCGATCGCCTTCGCGCCCGGCGTCAGTTTTGCGCAAAAGAACGGCGCACGGCCCGATTTCACGCTTGATCCCAACTATGGCGAGGTCTCGCTGGAGGCCGGCTTCACCCCGGATCCCTGGACCAAGTCCATCCTGGCCGGGGGTTCCGTCCCCGCCTCGTCCGCCCGCTCGGGCTGCGAGGGTTCGGTCAGCGCCGCGCCCGACCTGCAACTGCAGTATGAGGCCGGGGAGTTCGACCTGACCGTTCGCGCCCTGGCTTCGGAAGACACCACGCTTCTGGTCAATACGCCGAGCGGCCAGTGGCTGTGCGACGACGACAGCGGCGGCGACCTGAATCCCAAGGTGCTGATTTCCGACCCGCAAAGCGGTCGGTACGACATCTGGCTGGGCACCTATGGGAACGACATGGTGCAGTCGACCCTGGAGATCAGCGAACTGGGCGATTCTGGTTCGAGCGGCGGCGAAGCCCCCGATCCCGGTCTCGACCCCAATTTCGGGTCCGTGAATCTGGACACGGGCTTCACCCCCGATCCCCACGAAAAGTCGATCCTGGCCGGGGGCTCGATCACCGCCTCCGTCGCCAAGGCGGGCTGCGAAGGCAAGGTCAGCGCGGCGGCGGACTATCAGGTCTTCTTCGAAGCCGGGTCCATGGACCTGACCTTCCTGGTCGAAGCCTCCGAAGACACCACACTGCTGATCAATGCGCCGAACGGCCGCTGGTATTGCGACGACGACAGCGGCGGCGGGGTGAACCCGAAGGTGTTGATCACCAATCCGCAGAGCGGCCGCTACGACGTCTGGGTCGGCACCTACGGCGACGACATGGTCCAGTCGACGCTGAAAGTGAGCGAACTGGACTAGGCCGGGCGCAGGGGCCGGATATGAAGACGCCGGCGGCCCTGAGGTCCGCCGGCGTTTTTCGTTTTGGTCTTCAGTTGGACGCCTTTTCCCAGGCCGGGGGACAGCCGTCGAAGCGGCCGGCGTCCTCGATCGTCAGGGTCTGCATATTGAGGCGTCGCGCCTGGGCCATGGAGCCGCGGCCATGACCGGTGAACAGATCGATCTTCTGTCCCTTGATCGCCCCGCCGGTGTCGGAGGCGTACCAGTAGCCGTCATGGATCGAACCGTCGGCCAGACGCAGGCCGACCGTCTCGCGAATGAACAGTCGCGTGCGGCGGGGAATGACGCGCGGATCCACCGCGACGGTGCGCATGGCGACCGGCCGGCAGCCCAGGGAATCATTGCCCGTCGCTCCACCGCCGCCCGCGTGATACAGGCGGGCCGAGGCGCGCCAGTCGGGATCGCCGGCCATCAGTTCGGCCTGCTCGGGGCTGAGGCTGGGCGTGATTTCGGACGAGGCGTCGGTGGAACCGATCTCGGCAGCCGGGGTTTCCTCCCTGACTTGATCCGCCGCGACAGCGACATTGTAGGGGACCGGTTCGCTCGACAGCGAGGACACGGCGGCCCACAGAATGGCGAAGGCAGCGGAAGCGCCGATCATCCGATTTGCTCATGAAGACACCGGCTCCCAACGCCGCCGACGCTGGGTTTGTCTCGTCAATTTGGGGCCAGAAAGGGGCGATTGCCGGCGGACGGCGTCACCGGATCGCCGAGGCGCCGCTCTCCCCATTCGTCAAGCGCTTGAGACCTCAAGACTTTTTCCGGGCCAGCCCGGAAATCAGAATCTGTAGCTAAGCCCGATCTGGACGACCGGCAAAACCTTGTAGTCGTCCGCCTCTTCCTGAATGTCGCGCTCCTCGTCCGCCAGAATCTCCTGGAACAGGGGCGTATCGGAAAGGGTCCCTCCGGATGCGCTCAACCGAACCTGCGGCGCGTCGCCGAAGGCCGCGCCTGCCAGGACGCGGAACCCCCAGGCTCCGCCGCGCGTGAAGGTGTTGTCATAACCGACGCCCAGAAAGGGCGCGGTGCTCTCCAGGTCAATGCGGCCGGTGAGGCGACCCACCTGTTCCGGGGTGAAGGTGAAGCCGCCCAGCTCCACATCTTCGTCGGGATCAGACCTGAGGTCCACGACACGTTCGCCGAAATAGGCGCCGCCCGAAACGAAGAAGCCGTTGCCGAAGGGGTGAAGATCGACGAAGGCGCCCGGCGACTGGAAGTCGATGTCGGCCTTGTAGTCGATGTCGTCATAGGTGTCGTCCGCGTCCCACTGCAGCACGTCATAGGATCCGCGAAGGACGATGTAGTCATTCACCGCATACTGGGCCTGTAGGCCGGCGCCGGGGGTGCCTAACTGAGCGCCGACCGCGAAACGACTGCGGTCCTCCTGGGCGAAAGCTGCGGAGGCGGGCAGGGCCGCGACGGCGGCGAGTAAGCAGACGGTCTTCATGAGCGGCTCCGGAGACGGGGTCTTTCGTCCAAATCGCTCCGGCGTGATCAGGTTCCGTGGCGGCCGCTCAGGCGGCCTCCTCCCTGCGCGCCTCGGCCTCTCGGACGGCTTCGGCGGCGCGGTCCAGGACCTCCAGCCCCGCGCCCGGCCGGATCGCCTCGACCGTCAGGATTCGCCGGAACGCCCGCGCCCCCGGCCGTCCGTGCATCAGACCCAGCATGTGGCGGGTCATGGCGGCCAGACGCACGCCCTCGTCCAGACGGGCGGCCATATAGGGCCGGTAGCGCTCCAGAGCGGCGAAGGCGTCGACGTCCGCCGTGTCGGCTCCATACAGGCGACGGTCCGCCTGACCCAGCAGGGCCGGCTCATGATAGGCGGCGCGGCCCAGCATGACCCCGTCCAGCCGCACGCCGTCCGCATCTTCGGCCAGATGGACCTCGGCGGCGTCCAGATCGCCGATCCCGCCGTTGACCGAGATGTTCAGATGGGGCCGCTCGCGCTTGAGCCGGCGCACCAGGCCGTAGTCCAGCGGCGGCACGTCGCGATTTTCCTTGGGCGACAGGCCTTGCAGCCAGGCCTTGCGGGCGTGGACGATGAAGACCTCGACGCCGACGGCGGCGCAGGCGTCCACCGTGGCGAACAGGCTGACCTCGGGATCCTGGTCGTCAACCCCGATGCGGCATTTGACTGTGGCCGGGATGGAGACGGCGCCCCTGATCGCGGCCATGCACTCGGCCACCAGTTCCGGCTCGCGCATCAGACAGGCGCCGAACCGGCCTGACTGGACCCGGTCCGACGGACAGCCGACGTTCAGATTGATCTCGTCATAGCCATAGGCCTCACCCACCTTGGCCGCCTCGGCGAGTTCGTCGGGATTGGATCCGCCCAGTTGAAGAGCCACCGGGTGCTCCACCGCGTCGAAACCGAGCAGATAGTCTCTGTCCCCGTGCAGCACCGCCGGCGCCGTCACCATCTCCGTATAAAGCAGGGCGCGCTTCGTCAGAGACCGATGAAAGGCGCGGCAATGCCGGTCCGTCCAATCCATCATCGGCGCAACGGCCAGTCTACGCGCTTGATTTATAGGCATTTTTCTGTAGTTTCAGGCGATTGGCAGACGATGTTCGCCGACGCTTCTACGCGCATTTTCGACGGTTTTCGCCCCTCTACGACATCCTACTGCACCCTTTTTGCACTCAAATCATGGCCTCCATCCGCAAACAAAAATCTGGCCGGTGGCGCGTCCAAGTGCGGCGCAAGGGACAGGCTGTGAGCGAGACCTTCGTGAGGTACCAAGACGCCAAGGCCTGGACGGTCGATGCTGAGCGGCAAATTGATCGAGGGGAACACCTCGGGACTTCCAGGTTGCGCGGATTGTCGCCATCGTCAGTGTACGGTCACGACCGCTGAAAAGGCTTTTGCGCTCGTCGACCCTGAGGCCGCGGACATGCAATCCAAGCCTATAACCCGGACCTTGCCGCCGGACGGGGGCGCGGTCTCGCTTTTGGGGCGGAGGCGTCATACGGCCTGACTCTTCACCCCGTCGCTGATGCATCGCCCTGGGCGCCCAGCTTGGAACACTCGAGGAATGTCGTTTTCTTGGAGTGCAGCCGAGTTCCGCTCCTGGCGCGAAACGGCTGCGCAGGCTGTAGAATGGCGCGCGACGGAGACCGTGTCGGCGCCGCGATGCGGAACATCGGCGGGTCGTTCTACGACTTTGAGGCCATGGCCTTCGAGGGGGGCAAGCGGAGGGTCTTGGCGTCGCCGCCGAACGATTGGGGCGGACGCGCGGCTCAGGCCTCTGGGGGGCGGCCTTGGGAAGTGGCGCGCGATATGACCCGGCCGTCGAGGATCTTTTAGAAATCGCTCGTACGCTCGACCGGATTTACGCCGCTGCGGCTCGTTTGATGCGGCAGCTCAGCGGCTGACTAAATGGCGCGGTCGATGGAGGCCGACCGGACCGCCGGGTCCTCAGAAGGCCGGCGGCTGGGTGCGGAAGAAAGCCGTCGCCCCCACCCCGACGTAGAGCAGGGCGAAGGCGATCAACAGGCATACCGCAAGCCACGCCAGAAGGCGCCGATTGCGCAGGACCGGCGGTTTCCGACGTCTTGGCTCCGGCATGTCCTGGCTCACAGGCTGCGCGGCGAGCGAACTCCCGCTTCGGCGCGGGGTTCATCGGTCTTCAGAGCCGCCAGGAAGGGCGCGATCTGCCAGAGCGCCGAAAGGCCGACGAGGACATAGACGATGCGCGACAGGGCGGAACCGGCGCCGAACAGGGCGGCGACCAGGTCGAACTCGAAAGCGCCGACAAGGCCCCAGTTGACCCCCCCGACGATGACGAGGAGGAGGGTGACGAGGTTGAGGATTTTCATGATCTTCTCCGAAAGGACCTGTTGGAAAGCCGCCTCGGTCTTCCCTGTTCCCCGACAGCGGATTTCCAGTCGGTTCCGCCGGAGAACGAACACATGGGAACCTCAATCCGCCGTATCGCCTGTCGGATGCAGGACACGGGGCAACGGCCCCGCCGTGCCGGGACTTTGGCCCTCGACTTCATCCTGACAGGATAAGCCTTTGCTGCCGACCTATCCCGACATCCTCGTCCGCAGCATCGCCGTCTTCGAGGCGCTGCTGGGGGCTGCCGCTGCGGCCTGTCTCGGGGTGCTGGTTCTCGCCGCCTGAGCCTAGACGGAGCGCCAGGCGTCGAGAATACTGTCGACGTCGGCCGTTTCGATCTGCTGGCCGTATCGGCGGTGGTATAGGGCGATCAGGCTGTCGTGGTCCTCGTCAGAGGAACTGCACAGCGCGTCCGTGGCGACGACGACCCGGTACCCCAGATCGACCGCGCCCAGGACCGCCGCCAGGACGCAGACGTCGGTCTCCGCTCCCGTCACCACCAGAGTGTCGACGTCGCTGTCGCGCAAGGCCTGGTCGAGGCCGGTGTCGATCCAGGGCGAATACAGCCTCTTGTCGATCACCCGCGCCGGCGGCGCGAAGGGCTGCAGTTCGATCGCCAGATCCACCATGGGTGCGCCCAGGGCTTCTAGGGTCATGGAGGGCCAGCGCTCCCAATACTGACGCCACGTCCCCTGACCCTCGCCGGGCCGAGCGGCGGGGATGAAGCGGGTGAACCAGGTCTGCTCCGTCCGGCGCTCGCACAGGCGCACGATCACCGGCAGAACCCGCCCGGCCCAGGGCGTCCTCCAGTCGGTGTCCTCGACAAACATCCTCTGCATGTCGACGCACAGATGCACGGCGGAAGCCGGGATTTCGGCCTTGAGACCCTGGCTCATCACATCAATCCTCCGCGCGAGGTGCGCCGCCGTCGGCGTTGGGCGAGGAGGGCTGGACTTCCCTGGGCGAGGGGCGGGTCTGAGTGTCGGCGTGATGTTCGATCCGTCCGGTCTCGACTTCGGTGCGGGAGAAGACCTCTTCCTGCCCCGACTCCAGCAGTTCGTCTTCCGGCCCGCCCAGGCCGCCCTGCGCCAAGCCGGACCGGCCCGGCTCGGCCTCAGCCGACATAGCGTTGGTACTCTTCCGCATAGCGAGCCGTCAGGCGGTCCTGATGCTCGCCGTGGGCTTTCAGGTGCAGGAACCAGCCGTGTTCCTCCTCGTACATGTGCGTCAGCACGGCCCCTTCAATATGGCCCCATTTGTCGAGCCAGGCGTCCGAAGAGGGAGCGATGTTCTCAAGCTCGGCCATCTGCATCTTGGCCGTGGTCTGTTCGGAATAGGCGACACCCGCCTGCATCTTGTGCCCGTGCTGGGCCATGGCGGGGTAGAGGACGATCTCTTCGGCCAAGGAATGGCCGTTCAGGACCAGCGCCAGATTCTCCATCGCCGCCTTGCGGTCCGCCGCCGACTTGGCGGCCCGGCCCTGGGCGAAGGCGGTGCGGATCAGCTCGTGGTGATCCAGCGCCAGCGACAGCCAGTCGCCGGCCTGGGCTGCGGCGCGCGCCTTTTCGGTGGCCTCTCGGCGACGGTCTTCGGAGGGTTGGGGCGTGATGGCGGCCAGCGCCTTGTCGATGACGGACATGAATCCTCCAGGTGTGGGGTGAGAGCGCACAAGCTGGGCCCGGCGTTCCTGTGTCTGGAAGCCGACCCGGGCGTCAGTCGCCCGAGCCCGGCTCGGCCATCTTGCGGTGCATTTCGGCCAGAACCGTCTGCGGCGTCACCGCCGCCATGGCCGCCTGCATCTTGTTGCCGAGACCCGCGACCACATCGCCGTCGCCGCGTATCATCGCCTCATAGCCCGCCTTGGCCACGTCCGCCGGGTCGTCCTTGTTCTCGTCCTGACCCACCTTGGTGTCGGTCAGATCGCCGCGTTCGAAGAAGTTCGTGTCCGTCGGGCCCGGCATCAGAACCGTCACCGACACCCCGCTGTCCTTCAACTCATTCCTGAGGGCGAAGGAGAAGCTGTCCACGAAGGCCTTTGTGCCGTTGTAGACGGCCTGGAAACTGCCGGGCATCAGACCGGCGATGGAGCCTGTGAACAGGATCCGCCCGCGCCCGCGCTCGCGCATGTCCCGCCCGATCAGCTGCGCCAGACGGATCGTGCCGGTAACGTTGGTGTTGATCACGTGGACAATGTCTTCAAAGTCCTGATCCAGGAAGGCCTTGCCGAGGCCATGCCCGGCGTTGGCGGCAAGCGCATCCACAGGGCGACCGGCCACGGCCAGATACAGGGACTGAACCCCGTCCTCGGTCGCCAGGTCGGCCTGGACGGGGTCGACGCGGGCGCCGAGACTCTCCAGCACCTGAACCGCCTCGCCGAGCGGCGTGTCTGCCGCCACCACCAGATCATAGCCGTCGCCGGCGAAAAGCTTGGCCAGTTCGTAGCCTATGCCCGACGAGGCGCCAGTGACGACGGCGAGCGGTCGGGCGGTTTCGGCGGCGGTCTGGTCGAGGACGTCGGTCATGGGAAACTCCGGAGTGGTCCGCTGGGCAACACCGGCGGCGAGCCGCCGTTCCGTCCAAAACCCGACGGAACGAAGGAGAAGGGCTGTGGTTGACGAGGTCCAGCCGACCGGAGCGACAGCCATGTCCCACAGTGAAGTTTCAACCGACGCCGACGTCGGATCCACCGCCTTCGTCGACAGTGATCGGCGGGAAGGCGACCACGAGGCGTCAAGCCTTCAGGCGATCCTGATCAATCGGCCCCGACAGGAACTCTACGCCTTCTGGCGAGACTTCCGAAACCTTCCGGCCTTCATGGAGAACGTGAAGGCGGTGGAAGTGCTGGACGATCGGCGATCCCAGTGGACCATCGCGGGACCCGCCGGGGCGGACTTCGACCTCGTATCCGAAATCACCCAGGATGCCCCCGGCGAACGGATTGCCTGGACCTCGACCGAGGGGTCCGACGTCGATCACGAGGGCAGGGTCGAGTTCAGGGACAACGCCTTCGGCCGGGGAACGGAGGTGCGGGTCTTCATCAGCTACGACCCGCCGGCCGGCGTGATCGGCAAGGTCGTCGCCAAGGTGCTGCAGCGCGAGCCCCGCATCCAGGCGCGCCGCGAACTCCGTCGCTTCAAACAGTTGATGGAGACGGGCGAAATCTCGACGTCCAAGGCGCCCGACGCCGCCCCCCGCGCCTCGCGCCACTTCTGATCCCTTTCAAACTTCGACAAGGAGCCGCCCATGCGCGCCCTCACCTGGCACGGCAAACACAATGTTCAGGTCGACACCGTCCCAGACCCCCAGATCGTCAACCCGCGCGACGCCATCATCAAGATTACGGCCACAGCCATCTGCGGATCGGACCTCCATCTGTACGACAGCATGATTCCGGGCATGTCGAACGGCGACATTCTGGGCCACGAGTTCATGGGCGAAGTCGTGGAAGTCGGTCGGGGCAACACCAGTCTTAAGAAGGGCGACCGGGTCGTGGTGCCTTTCGTGATCGCCTGCGGCCAGTGCTTCTTCTGTGAACGCTCGCTTCCGGCCGCTTGCGACAACTCCAACCCGGCCGACAAGTCCGACGCCACCGAGATCGCCTACGGCCATCCTGTCGCCGGCCTGTTCGGCTATTCGCACCTCACCGGCGGCTTCGCGGGGGGGCAGGCCGAGTATGCCCGCGTGCCCTATTCAGACTACGGCCCGATCAAGATTCCGGACGGGATCGAGGACGAGCGCGTGCTGTTCCTGTCGGACATCTATCCGACCGGCTGGATGGCGGCGGAGAACGCGCAGATCCAGCCCGGGGACACGGTGGCGATCTGGGGCTGCGGACCCGTCGGCCTGTTCGCGATCAAGAGCGCCATCCTGCAGGGCGCGGGCCGCGTGATCGCCATCGACCGCCATCCCAACCGTCTCGCTCTCGCCAAGGCCAACGGGGCGGAAGTGTTGAACTATCACGAGGTCAAGGTGCGCGAAGCCCTGCTGGAAATGACGGCGGGTCTGGGGCCTGACAGCTGTATCGATGCGGTTGGCATGGAAAGCCATGGCTTCTCGCCCGACAACATCATCGACGCCGTGAAGCAGGAGACCCGTCTGGGTACGGATCGGCCCCATGTTCTGCGCGAAACCATCATGGCCGTGCGCAAGGGCGGCACGGTTTCGGTGCCCGGCGTCTACGGCGGGGTAGCCGACAAATGGCCGGTCGGGGCCTTCATGGAGAAGGGACTGACCCTGAAGACGGGCCAGACCCATGTGCAGCGCTATCTGCCGCAACTGCTGCAACTGGTCCTGGACGGCAAGATCGACACGACCGATCTGATCAGCCACCGTCTGCCGCTGGAGCAGGCGGCCGAAGGCTACAAGAACTTCAAGGAAAACCAGAACGAGTGGACCAAGGTGGTGCTGAAGCCGCACTGAGGCGGATCAGCAGCCGCAGGCGAACCGCTCAAGCTTCGCGGGGTCGGTCACGATCAACCGGCTCCGCGACAGGCGTACGGCCCCGTCGCGCTCCAGCGCCTTGACGGCCGCATTCACGCTGGTGCGCTGGACGCCCATGGCCTGGGCGAGGATCGCCTGGGTCGTGCGCAATTCCGGTCCCGCGATCCGATAAAGCCGCAGGACCCAGTTCGCCGCGCGTTGCGGAACCTGATGCACGGCGTTGCAGGCGGCCTCTGCCTGAACACGGGTGAGGCGGTCCAGCGCATGGCGGGCGAAGACATGTTCGATCCAGACCCGCCCCATCAGATCCGCCAGATCCTCCGCCGGCGCCTCCACCCATCGGGTGTCCAGCAGGGGCAGGAACCGGACAGGGACGAACGAAGAGGCCAGCGAGGCCTCCCAGCCGAACATGGCCCCCCTGCCGTGCAGCCCGACACAGGCGATGTTTTGCTTGTCAAACGCCCCCAGGGCGCCTTCCAGCACAAAGCCGACCGCGGCGCCGCCAGTGGCTGTCTCGCCGACAGCCAGACTGCGGGCTTGACCTCGCTCGCGGATCAACGCGCGCACCTCGTCAGGCATGAGCCTGAGGACGGGGTGGTCGAGAAGCGCCCTGCCGATCTCATCTCCTCGGACGTGATCGACGGGCAAGTCGCAATGGAAGGAAGCGGCGTCGAGCATTTCGCCACCTTGCGCGGGATGCAATGGCCAAGACGCTCACATGGGTTAAGGCGGATCTGTTAAGCCTCTAACGAGTCTGTCGATGGGCCTGCCGCGCTTGCGCCAGCTCCTGTGAGGCGATCAGGAAGTCGGCCTGAAACTCGGGATCGGCCTTCAGTCTTGCCACCAGGGCCGCCCCGACGATCCTCCCCGCCTCGACGTCGCTGGAGTAGTGGACGCCGCAGACCGCGCGGCTTTCGCCATAGGCCAGGCCGCGCGCCAGCAGGGCGTCGGCGCGGTCCGGCGCCATCTCCGTCAGCACCAAGGCCCAGGCCCAGCCCAATGCGGCGTGGCCGGACGGATAGGATCCGCTGGCGGCCAGCCAGGACTCCGGTGCGATACATGTCGCGCCCGGCTCCGTCACGAAGGGGCGGGGGCGGGTGAAGCCGCGCTTGGCGGGGGTCTGGATCGTCTCCAGATCACCCAGCATCCGACCCAGAAGGCGCGTCAGGGTCGGCATGTTTTCGGGATCGAACCGAATTCCCAAGGCGTCGTCGAACACACGCGGCGCCGACGGAGTCTCGATCTCGTTGTCGGCGCGGGCCTGGGCCCAGCGCGGCGTGCCTTCCAGCGCACGAGTGGCGCGATAGACAGCGAGGTCGTCCAGCGCGCGCGGCGAGTCGTCGGCGGGCGGTGGCGGCAGGAAGGCGGCGGCGTTCGGCGCGCCCGACTTGGCCAGATAGCCGTGGGGATGATCACGAAATCCGGTCCAGAATAGGGAGGACGGCGCCGGGGGCGAGGCGGGGGCTCCGGCGCAGCCCGCCAGGCCTATGAAGAGGCAATAGATGAAGGCGACGGCCGCCGGATGTCGGCCGTAGGAAGTGATGTGCATGAAAAGGTGAACTCTGGACGGGATAAAGGGGATCAGGCCGCCTGGGCGCCGGGCCGGCCGTCCTCGACCACCCAGCTGTTCAGGGTCGAGACAGCGGCCTTGGGATCGCGCACATCGGAAATGGCGCGGTAGCGCGTGTTCATCCGATGGCGGTCCATTTCGATGGACATGTAGCCGCGAACCCGGCTGTCGAAGAATTTGATCTGCGGATTGTTCGGCATATTGGCCATCAAGGCGTCATAGGGCGGTCCCGACGACGAGATGGAGGTGCCGACGAACTCGGTGGCCACGGTGGCGGACGCAGGGTCGGCGCTGACGCGCTTGACGTCGTTGGTCCAGAAGGAATGGTAGTCGCCGCTCAGCACGACGGGATTGCGGGGCTTCAGCGTCGCCAAGGCCTCCGTCATCCGATCGCGTGCGACCGGATAACCGTCCCAGGTGTCGGTCCAGTAGCGGGTCTCCGCGCCGCCGTCGCCGAACCGCAGACCGGCCATGACCAGATCCTGGCCCAGGATGTTCCATTGCGCTTGCGAACGGGCTAGGCCGTCGCAAAGCCAACGCTCCTGCTCGAAGCCCAGGAAGGTGCGGGCGGGGTCCAGCCGATCCGGACAGGCGGCGTCCGTGACCACCTGGCCCTTGCCGCCGTTGGGGCCGTCGCTGCAGGCCTGTTTCGACCGGTACTGACGCCCGTCCAGCATGAAGAACTCGGCCAGGCGGCCGTAGCGGACTCGGCGGTAGATCGGCATCTGCAGCCGGGCGTCCAGCCGCGTCCGGCGTATGGGCATGGCCTCGTAGAAGGCCTTGTAGCCCGCGGCGCGTCGCGACAGGAAATCGTTCGGGCTCACGCCCGGGGTTTTGGACCAGACGCCGGAATAGTCGTCCTGAATCTCGTGATCGTCCCAGACCGCTAGGCAGGGGGCGACGGCGTGCAGGCGCTGGAGATCGGGATCCGTCCGATGCAGGGCGTAACGGTTGCGATAGCCCGCCAGGGTCGTCGCCTCTTCCAGCCCGTAGGGCCGCACCACATTCGCCGCCTGGGCGCCCGTGCGGGTGTATTCGTAGATGTAATCGCCGAGGAAAAGGGTCAGGTCCGGCGCCTCGTCCGCCATATGGCCGTAGGCGCTGAAATAGCCCGACTCCCAGTTGGAGCAGGAGGCGACCGCCAGGCGAAGGCGGTCGATGTCGGCGTTCGGCGCCGGGGCGGTGCGGGCGCGGCCGACGGGGCTCTGCTGACCCAGGGCCGTGAATCGATACCAGTAGGGGCGGTCGAGGCGAAGACCCTCGACCTCGATGTGAAGACTGTGGGCGTTCGATGCGTCGGCCGTTGCCTCGCCGGCGGCGACGATGCGGTGGAATCCCTCGTCAGCCGCAATGTCCCAGCGCACCGCGACAGGGCCGCCCATGCCGCCCAATCCGTCCGGCGCCACGGGATTCATCGCCAGCCGCGTCCAGATCACGAAGCCGTCGGGCGCCGGGTCGCCGCTGGCGACGCCCAAAGGAAAGACGTAGGCGCCGCCCTGGGCCTGGGCGTGACCAAATCGCAGCACCAGGGGCGCCGCGACGAGACCGCCGAGCAGGAGGCGGCGGTTCATCGGAACAGTGGGCTTCAGCATCGGGGCGGCTTTCGAGCGATAGGAGCGCATGGGGCGGATCGGCTGCGCGCCGATCCGCCCCGGTCAGGTCTTAGAAGTCCATCGACAGACGGACGGCGACCGTGCGGCCCGGCTGCGGCGAAGTGGTCGGACGGGCCGAGCCGTTGAAGCCGTTGCGCGTCTCTTCGTAGTAGGTGTTGAAGAGGTTGCGCACCGACAGGCCGACGCGCCAGTTGGCGTTGGTGGGGCCGGTGGTGAAGTTGGCGTTCCACAGCCAGTAGGCCGGAATGATCGACGAGGCGCTGGTCGAATACAGATCGTCGCGGAAGTTGTAGTTGGTCTCCGCCCGCAGATCCAAGCCCGCCATCTCCCAGTCGTAGGCGATCGAGCCGCCGTAGTTCATCTTCGGGAAGGGCAGCTTCTCGCCCGACCGGTCCGTGTAGATGATGACGTCCCAAGGCCCGTTCGTCGGGTTGGCCGCGACCGTCGCGGTGGTGTCGACCGAGTTGTACTCGTCGTATTCGCCGTGTTTGTAGCTGATGTTCTGGCTGATGCTCAGGCCGGCGATGGGGTTCCATTCGAACTCCAGCTCGGCGCCATAGATGTGAGACTTCGGCACATTGTCGATCTTGCCCACCCGGCCGGCGGTGCGGTCGTACAGAACCGTTTGAACCTGCTGGTTTTTATAGTCGTAGTAGAAGACCGCGCCGTTCAGCCGCATGGAACGGTTGAGGAAGTCGGACTTCACGCCCGTCTCATAGGCGATCAGCTCTTCCGGCGCGAAGGGCGTGGCGGAGGTGGCGTTGTAGGTGGTGAAGCCGCCCGATTTCACGCCGCGCGCCACATTGGCGTAGAACAGGGCGTTCTCGCTCAGGTCATATTCGAGGCCGAGCTTCCCGGTCACTTCGGACATGTCGGTGGAATAGGTGACTTCCGCGCCCGGCGTGGCGTTCAGGCGGTAGGTGCCGGGGCTAGTCAGGCTGCGCTCTTCATACTCGTAACGCAGGCCAAGGATCAGGTTCAGGCGGTCGGTCGCTTGGAAGCTGTTGTTGGTGAAGACGCCGATCGATTCCACGTCCTGCTTGTAGGGGGTGTGGATCAGGGCGGCGACGCCGCGATACTCCGTGTAGAAGCCGCCGTCGTTGCTCTCGTTCGAATAATGGAGACCGGTCATCCAGTTCCACCGGCCGTCCGTGTTCGACGCCAGGCGCAGCTCCTGCGACAACACCTCGATGTCGTTGTAGAAATAGACGTCGGATTCCCGTGCGCTGGTGCCGTCCCAATCGTTGTATTCCGAGCGGGTGAAGGTCTGGTAGGCCGAGATCGAGGTCAGGTCCGCCCAGCCGAGGTTCGCCGTCACCTTGGCATTCAGGTCCAGGCCGTCATTGTCGCGGCCCGGCTTGTCGCCGACCGAACGCCCCGAGACCGCAGCCAGCTGTTCCGACAGCGACCAGCCGGTGATGCGCCAGGCGGTGTCCTTGGGAATGGTGACGCCGCCGGCGGTGGTGTAGTCGCCCAGAAGGCGGAAGCCCAGGCCGTCCGACTTGTCGACCATATAGGTCGCCGACAGATCGACGGTGACGTCGTCGGTCGCGTCCCAGGTCAGTCGGCCGCGAACCGCGGTCTTGTCCAGATCGCCCAGCTTCTGGCCGGTGTCGCGATTGTACTGCCAGGCGCCGCCCTGTTCGGTGACGACGGCGAGACGGCCGAGAAGGCCCTCGGCCAGTTGACCGGACAGGTAGCCGTCCAGCTTGTAGCGGTCGTAGGAGCCGTATTCGCCAGTGAAGCCTGCGCGGAAGTCTGCGGTCGGCGCATGGGTGATGATGTTGACGGCGCCGCCGGTGGTGTTGCTGCCATACAGGGTGCCCTGGGGACCGCGCAGCACCTCGATGCGGGCGATGTCGAACAGGGCGCCCTGGGTCGTCACCGTATAGGGATGGGCCACTTCATCGATATAGATGCCGACCGTCGAGGCGTTGTTGCTGGAGTATTCACGCGCGCCGACGCCGCGAATCCGGAACTGCGGCTGACCGCCGCCGAACTGGCTGTCGACCTCCAGATTGGGGACGACGTTTTCGAGGTCGTTGACGACCGTGATGTTCTTTTCGTCCAGCTCCTGTCCGCCGACCACGCTGAGCGAGGCGCCGACGTCCTGGCTGGCCTGTTCACGGCGCTGGGCGGTGACGACGATGTCCTGCACCGTCGTGGCGGTGGTCTGGGACGCGGTCTGGGCCGCAGCGGGCACAGCCGCCAGGGCGAGGACGGCGCCGGAGGCGCCGAGCAGAAGAGACTTCATTTGATCATCCTTCGGGCGACGCGCGGGGACACCCCCTCCCTCGTGCGTCGAAGCGTTTCGGGATGTTGTCGAACGGTCGCCTTGTTCGGCTGACGGGCGAGGCGCTGGGGCATGGGGAGGGAGGCCGGAGCCTTCCTCGCCTCACCGAAAAAACAACTGTTCGACAACGATCTGCAGATAGGCCTGCGAAGCTATGCTTTTGTGACGCTTATCAGAACAGTTTCTGTCATGCCTTCTAGGTGCGGCACGTGCGCCCGGATAACGCGTGTTCTATCACGCGGCGCGTGCGACCAGCTGAATGGCGCCAGCCACGAGGTCGGGGGTCGAAATCGGAACCCCCGTGGCGGACGCCATCAAGGACCGGCCCTTGATCCAGAGGGCGAACCGCGTCGCCGCCAGTCGGGTCAGATCGAACTCCGGCGGCCAGACGCCGGCGGCATTGTAATAGGTGCCTCCGCCTTCGGGGCCGCGCAGCAGCATGGCCAGGTCCCGCAGCGAAGGATCACGCCGCGCCTCGACGCAGATGCTGGCGATCAGGCGCGCATAGCGGACGTAAAAGCCCTCGATTTCAGGGGGTATGGAAACCGTGGGGGCCATGAGCCGCGTCCAGCTGGTGAGATCGGCGCGCGCGGGATCGCCTTCCGGGCGCTGACCGGCCAGATAGCGGGGCATGTCGCGGAAGACGCTGTGCCACACCGCGTCCTGAACGAACCGCCGCATGTCCGGCCAATGATAGGCGATGGTGGAGGTCGAGGTGCCCGCTACCACGCTGACGGAACGGTTCGTCACCGCGCCGATGCCCCCCGCCAGCATCTGGTCGGCGGCGATGTCGAGCAGCTTCCGCCGCATGGACTCAGCCTCCAGGCCTTCGGCCGGCGCCTGAGGCAGAACCAGATTCTCGCGATACCAGAAGGTCGCGGTCGCCTCGCGTTCGGGAAGACCCAGAATCCGGTCGACCAGACCGCCCAGTCCCTCCTCGGCGATCAGCTCGTAGTCGGCCCGTCCCTTCAGCGCGCCGGCGTAGAACTGCTCCAGGGTCAGGCACGCGACCAGAGGCTCTGCCGGGTCGTCCAGGGTTGGGGCGGTGGAGAGATGGCGGCGCCAGGCGTCGCGCCGCATGTCGTCCCATCGCGCCATCAGGTCGCGTCGCTCGGGGCCCGGCTCCGCATCCAGAAGCAACCCCTCCCAAATGCGCACGAAGCCGGCCTCTTCCGCCGCACGCCGGCGGAGATAGTGACGGACGAGGACCAGCAGGGTGTCCCGCCCCAGCGGCAGGCCCGCCACCGAGTCGAAGAAGCGGCGATGGAAGGCCGCGTCCTGCCGCAAGGCCTCTTCGCCTATGGCCTGCAGCAGGCCCGATTTGGAGCCGAACAGATTGACGATGACGGTGGTGCTCCGGCCGACGGCCTGAGCCAGATCGCGCAGGGTCAGGCTGCGGACGCCCTCGACCGTCGCTCTGGCGATGGCGGCGGCGATGATCTGCTGCGCGTCTATGGAGCTGTTGGAAGGAGAGGCGGCGGACATGCTTCCCCATGAAACGCCACGTGCGCCCTGTCGAGCGTCGAGACGAGAGGGCTTCGCCGTCGACGCGACGTCAGGCCTCAAAAAGCGCTGCAGCCGCCGCGCCCTTGACGCTGGACTGGAGGACTTCAGCGAACTGGAGCTCGGTCGTTCCGAAATATTCGGACGGGTGGGCCGCGCACCAATCGGTGGTGACGATCCGCGCGGTGCCGCCTCGCGCCGCCCGCACGCGCGATCTCGCGCCATAGACGAAGTCGCCGGAGCGTTCATCGAGCGGCATGGGGCGATCCTGGTTGGCGCGCGCCATCAGGATGGGCAGTTGAGCGACGGGTATGTCCGCCGTCATCAACCGCCCGTCGAAACGGACGACGGCGTCGAACCTGTGGCGGGTGACGGGTCCGACGGGAAGTCCGGCGCCCAGGGTGGTGTGTCCGATGAAGCCGGCGTCGGCGTCGGCGGCCTCGGCGAATCCGGCGGCGATCCGGCGGCCGGCCTCGCCCACCGACAGGGCCAGGGGCGAAACACCGATCACCGCCCGGTCCGACTCGGTCTGATGGGCTGCCAAGGTGGCGTCGATCAGCGGCTGCAGCCGGGGCGACGACGGCGCGTCGGCCCCTATCGGCACGGATCGCGCCGTCGCCGACCCGTCTTCCAAAAATTCGCCGACCGTATAGGCGCTGGTCCAGGAGCCGGTGTGGGCATAGGCGCTGCGGCCCTGGCGATGTTGGAACAGCAGATGGTCGTGCCCCCCGACCATCAGGGCGCCGTCCGGCAAAAAGGGCAGAATGCCGCGGTCGGCGACGACGCCGGCATGGCTGAGGGTCAGAACGGGGTCGGGGCCTTCCGTCAGTTCGGCCAGATGGGCGCGGGCCCAGTCTGCGGGAGCCGGGATCGACAGCTGATCACGCGACGCCCGAGGATAGGTGCTCAAGGCGTCGGTCGCGACCCCGACGACCCGCAGGCGGCGCGCGCCGAAGGGGACCGTGACGCTGCTGGGGGCGTAGTTCGCGCCGGTTCTCGTGTCCCGGATATTGCTGACGACCAGAACCCCCAGGCTCCGCATCCGCGTCGTCACCTCGGCGAGGTCCGGCGTCAGATCATTGTCGTGGTTGCCCAGATTGACGACCGTCGGCGCCAGCTGCGCCGCTTGCGCCAGAAAGGCCCAGTCGACGGCGCCGTCGGACCGGACGGAGACCGCATTGCCGTGCTCGAAGATGTCGCCGTTGATGGCGATGACATGCGGGAGGGCGACGGACGTCACCTCCCGTTCGAAGGCGGCCAGCAGCAGACCGGTCTGGTCATAGGCCGAGTGCATGTCGGCAATGGCCAGGACGCGGCCGATCGGGGCGGCGGCGGCGCGAGCCCCTGTCAGTCCCGGCGCCAGGACCGCCGCTCCGGCCAGTTGCAGCAGCGTGCGGCGAGACGGCGTGGCGAGGGGCATGCACGGACCTGAAGCTATCGGGGGAAGGATGCGGAACCCAGTCACGCAAGCTCTCAGTTTCGCATTTGAAATCAAGCTGCACAATATGGCGGGACGCCGCCCCGATGACCGACCGACCCATTTTCGGCGCCCTGTGTCCATGTCTCGAAAGGTTCAAAATTCCGCCGCCGTCTCTGCTGGCGACTCGGGCGGCGAGGGACTAGGGGGCTCGCGCGACAGCTTCCCATGTCGCGAAGGAAACATTCTCATGCTTCGTCAAGCCCTGCTTGCCGCCACCGTTAGCGGCGTCGCCCTGTTGGCCGCCGGCTCCGTCTCCGCCCAGACGACCGAGGTCGAACCGACCGGTGTCGAGGACATCGTGGTGACCGCCCAGCGCCGCAGCGAAAACATCCGCTCGGTCCCCTTCTCGGTCAGCGCCGTCAACACCCAGACGCTTCAGGAAATCTCCGCCGGCGGCGCCGACATCCTGTCGCTGGCCGGCCGCGTGCCCAGCCTGCAGGTGGAAAGCTCCAACGGCCGCTATGCGCCGCGTTTCTACATCCGCGGCCTCGGCAATGTGGACTTCGACTTCACCGCCTCGCAGCCGGTCTCGGTGGTGTTGGACGACGTGGTTCTGGAAAGCGTCTACCTGAAGGGCTTCCCCCTGTTCGACGTGCAGCAGCTTGAAGTCCTGCGCGGTCCGCAGGGCACCCTGTTCGGCCGCAACACCCCCGCCGGCGTGATCAAGATCGACAGCGTCAAGCCGTCGGACGACTTCACCGGCTTCGGCTCCCTGACCTACGGCAACCTGGGTTCGGTGCGCGCCGAGACGGGCGTCACCATGCCGCTGACCGACACCCTGTCGATGCGCGTGTCGGGCCTGTGGAACCACCGCGACGACTGGGTCAACAACGCCTATAATCCGTCCTTCGCCGATGCGGACGGCGATGATCTGGGCAATTTCGACGACGTCGCCGCGCGCGTCCACGTCGCCTGGACCCCGACCGACCGCCTGTCCACCCTGCTGACCCTTCAGGCCCGCGACTATGAGGGCACGGGCACGATGAACCGCGCCAACGCCCTGACCAAGGGCTCCAATGAACTGAACGGCAATTTCGACCGCGACACCGTCTATTACGACGGCGGCCGCAACAACTTCCAGAAGCAGAAGACGACGTCCCAGTCGCTGCGCGTCGCCTATGATTTCGGCGCCGCCACCCTGACCGGCATCGTCGGCGCCTATCAGGGCTCGTCCTCGGGCGACGGCGACATCGACGGCGGCGTGGCCAGCGCCGCAGCGACCGCCCCCTACAAGACGCCGTTCAACTCCGAGACCGGCACCCTGTCCAGCGACCTGCGCCAGAACACCTATGAACTGCGCCTGGCCTCGAACGGCGACACGCGTCTGGGCTGGCAGATCGGCGCCTTCTACTGGGACGAGCGGATCAACCTGGTCTCGGGCACCTTCAACGGCGTCGGCGGCCTGCAGCCGACCCGCGTGACCGACATTACCCAGAAGTCGGACTCCTGGTCCGTCTTCGGCCAGGGCAGCTACAAGCTGACCCAGGCCCTGAAGCTGACGGCCGGCGTTCGCTACACGGACGACAGCCGCGACTACAACGGCCGCATCGTCTTGGGGACGGGCGCCGGGGGCACGGGCGCCGTCTCGGTTGGCGACGAGCAGGTCAGCTGGGACGTCAGCGCCCTGTACGAGGTCAACGACAGCCTCAACCTGTTCGCCCGCGTGGCCAAGGGCTACCGCGGTCCGTCGATCCAGGGCCGCAACCTGCCGGTCCTGACCACGGCCGATTCCGAGACGGTCATGTCCTATGAGACCGGCTTCAAGGCCCGCCTGTTCGACGGTCGAGGCCGCCTGAACGGCACGGCCTACGCCTATGAGGTCAGCGACATGCAGTTCACCGCCATCGGCGGCGCGGACAACTCCAACCGCCTGATCAACGCCGACAAGGGCGAGGGTTACGGCCTGGAGCTGGACGGCGACCTGTACCTGGGCGCGGGCTTCAGCCTGTCGGCCGGCGCGGCCTGGAACCACACCGAGATCAAGGACAGCGACCTGCTGGTCGCCATCTGCGGCTCCAACTGCACCGTGACCGATCCGATCGTCACCGTGGGCACGACCCGTCGCGCCAACGTCGACGGCAACCCCTTCCCGCAGGCGCCGGAATACACCGCCAATCTGACGCTGAACTATGTCCTGCCCCTGGGCGACGACACCGAGTTCTTCGCCTCGACCGACTGGACCATGCAGAAGGATTTCAACCTCTTCCTCTATGAGTCGGTCGAGTTCATGCAGGACACCAACTTCGAAGGCGGGCTGCGCGCCGGCTGGCGGGATCTGAACCGGGGGCTGGAAGCGGCCGCCTATGTTCGCAACCTCACCGATGAAGAGAACGTCATCGGCGCCATCGACTTCAACAACCTGACCGCCTTCGTCAACGAACCCCGCACCTATGGGGTCCAGCTGACCAAGCGTTTCTAAGTCTCCAAAACGGCGGCCCACGGCCCGGTCTCGACCGGGCCGTGCGTTGCCGGTGAACTAAAGGCCACGCTGCGGGTTGGACCCGGGTCGCCGTCGTCGGCGACGCCCGAGGAGATCCCCATGCACCCCGCATCCGCCTTCCGCGCGCGCATCGAACCGTTGCGCGGAATTCTGATGGCCTTTCCCATCGCCCTGTTCACCTCGGCGGTCATCAGCGACATCGCCTATCTGCAGTCTGCCCAGATGCAATGGTCGAACTTCTCGGCCTGGCTGATCGTCGGCGCCCTGGTGTTCGGCGGATTTGCGGGCCTGTGGGCCCTGATCGACCTGGCCGTGTCGTGGCGCGGCCCGGCGCGACGCCCCGCCCTGATCCACGTGGCGGCCCTTGCCCTGGCCTGGGTCATCGGCCTGATCAACGCCTTCAAACACAGCCAGGACGCCTGGAGCTCGGTCGGCGCCTTTGGTCTGACCCTGTCCATTCTCTCCATGATCCTGGTGCTGGTCGCCGGCTGGTTCGCCTATTCCCATTCGACCCTGCGGGAGATCGCGTGATGATCAAGACGCTTCTGTGCGCCTCCGCCGCCGTCCTGGCCCTGGCCGCCTGCAGCCGCAGCGACCCCAACCTGAACCAGACGGGCGCTGATCCCGACCTGCCCGGCCAGAACGAGACCCTTGTTCCTCCGATGAAGATCGCGACGCCGACGGGCTGGAACAATGAGGCCCCCGTCGTGCCCGACGGTTTCGTCGTCACCGCCCTGGCGACGGACCTCAGGATTCCCCGCCAGATTCTGGTCCTTCCCAACGGCGACATTCTGGTCGCCGAGGGCTCCGGCGGCCATGCGCCCAAGCTGCGACCTAAGGACTTTATCGCCGGGGTGATCAAGGCCAAGGGCAAGACCTCGGTCAAGGGCGGCAACCGGATCACCCTGTTGCGCGACGCCGACGGCGACGGCCGCCCGGAAGTCCGCACCACCTTCATCGAAGATCTGGACGCGCCCTACGGCATGGCATTCGTCGACGGCGCCCTCTATGTCGCCGAACAGGGAGCTCTGCTGCGTTTCCCCTATCAGCCCGGCCAGACGCGGATCACCGCGCCGGGGCAGGAACTGACCCGACTGCCGTCGGCGATCAACCACCACTGGACCAAGTCCCTGACCGCCAGCGCCGACGGCCAGACCCTGTACGTGGGCATAGGCTCGAACAGCAATATCGGCGAGCGCGGCATGGACGTCGAACAGGACCGGGCGGTGATCTGGGCCATTGATCGCCAGACCGGCGCGCACCGCACCTTCGTCACCGGTATCCGCAACCCGACCGCCCTGGCCATCGAGCCGACGACGGCGGCCCTCTGGGCCGTGGTCAATGAGCGGGACGAGCTTGGCCCGCAACTGGTGCCCGACTATCTGACCTCGGTGCGGGAAGGGGCCTTCTACGGCTGGCCCTATTCCTACTGGGGGCAGAACACGGACCCGCGCGTCCATCCGCAGAAGCCGGATCTGGTGCAGACGGCGACGAAGCCGGACTACGCCCTGGGCTCCCACGTTGCGGCCCTCGGCCTCAGCTTCGCCCAGAACGGCGGCTTCGGCGGCGGCTTCAGCCAGGGCGCCTTCATCGGCGAGCACGGCAGTTGGAACCGCCAGGATCTGTCGGGCTACAAGGTCGTCTGGGTGCCCTTCTCAGGCGGTCGTCCGGCGGGCCCGCCCGTCGATTTCGCCACCGGCTTCATCAAGGACGGAAAGGCCCGCGGTCGGCCGGTGGGCGTGACCTTCGATCCGCAACGCCGGATCCTCCTGGTCGCCGACGACCTGTCGAACACGGTCTGGCGGATCGCGCCGCGGCAATAGGGCGAGACATGGCGGACAGGCTGCAGACCTACAGGGCCAAGCGGGACTTTACCCGGACCCCTGAGCCCGCCGGCGACGGAAAGGCGGCCCGCAAGGGCCGCCTGACCTATCTGATCCAGCGCCATGCCGCCACGCGACTGCACTACGACTTCCGCATCGAGCACGACGGCGTGCTTAAGTCATGGGCGGTGACCAAGGCGCCGTCGCGTGATCCCGCCGTCAAACGCCTAGCCGTGGAGGTGGAGGACCATCCGCTCGACTATGGGAGCTTCGAAGGGACCATTCCGTCGGGCAACTACGGCGCCGGCACGGTGCAGCTGTGGGATCGCGGCGAGTGGGAGCCGCAGGAGCCGGATGTCGAAGCGGCGCTGAAGCGCGGCTCGCTGAAGATGATCCTGCACGGCGAACGGCTCGCCGGCGGGTGGGCCCTGGTCCGGCTCAAGTCCGACCGGGGCAAGCCGTCTAAGCGCAACAACTGGCTGCTTATCAAGGAGAAGGACGAGGCGGCCGTGCCGGGGGAGGGCGACGCCAATATGGAGATCGACGCCTCCGTCGCCTCAGGTCGCAGCCTGGCCGAGATCGCCGACGGCAAGACCCAATGGACCGCCTCCCGCGCGGTCGCCCGCAAGGGGCCGGCCAAGCCCAAGGCCAGGGCGAGAGAGGCGAACTTGTCCGGTCCCCCGGCCTTTGTTCCGATCCAGCTGTGCAAGGTCGCCGACCACCCGCCGGGCGGCGCGGGCTGGGTGCACGAAATCAAGTTCGACGGCTATCGGATCCAGGTCTCGACCGGCGGCGGCAAGGCCCGCCTCTATACCCGGCGGGGGCATGACTGGACCGACCGGTTTCCGGAACTGGCGGCCGATGCGGTCTCCTGGCCCGACGGGGTGATCGACGGCGAGCTCTGCGCCCTGCGCGACGATCACACGCCAGACTTCTCCGCCCTCCAGGCCGCCATCGCCGACGGCAAGACGAGCGACCTCGTCTATTTCGCCTTCGATCTGCTGCGGGAGGGGGCGGACGATCTGCGTGATCTGCCCCTGTCGCATCGCAAGGCCCGGCTCCAAGCCCATGTCGACCGGGTTCCCGCCAAGGCCCGCAAACGGCTGCGCTACGTCGATCATTTCGCCTCAACGGGGCAGGCGGTGCTGGACAGCGCCTGCCGCATGGACCTGGAAGGCGTGATCTCCAAGACGCTGGACGCCCCCTATCGAGCGGGTCGGTCCTCGACCTGGGTCAAGTCCAAGTGCCGGGGTCGGGACGAGGTGGTGATTGGCGGCTGGTCGTCCGAGGGCGGCGCGCGGTTCCGGTCGCTTCTGGTCGGCGTCGCCGAGGAGGAGGGGCTTCGATACCTCGGACGGGTCGGCACCGGCTATTCCGCGCCTCTTCTGAAGACCCTTCTTCCCGCGCTGGAAGGCGCCGCCGCAAACGCCTCGCCCTTCGTCGGCAAGGGCGCCCCGAAGGGCGGAAAGACCATCCACTGGGTCAGGCCGGTGCTGGTCGCCGAGCTGGAACACGGCGGCCTGACCGAAGGCGGCGCCCTGCGACACGCGGCCTATAAGGGCCTGCGCGAGGACAAGCCGGCCCCGGAGGTGACCGAGGATCCGCAAGCCCCGCCCCTCCGGCCCGCGACCCGTAAGACCTCAAAGGCGGTGAAGTCCCCCTCCGGCAAGGTCATCGTCGCCGGCGTCACCCTGTCCAATCCCGACAAGATCCTGTGGCCGGCGGCGGCCGGGCGGCCCGCGATCACCAAGGCCGATCTGGCGCGCTATTACGAGGCTGCGGCCGAACGCATCCTGCCGCACGTCGCCGACCGCCCGGTCTCCATCATCCGCGCGCCGGACGGCATCGGCGGCGAGACCTTCTTCCAGCGCCATGCCATGCCGGGCTCCAATCCGCGCCTGAAGCTGATCGACGTGCAGCAGCGCCACCCCTATGTCGCCGTCACCGATGTGGGCGGCCTGGTCGCGGTCGCCCAGTCCGGCGGGCTTGAGCTCCACCCTTGGGGCTGTCGGCCGGGCGATCCGGAGACCCCCGAACAGATCACCTTCGACCTCGACCCGGACGAAGGCCTGGATTTCGCGGCCGTCATCGCCGCTGCGAAGACGGTCAAGGCCGAGCTGGAACGAAGGGGGCTGCACCCCTTCGTCAAGACGACCGGCGGCAAGGGGCTTCATGTCGTCGTGCCGATCCGGTCCGACGGCCGCAGCCGCATCGAGTGGGACCAGTGCAAGGCCTTCGCAAAGGCTATCGCCGAAGAGGTGCGGCGCGCCGACCCCGACAAGTTCACCACCACCCTGGCCAAGAAGGCGCGGGGCGGGAAGATCTTCATCGACTATCTGCGCAACGGCCGCATGGCCACTGCGGTGGCGCCTTGGTCTGTGCGGGCGCGGCCGGGCGCAGGGATCGCCTTTCCCCTGTCGTGGAGCCAGGTCAAGGCCGGGCTGGATCCCAAGGTCTTCACCCTGCACGACGCCCCCGCCCTGCTGAAGAAGGCGGATCCCTGGAAGGAATTTCGTGCGGGAGAAGTCAGCCTGCGCCCCGTGCTGAAGACCATGGGACTATAGCGGCAGAACGCCCAATCGCTCCCAATTCTGAAAGAAAAGAACAGGATTGTCAGTGGGTAAGCGTCGCAAAATCCGCTTCTACCAAACACCCTATAAAACGCCCTTATAATGGACTGCGAACGGACGAAGGGGCGGAGGCGCTGACGGCTTGAAATTGCACTTTTTGCACATTGCACCCATTTCGGTCGTGCAGTGCAACTCCTCCCCGGTCAGGCCGCGCTCTTGCGCGGTGCGGCCTTCTTCTTCGCGGACGTCTTCGTCGGCGCCTTGACGGTCTTCTTCTTCGCCGCCGGCTTGGCCCCGCTTGCCGCGCCCTTCAGGCTGTTGCGCAGGGCTTCCATCAGGTCGATCACATTGGTGTCGTCCGGCTCGGGCGCTTCCACCACCCCCTTGCCGCCCTTCTGCTTGGCCTTGATCATCTCCCGCAGGGCGTCGTCGTACCGGTCCTTGAAGGTGGTCGGGTCGAAGTCGGTCTCCTTTTGGGCGATGATCCGGGCGGCGATATCGACCATGTCCTTGTCGGCCTTCACCGATGGAATATCGTCGAAATAGTCTTCAGCCTCGCGCACCTCGTCGTGCGCGCGCAGCGAATAGGCCACCAGGCCCTTGCCGCGCACCTCCAGGGCCAGCTGGCGCTCGCGCCCCCGCAACACCAGAGTGCCTATGGCGATCTTGCCCGCGCTCTTCATGGCGTCGCGGATCACGGCGAAGGCCTCAGCCCCCACGCCCTTCTCCGGCACGACATAGAAGGGGTCGTCCCAGTACAGCCGGTCGATCTCGTCTTCGTCGACGAAGCTGTCGATACAGATGGTCCGGGTGGTCTCCAGCTTGACCTTGTCGAAGTCGGCGTCGTCGAACAGGACGTATTCGTCCTTGGACACCTCATAGCCCTTGACCAGATCCGACCGCTCGACCGGCCCCGCGTCCGGATCCGTTGGAACCATGCGGATGCGGTTGTTGGTGTCGGGATTGATCAGGTGGAAACTGACGTGGGCCGAGGACGAGGTGGCCGTGTAGAGGGCCACAGGGCAGGTCACCAAGGACAGTTTCAGATGTCCCTGCCAGGTGGGTCGCGCGGCCATGGTCGTCTCCTGCGTCGGTCTGCCGAACCTAACGCCGCAGATGCCCGACCGTTTCCGTGCGCCTGCCAGGGCTATGGCGCGGACCAGGCCTTGACCCTCACCGCAGCCGCCCTCGGATCGGCGTGGAACATGACATAGGCCTCGGCTTGGCCGTGGCCCGGGACATAGTCGAGGGTCGCCGTCGCGGTCTGATCGCCCAGTTCGGCCTCGACGGACACGGCTGCGGCGGTATCGTCCCCAGCATTGGACACCAAGACCGTGGCGACATGACCGGCGGAGGTCGTCTCCACCTTGACGATCCGCGCGCTGAGTGCAGGCGGGGCGCTGGGCTGCACGGCCTCCCAGGCCATCAGACCGATCGCTGCGGCAGTCACGGCCGCGCCGACACCGGCCATCGTCCATTGCAGCACCGGCCGTTTCTGAGCGGTCCCCTTCTTGGCCATGGCTCAGACCAGCAGCCGGGCGGCAGCCGCGCCGATGGAGGCCGGAAAGCCCAGGACGATCATGGTGTGCACGATCCCGCCTAGCGAATGTCCGTCCGTACGCCCGAAGACAAACAGGACGAGCAGGCTCACCCCCAGGGCGATCGCATAGCCGGGCAGGGTGAAATACAGAAAGGCTTCGACCGGATGATCCGCCTCCTCCTGACCGGCGAAGCCCGCCTTGAAGACGATGGCGTGGAGCAGCAGGACCGACAGGCCGATCAGACCCAGAGCGTGAATCGCCGTGGTCTTGTAGGCGATCAGGATCATCTCTTCGGTCGGGGCCACGTTCAGGGCGAAGAACAGGGCGCCCGCCGCCATCAGAAACAGTTCGCCCCTGTAGGAGGCCTGGCCTTCATCGGTCTGGCCTTGGCCGCCGCTCAGTTGCTTGCGGGCCAGCAGCGCGCCCATGGCGCCGGGGATCGCCTGAAGCGCGACCATGCCGGCCGCCGCCTGGGGCGAGGTGCTCGCCGTCAGCACGCCGAACAGGGCCAGGAGGATGAAGGCGGTCAGGAAGCCGACGGCCAGGGCCACGGCGGTGTCGAGCAGGTCGTTGCGCACGCCCCGGCGGTCCGAGAAACCCGCGTAGAAGGCAAGGCCGTAGAGAAAGGGCAGGCCCGCCCCGACGAGCAGCAGCCGGCGCCAGGGGTTCATGGCTGTCCCCGCCTGCCACATCTCCATCGTCATCAGCAGGGGGATGCTGAACACCAGAGCCCCGGCGAAGGCGCGGCCCAGGTCCTTGAGATAGGCCCTTTCCAGGCTCGATGCGGCGGGAGCGACGAGGCTCATGGTGCGGTCACCGCAGCGTGCGGACGGCGACGCGTCCTTGCCTATGGTCCGGAATGACCACGGCGCGGCCGTCGATATGCCGGATCGAAAGGTCGACCACGGCCTCTCCAACCTTCAGGCCCGAGATCTTGAGACGTTCCAGCCCTGCGGGCAGCACAGGATCGGCCAGCTCGACGGCGCCGGACCAGGCGTCGATCGACAGGCCCAACGACGCCTGCAGCATCAGGAAGACGGAACCCGCCGCCCAGGCCTGGGGCAGGCAGGCCACCGGATAGGCGATGGGCGGCTCCCCGGGCGCGCGGGGGAACCCGCAGAACAGCTCGGGCAGACGCAGGTGGAAATGGGCGGCTGCGGCGTAGATCTCGGCGAGGATTTCGGCGACGGCGCCCCGTTCGCCATAGCGGGCCATGCCGGCCGCAGCCATGGCGGTGTCGTGCGGCCAGACCGAGCCGTTGTGATAGCTCATCGGATTGAAGCGGGCCTGGCCGAGCTCCAGGGTGCGGATGCCCCATCCGGTGCGGAAGTCGGCCGAGAGAAGGCGTTTGCACACACGACGCGCCCGCTCTGGGGAGGGCAGGCCGGTGAACAACAGATGGCCCGCATTGGAGGCGATGGCCCGGCAGGGTGCGCCGTCTCCGTCCAGGGCCACGGCGTAGAAGCCTTCATCCTCCATCCAGTACCGGTCTTCGACCAGGTCGCGGACCTGATCGGCGCGGTCGCTCCATTCGGACGCGCGCGCGTCGCCGAGACGCCGGCCGAGATCGGCCAGGGCGCGCCAGGCGGCGAAGGCGTAGCCCTGGACCTCCAGCAGGGCTATGGGCCCTGTCGGGAAACGCCCGTCGGCGTGGAAGATGGAATCCTCCGAGTCCTTCCAGCCCTGGTTCGAAAGACCGGTGTCGGCGCCGCGCTGATAGTCGATCAGACCGTCGCCGTTGGAGTCGCCATAGTCCCGCATCCAGTCGGCGGCGGCGATCAGATTGGGCCAGAGCGCGCGGATCAGGTCCAGATCGCCGGTCCGTTCCGCATAGGCGCCGGCCAGGGCGATGAACAGGCAGGTTGTGTCGACCCCGCCGTAATAGAGCCCGAAGGGCACCTCGTGCAGGGCGCTCATCTCGCCGCCCCGCGTCTCGTGCATGATCTTGCCGGGTTGGCTGTCCTGATACAGCGAGACCTCTGTCGCCTGGCGAGAGGCGAGGTAGGTCAGCACGCCCTTGGCCAGGGACGGATCGAGCCACAGCATCTGCCAGGCCGCGATGATGCCGTCGCGCCCGAACGGGGTCGAGAACCAGGGCGTGCCCGCATAGGGATAGGGGCCGGTCGGCAGGTCGGTGGTCAGCAGGGCCATGTCCGCCCGCGACTGGTCCAGCCAGTCGTTGAAGCGGGGGCTGCGCGGCCCGCGCACCGTCGCCCCGCGTCGTCGCTTGGCGCGCATGGCCAATCGGGCCTGGATGGCGTTGAGTCGCCAGCGGGCGGCGTCCGGCGCCTCGCAGGAATCCACCCCGCATTCGATGAACAGGTCCATTGACCGCCCCTTGGGCAGGCTGAACATGAACTCCGCTCGGTGGTGGGTCAGACGCGCCGGGGGTTCCGAGAAGGCCAGGCAGCTGAGGCGGTCCACCCCGTCCAGGCCGGTATACCGGAAGCTGACCCTTCGTCCGTCCGTCGTGGGACTGTGAATAGTCCCACGCTTGGCGCGCCGCGTGCCGCGCACCTGGAAGATATCTGCGAAGTCCGCACCGAAGTCGAAGGCGAGAGGCAGGAGTATATCCTCGACCCCGTGGTTGACCATCTGGATGCGCTCGAACATCCGCCGCCCCCAGAGAAAACGGCGCCGTTCGATGTGCATCACCCCGGCCGGCGCAGACCGGCCGCCCATAGGGGGCAGGGGGCGGTTGGTGGTGTGGCAGGAGAAGAATACATTGTCCTGGCTGACGCCTGACGACAGGCGCGAAGGCCTCTGCAGGCCGACCGTCATGGTCCAGCGGGAAAGCACCCGGGTGTCGCCGGCGAACAGACCGTCGGCGCCGCCGGTCATGTCGCCCCAGCCGTCCGCCACCAGGAAGGTGTCGCCTTCCTTGAGGGCCATCAGCTGTTCTAGACCGGACGCCTCGATGGATTCGCCGGCGGCGATCTGGGTGCTGTAGGCGTCGTCCATACGGTCTCTCTCTGCTTTTCCGAGGCCTGGTCCAGAGCCGTGTCCACCCGTGCGGCTTCCGCCGGCCGCTTTGAAGAACCTAATGGCAAAGGCGGCGGAGGGTTCAGCTCCGCCGCCTGTTTTTCTTCGTCAAACCGCCAATACCCAGCTTGCCTCGCCGCAAGCCGGGGGCTCAGGCCAGTGCGGCGAAGCTCCGGTCTTCGGCCAGGGGACGCAGAGGCGTCACCACATCGTCCAGGATCGCTTCCGTGCCCAGCACGGCGCCTGCGAACGGGCGGCGCGCCAGCAGATCGCCGTAGACGTCCAGATACCGGCGCGCCATCGCCGTGGCCGAGAAGCGCAGATCGAACCGCGCCCGCACGGCGTCGCGATCCAGCAGATGGACGCGGCTGGCGGCCGCCACCGCCTGTTCCATGGTGTCCACCAGGAAGCCGGTCGCCCCGTCCTCGATGATTTCGGGGGTGGAGCCGCAGCGGAATGCCACGACCGGCGTCCCGCAGGCCATGGCTTCGATCATCACCAGCCCGAACGGCTCGGGCCAGTCGATCGGGAACAGCAGGGCGTCGGCGCCGCCCAGGAAGGCCGACTTCTGATGATCGCCGATCTCCCCGACGAACTCGATCAGAGGATTGGCCTCAACCAGCGGGCGGATCGTCTCTTCCCAGTAAATCTTGTCGGCCGCGTCCACCTTGGCCGCGATCTTCAGCGGCTTGCCCAGTTTGGTGGCGATCTCGATGGCGCGATCGGGTCGTTTCTCCGGCGATATCCTTCCCAGGAAGGCCAGATAGCCCTGCGACCTGGGCGAGAAGATATACTGATCTCCTGGCATGCCGTGGTGCACCGTCGCCTTCCAGTTGGCGAGCGGCAGGGGCTTGCGTTGGTCGTCAGAGATGGAGACGAGCCCATACTCGTTCCACCGCGCATAGACGCCCGCCAGATCCTTCATGTCCAGACGGCCGTGCAGGGTCGTCAAAGTCTTGTCCGCATAGGCGCGGAACATGGGCAGGTGAATCATGTCCGTGTGGAAGTGCACCACGTCGAACTCGTCCACCCGGTCCAGGACCTCGCCCAGCATCGAAAGGTGGGCGGCGAGATCCGATTTCAAAGGGGCGGGATCAAGACGGATCGCCTGGTCCCTGACTGGAACCAGCCTCGCTCGGGTCTGGGCGTCGGCGCTGGCGAACAGGGTCACGTCGTGACCCAGATCGACCAAGGCGTCGGTCAAATGCGCCACGACGCGCTCGGTACCGCCATACAGCTTAGGAGGGACGGCCTCGTAAAGCGGAGTGACCTGCGCGATCTTCATGGCTTGCTTGCTCCGACCCGCCGAAATAGGGGCCGCAGCAGATAATGACCGATCCACAAACGGGTTCCGGGTCGAGGGAAGTTTCTTTAAGGGTTCTGGTGGCTTACGGTCTGCGGCTGTGGCGGGGGTCGGATCTCTGAACGAAGGGTGGCGGTGAACCGCACGCCCTGCGCCGGACATCTGCTTCGAAGGATGAACCGTAGAGCTTTTTGAGTGTTCAATGACCGAGCGCGCCCTTGTGCGAGGGCGAGGCGGAGGCTGAGGCGGTTGACTGAATCCCATTCCCAAGATCGCCATAAAGATAACCAGGCCAAGGCGGACGAGGAACGGATCGCAGCCGAGGTTCTGGGGCTGGACGGCAGCACCGATCCGTTCGTGTCTGCGGTTCGGGCGACGCGGATGCCGATGATCATCACCAACCCGCGCCAGCCGGACAATCCCGTGGTGTTCGCCAACGACTCCTTCTGTCGTCTGACGGGATACGACAGGGGCGAAATCCTGGGGCGCAATTGTCGGTTCCTGCAGGGGCCGGAGACCGACCCTGCGACGGTGCGGCTCATCCGTGAAGCCGTGGACGCGGTCCGGCCCATCGAGATCGACATTCGCAACCACCGCAAGGATGGCGAGGGGTTCTGGAACCGGTTGTTGATGGCTCCGGTCTTCGATGCGAACGGCAGCTTGGCCTACTTCTTCGCCAGCCAGGTGGACGTAACGCTCGAGCGGGAGCGGCTGGCCGGCCTGCAGACGGACAATGCCGCGCTCGAGGCGGAGCTGACGGCAAGGCTTCGGGCGGACAGCGAAAGGGAGCGCGAACTTGATCTGGCCATGCGCGCGGGCGGGCTCGGGGCTTGGAGCGTTGATGTCCGGACCCGGACCCTGGTCGCATCGGACGCCTACAAGACTCTGATGGGCTGGCCGGTCGATAAGGTCTTCACCTACGAGGATCGTCAGAAGATGATCCATCCTGAAGACCGCGACGCCGTGCGCGCCCAGAGCGAAGCCACGATCCGCGACGGCGCCGACTACCACGTCACCCATCGCGTCATCACTGCACAGGGCGCCACCCGCTGGATGGAAGCCCGGGGCATATTGGTGATGGACGCCAACGACCGGCCTTTGCGGATCGCCGGCGTGACGACGGACATCACGGACCGGGTTCGGGCCGAGCGCTTTCGTAGCGCGATGGTCGAACTGTCGGACGTCTTGAGAGACCTCGAGGATCCCGACGAGATCACCTACGCCGCCTCGGAGATTCTGGGGCGTACGCTTGAAGTGGATCGCGCCGGCTTCGGCATCGTGGATCGCGATCACGAGACGATCACCATCGCGCGCGACTGGACCATGCCCGGCGTCAGGACCTTGGCCGGCGTCCTGAATTTCCGCGATTACGGCTCCTACATAGAGGATCTGAAGCGGGGCGAGGTCGTCGCCTTCGCCGACGCGCGTGAAGACCCGCGCACCCAGGCCACCGCCGCGACCCTGGAGGCCATAACCGCCCGCGCCGTCGTCAATATGCCGTTGAGGGACCTGGGCGGCATGGTGGCGTTGGTCTATCTCAACCACGGATCCGCCCGGATATGGCAAGAGGATGAGATCCGCTTTTTGAGGGACATGGGCGAGAGGGCCGTCGCGGCGCGTCAACGTCGCCGCGCCGAACGTCATCTGGCGAAACTGGCCGCTTCCCTGGAACGAACCGTCGAAGAGAGGACGGCCGAGCTGCTGGCCAGCGAGGCGGCCTTGCGCCAAGCCCAGAAGATGGAGGCGGTCGGCCAACTGACCGGCGGCATCGCCCACGACTTCAACAATCTCCTGACGGGGATTTCGGGAAGTCTGGAACTGCTTTCCAAGAGGATGGCCGAGGGAAGAAGCGAGGAGGCGGGACGATTCATTTCTGCGGCCCAGGCGGCGGCCCAGCGCGCCACCGCGCTGACGCACCGTCTGCTGGCCTTTTCACGACGTCAGACCCTGGAGCCCAAGGGGGTGGAGGTCGAAGCCCTCGCGCGCAGCCTCGAAGATCTGATCCGGCAGACGATAGGCCCGGCGATCGCGTTCCGGGCGCACTACGATTCTGGGCTTTGGCCGGTCCTCGTGGACCCCGGCCAGTTGGAAAACGCGCTTCTGAACCTCTGCATCAACGCCCGCGACGCCATGCCTGACGGCGGCAACCTTAGGCTTGAGGTTTCGAACCTAAGGGTCGAGAAGGCCAACGGCGCCGGGGATCAGCTCGACGCCGGCGACTATGTGCGGATCTGCGTGACCGATACCGGCGTCGGAATGACCGACGACGTGATCGCGCGGGCATTCGATCCGTTCTTCACGACAAAGCCGCTCGGCCAGGGCACGGGCCTCGGACTTTCGATGATCTATGGCTTCGTCCAGCAATCCGGGGGACAGGTGAAGATCCGCTCGCGGCCGGGAGAGGGTACGGCGGTCTGCCTCTATCTGCCGCGATACCAGGGCGCGATGGAGGACGCGTTGGAACCTGACGAGGCCGGTTCTTCTCCTGGGCGAACGCGGCGCCCCAAGACGGTGCTCATCGTCGACGACGAGGCGACGATCCGCATGCTTCTGGCGGAGGGGCTGGCCGATGAGGGGTACGAGCTGTTGCAGGCTGAGGACGGTCGAGGCGGGATGGCGGTGCTCAACTCGGGCCGGCCTATCGATCTTCTGATTACGGACGTGGGCCTTCCGGGGGGCATGAACGGCCGCCAGTTGGCGGACGCCGCGCGGGTCGGACGGCCGGGTCTCAAGGTCCTGTTCATAACCGGTTATGCCGAGACCTCGGTCCTGAGCGGAGGCGACCTCGACGAGGGGATGCACATCCTCACCAAGCCGTTCGAACTGAAGGTGCTGGCGCGTCGCATCGACGGGATTCTCGGCGATGACTGATCGACCCGACCTGGCCGTGGTGGTCGGGGCCGGCGGCGGCGTCGGCGGGGCCCTGATCAAAACCCTGGCGGCGCAGGGGCGTTACGACGGCGTGGTCGGTCTGGGACGGCGGACGCCGTCCGATTGGCCCACGGAGGCGAGCTGGACCTTCATCCAAGCCGATATCACCGAGGAGGCCCAGATCGCCGTGGCCGCTGAAAGAGTCGCCGCCCAGGGTTCGCCCGTCCGTGTGATTGTGGCGACGGGTCTTCTTCACGGGCAGGGAGTCTCGCCTGAAAAGACCATGCGCTCCATGGAGCCTTCGGCCCTGCAACAGCTGTTTCTGGTCAACGCCGTCGGCCCGGCGATGGTCGCGAAACATTTCCTGCCTTTGACGCCGCGTGACCGGCCAAGCGTGTTCGCCGCCCTTTCCGCGCGCGTAGGGAGCATATCCGACAATCGTCTGGGCGGATGGTACGGATATCGCGCCTCCAAGGCCGCGCTGAACATGCTGGTCGCCACCTTGGCGATCGAACATCGCCGGACCCACCCTCAGGGGGTCTGCGTCGCCCTGCATCCCGGCACGGTGGACACGCGTCTGAGCGCAGCCTTTCCCGCCCGCTCGCCGGGCGCCGCCGCGAGACTGTCGCCGATCGAGTCGGCGCAGGCCCTCATCCGGGTCATCGACGAGCTTCAGCCGTCAGACAGCGGCCGCTTCTTCGCCTGGGACGGGCGTCCCATAGAGTGGTGAGCGGGGCCGAGCGCGCCCTGGGGTCAGAACTCTTCCCAGTCGTCCGTCTGCGGCGCCGGCGCGAGGGCTGCCGATCCGGCCTGTCTGACGGGGGCTGAAGGAGGAGTCTGAGGACGCGGCGCCGACCGCGGAGGCGCAGCCGGACGGACGGCCCGAGCATGCTGGTCCTGACCCGTGACCTGGAACCGGGCGAGGAGCGTCGCCAGGCGATCGCCGTCCTGGGTCAGATTATGACTGGCGGCGGTGGACTGTTCGACCATGGCCGCATTCTGCTGGGTGACCTGGTCCATCTGGTTGACCGCCGTATTGACCTGGTTCAGCGCCGTGGACTGTTCCTGGGTCGAGGCCGTGATTTCGCCCATCAGGGTGTCGATCTCCATCACCCGCTCGACGATGGCCGACAGGGCTTCGCCGGTTTCGCCGACGAGATTGACGCCGGATTTTACCTGGACCGACGACTCGGTGATCAAGGATTTGATTTCCTTGGCCGCCTCCGCGGACCGTTGAGCCAGGGCGCGCACTTCCGACGCGACCACCGCAAAGCCGCGACCGGCCTCGCCCGCACGCGCGGCCTCGACCCCCGCGTTCAGGGCCAGCAGGTTGGTCTGGAAGGCGATCTCGTCGATGACGCCGATGATCTGGCTGATCTGTTCCGACGAGCCTTCGATCGCCCCCATGGCTTCGACCGCACGCAGAACGATTTCCCGGGATTTTTCCGCAGCGACCCGCGACGTTTCGACCACGGCTCCGGCCTGATGGGCGCCTTCCGCCGTCTTCTTCACCGTTGCGGTGATTTCGTCCAGGGCCGCAGCGGTCTCTTCCAGCGTGGCGGCCTGCTGCTCGGTGCGGCGCGACAGGTCGTCGGCCGCCTGGCTGATTTCGCCCGCTCCGGCCTGCATGGCCTGGGAGTTTGTCGCGATTTCCGCCAAGGCCGTGTCCAGCTGACTCATGGCCGCGTTGAAGTCATCCTTCAGCCGCGCATAACTGCCGGGGAAGTCGGCGTGAATTCGGACCGTCAGATCGCCCCGGGCCAGGGCGGTCAGAGCCTCGGCGGTCGCGGCGACGACACGATCCTGCTCGGACTCGGCCTGGGCGCGCTTCTCGTCCGCTTCCCGGCGCGCGTTTTCCGCCGCTTCCAAGTACAGGGAGATGACAATGTCCATGTCCAGCATGGCCGCCTTGACCACGCTGGCTATGGCTTCTCCCAGCCCCTCGCCGTTGTCGCCTCGGCCAAACGGACCCCTCTTGCCCATATGGGCCTTCACCACCGCCTTGATCAGCCCGCTGAGGATCAGGCCGTAGCCCCCGATATACCATCTTGGCTCCAGGCCGATCCGGGCGTGGGTCTGGCCGATGCGACGCACCCCCTCCACATAGTCGGGGGTGAAGTCGCCCGAGGCGATCAGCGACCAGTGCCTGGCCTGCGCGCTCTTGGCGCCGGCCATATGGTCTTCGGACTTGAAGAAATGCGACACCTCGGGGGTGGCGCGAACCTGATCGTAAAAGCCGTCCAGACTGTCGCTCAGCGCGCCTTCTATCAGGCGCCGTGATTCGGAAAGCGCGGCCTTGGCCTTCGTGTCCAACTTCAGAAAATCCAGACGTTTCTGAAGTTCCATATCTGTCGCCATGGCGCGTCTTTCCCTTTGTCTGCGACAGGATTAATCGACGAGGCTAATCTCGGGTTTACGGTTGTTTCAGGCTAGAAATGTTCCGCCCTGAAACGGTTTTGCGTGCTTACGCGGCTTCCCTGCGCCCCGCTGCTGCAAGCGCCAGCGCCAACTCTTCCAGTAGCGGCATTACAGTCTTCACGGTGGCGGCGGCTTGGGGGCCGAGCGCCTCGGCCAGCGTGTTGTAATCCTCCCGCCGCCGCGCCAGTCGCTGTCTGCCCGCAGGGGTCAGGCTCAACATCGTAACCCTGCGGTCAGTGGGGTGAAATGCACGGGTGATGAGACCGGTCTTCACCAAAGACTCGACCATACGCGAGAGGGTGGCGGCAGGAAGTTGCAGGGCGCCGGCCAGAACACATTGCCGCACTCCCCGCGCGCCCGCCTGGTCGATGGTTTGAAGCGCATGAACGGTGGAGACGCCCAGGTCTCCTTCAGCCAGATGATGATCGAGGATCTGGTCTATGCGTTGGATCAGGCCGTCAAACCTGACAAGGACCGCAGCCTCATCCGGCTCAACGCCAAACCCTATGATTCCTCTCGCTCCCATGGAGTGAGCCTGATTGCAGGGCGCACAGCTTTCAATAGCGGCGACTACTTACCTGTCGAAGTTGTCATACGTCGACAGCGGCGAGCGGATCGCAGACCTAGGTTCGACCGCCGGACGACTTTTGCAGGCCGTGCAGAAGATCGTCATCGGGCTCGCCCGCTCGAGACCGAAGACCCGTCTCGAGATCGGGCTGGCCGGCGTTGAGGGTGAAGGTAAAGGCCGCGCCTCCTAGCCGGCTGGGCGCGAGACTTATGGCGCCGCCATGCGCCTCGACAATGGTGCGGCAGATGGAAAGCCCCAGCCCCATGCCTCCGGCCTTGGTGCTGACGAGGGGTTCGAAAAGCTTGTCGGTCATCTCGACAGGCACCCCGGGGCCATTGTCGCTGATCGTCATGATGTAACGTTCCGGCCCGGGCCGTCCCGAAATTTCGACCTTTCTGGCGACACCGTTCGCGGGCGCATCCATGGCGTTTCGGGTCAGATTCAGAACAACCTGCTGCAGCTGCACCCGATCGCAGCAGGCGACGTCGTCGGGGCTTATGCGAATGACGATCTCCGACCTCGTCTCGCGCGCATGGGCATGGAGGATCGGCATGATTTCATCGATCACCTCGGCGATGTTCTGGTCTGTCTGGAAGCCCTTGTCGTGGGTCAGAAGGGACCGGAGGTGACGGATGATATCGGTGGCGCGCTCCACCTGGGCTCTGGCCGCTCGCATCATATCCGGCGCGTTCAAGGCGTCGGCTCCACCGCGATCAAAGGCCGAGTCTGCCGCAGCCAGATAGTTTACGGCCGCGCCGAGGGGCTGGTTGAGTTCGTGCGCCAGCATCGACGCGACTTCACCCAGCGAATTCAGACGCCAGCTATGTATGATCTGGAGCTTGACGTCCTGGAGCGCAGCCTCAGTCGCGACCGATGTCGTCATGTCCTGGATGAACAAGGTCACGAGGTCTTCGCCATCCCTCGAGAATCTCGCGGCCTGCAGATCGACGAACGCCTCGCGACCCTTGCCGCATCGCGCGCGACGGTGAAGGTCCTTGCCGGTGCTCCGGTTCCAGGCGTTGATCTTTTCGACCACCGAGGACGAGCCTAGGGTCTCAATGTCGAAGTCTTCGATCAACTCCCGAATATCGACGGGCGGCGCCATGAGGGGGCGGCCGAAAAACCGTTCCGCCGTTCCGTTGGCGCACCGAACCCGGCCTGAGAGATCGATCGCGATGATCGCCATCGGGGCATCCATGAGGATGCTCTGTGCAAAGGACTCCACCGTTTCGCCTCCACCCATCCCCGAGGTCCTTCCACTCTCGGGAAAGTTGCGGCTCGGTTGATTTCCCAGTCTATATATCAACGTGGAATGGTGTGGCGAGAATTATTTCAGTACCGATACAAGTTGTCGGATGATAGTCATTTTCAACTACTCTGCTTCGGCGGGTCTTGAGGCGCGTGTTCTGCTCTCAAGGTCATCGGTCGAGGAAAGTTGAGAGCTATTCTTGTTATCTCCTAGAGCGACGGCTGCGGAGCGCGCCGAGACGCCGCACAGGCGCATCTTTCAAATTTTGACCTGCAAGAGGCTGATCTTGCCTGCTATGACCGAAGCAACAGCAATAACGTCATAGGGAATCTCAGGTATGGTGCGCGACATTCGCCACTTCATCGACGGCGCGGCTTTCGACGGCGCGTCCGGCCGTTTCGGCGAGGTTTTCGACCCCAACACGGGTGAGGTCCAGGCCCGCGTGCAGCTGGCAACGACCGGCGAGGTCGATCGCGCCGTCCAGGCCGCCCAGAACGCCTTCGAAGGCTGGGCTTCTACCAATCCCCAGCGCCGCGCGCGCGTCATGTTCGACTTCAAGCGACTGGTGGAGGCGCGGATGGACGAACTGGCCGAACTGCTGTCCAGCGAGCACGGAAAGGTCATCGCTGACTCCAAGGGCGACATCCAGCGTGGCCTGGAGGTGATCGAGTTCGCCTGCGGCATCCCCCATGCGCTGAAAGGCGAATACACCCAGGGCGCGGGGCCCGGCATCGACGTCTATTCGATGCGCCAGCCCCTGGGGGTGGTCGCGGGCATCACCCCGTTCAACTTCCCGGCCATGATCCCGATGTGGATGTTCGGCGTGGCGATCGCCGTGGGCAACACCTTCGTGCTGAAGCCGTCCGAGCGGGATCCGTCGGTGCCGGTGCGGCTGGCCGAACTGATGCTGGAGGCCGGGGCGCCGAACGGGGTGCTGAACGTCGTCCAAGGCGACAAGACGGCGGTCGACGCCATCCTGACCCATCCGCTGATCCACGCCGTCAGCTTCGTCGGCTCGTCCGACATCGCCCACTA
>Ga0208958_1000428_pt1 | contig 50528 bp, 70 predicted proteins | sample RifOxyB1_FD_184032 | JGI IMG/M metagenome (GOLD analysis project Ga0208958, IMG submission 184032) | Soil microbial communities from Rifle, Colorado - Rifle Oxygen_injection B1 (SPAdes) | ecosystem: Environmental > Terrestrial > Deep subsurface > Rock core/Sediment | place: Rifle, Colorado...
TACATCGGTTGTGAACAACAAGGGAAAAATCATGTTCCTGGAGGATTTGATATGTCTGGAAATCCTGTTTTTTATAGCGATAATTCCACTTATTATTATATAGCAGGTGTAATTTTATTGTTAATTTGTTTTTGGATATTATATAAAATGATAGTAAAAAAGGTTGATGTGAATCAAAAATTATGAAAGATTTTTCAAAATTAATAGACGCGGATCTACTCTCTCTCGCTCGTCAGCACTTTGTAAATTTTTCGATTGGCTTTAAATATTCAGGCTCGCTCCTCGACAAAATTTACCTGGAATGTGAACGGCGGGATCCGGGAATTTACCAGCAAGCAATTGATGAAGCGTTGCCTATTATTGAGAAATTCGAACAATGGAAATTTGAACTCAGCCATGCTGTAAAATATGACCTGGCAATCCACGAGCCTGAGCAGGTTTATTTAAAGTCAAAAAAGATAGACAAGGGTACCACCGAATTTGATGACATCAAAGATTACAAGTTGTTCAACGAGATTATTCATAAACACTGCATCCCTTTCTACGTTCACGGCGACAGCATGTCAGGTGCCGGTATCCATAACGGAGATGTGTTGATAGTTGACAAACGCGATAAATCTTTTCATAATAAAATTGTAGTTGCTAAAATTTGGGATAGTTTTTTTGTTAAAAGATTTTTTCAAAATAACGGCACAGTAAAACTTCATTCCGAAAATTCCGAATATCAGGATATCGAGGTAACTGAGGACATGGGGATGGAAATAGTCGGAGTTGCCAAAAGAATTGTAAAGGACCTTTGATATGAAGTTTTCATTGCTTATAATTTTAATTGCCATTTATTCGTGTTCAACACCCAGTGAATGCAACTGTCCGGATAATCCGCTCATTGATTATAATACCGAAGTGCTTGTTGAACGCGTGATAGATGGAGATACTTTTACGATTATGGTTCAAGATGATGAATTCAGTATCCGTGTACTTGGAATAGATTGTTTTGAAACAAAGCATAATGACCGGTTAAAAGACCAGGCAGAGAAGGCAGGAATTAGTGAAGATTCAGCTTATAGCCTGGGACAAATCGCAAAGAAGCTGGCAGATTCGTTGTTATCTGGAAACAAGGTTATTATCAAACGCGATGAAGATGAAGATAATTTTGATACTTATAATCGGCTTTTGAGATGGGTAATAATTAATAATTTGAAATTGGATTCGATAATGCTCACCAGAAATTTAGCATTGAAATTAGACTAAAAACTACAGTTTCCTTCCTGAATCCTTACTCAAGAATATTTTATTATTTGATATTTAAGAAGTTAGTCGGCGTGGCCGGATTTGAACCGGAAATATGAATATCACTTCATTGTATTAATAACTTAATACTAACATTCATATATATTCTTTATTTGTTGACATTTTTGTTATTTTTGTGTGATGTTATTATTATGTTATTAATGTTATTTCCTTACTTAAAGTTTACTTGAATGAAATCTGCTGTATCGAAATCAAAACATGTTATTCTCAGACGTAAAGAAATAAAATCGGGATTTTCATTGTACCTTGATATTAATTTTGGTGGTCAGCAATGGTACGAATTTTTAAAAATCTATATTTCAAAAAGAGGAAATACACCTGAAGATAAATTTAGTCTGCAATTAGCAGAAAGAATCAAGGCAAAACGGATAATACATTTACAATCGGCATATCTGAATGAGCCTGACCTGGTCAATCAGAATATTAATTTTATTGTTTATTTCGAACAATTGACAATTAAAAAAAAACGCAAAGCCTGGAACAATACATTGTCTCATCTCAAAAAATTTTCAAATAAGATGCCGCTTTTAAAAAACATTAATCCTAAGTGGCTCGATAATTTTAAAAATTATTTATTAGAAAGAATGGCTGTAAATTCTGTCGCAACTTATTTTGAATGTATAAATGCTGCATTCAATCAAGCCGTCAGGGATGATTTGATTCTTTTTAATCCATGCATGAAAATTGACAGGCCTAAGAAAAAAAGTGTAATTAAAATTTATTTAACTGTTGATGAACTCAAATTGCTCGATACTACAGAATGTAAGAATCCGGAAACTAAACGCGCATTTTTATTCTCATGTTTTACAGGCCTGAGAAATGGGGATATAAGAAGATTAAAATATAAAAACATTGAAAATGGTAATATCGTATTTAGACAAGGCAAAACGAAGGCTGTCGAATATATACCACTATCGAACCAGGCAAAAAAATATTTAAATAACTCACAAAATCCTAACGAATTAATATTCAAACTTATAAGTGATAAAAGAACTTCTTACCATTTGAGAGACTGGATGCAAGAAGCGGGGATAAACAAGCATGTTACATTCCATTCTGCACGTCATACTTTTGCTACGTTGGCTTTGACTTATGGAGTTGATTTATATACCGTAAGCAAACTGCTGGGACATGCTGACATTAAAACTACTCAAGTTTATGCTAAAATTATAGATGAGAAAAAGAAAAAAGCAGTAGAACAATTGCCGGAATTTTAAGTCCTGTTTCTTTGCTCTGCTCTTCTGGCTGCACGGTTGTTGGCGTTGTAAATAGTCTCATCACCAACGATAATTTTTATATTCCGGACAGCATCTTCGACTGATTGAAGGGCACCCAATATCTCATTAGAAGTTTTAATTGAAGTTTCGCTTTTTATAATATTGACCGGGGACTTGCTCATTTTTGAGCTATCTGCAATTTCAATGGCATTAGCTAAAATATCCCTGAACATATTTGTATTTAAAACAATTTCCGGATTATATACGCTGTCCCCGATGAGTGCCAATTCAGGTTCATTAATAAAACCGCTGCCACCTGCATACGATTTTAACTTTATTTCATAATGTAAATTTTTCTGATTGAATTCTTCCGGCGTGATACCGCCTGCAAAATAAACTTTTTTTAGTTTTTCGTTCTCAGAGTAATTCTTCGCAAAATCAATTATATTTTCATATTTAAATTCAGTTCCTTCAAATAATGGATGTAGTTCATCTATAGATTCAATCAACGTTCCAATACTATTTATTAAATGTTTAATCGGCGTTTCAAAGCGATATTCTTCAGGCACAAGATTGGACATTAATCCAAGCACATCCCCTATGACCTGGCTTACAAGTAATCGTATGTCCGGATCACGAACAAGCCATTCTGCATTCTTGCCAGGTATAACCCGGGAAGCATCACCTACAACGGTCATTGTTGGACCTTCAAATTTTGCGCCGGTTGCTAATGATTGAACTCCACTTTCAGCTACAGCCAAAGCGGTATAAAGTGCAGCAGCCAAACCTGCAAACGTTAAAAATCCAACAAGAGACTTGCTCGCTAATTCTTTGCCTAAAATTTCAACAAGTAAAATCGGAACCAAAGCCCTTAACCCTTTTAATGCTGCCAGAACGAATTCTTTAGTTCCACCTTTTGTGTCTGCTATTACTTGACCGATAGACGCCCCAAAACTGGTGGCGATTTGTGCGGCATTTTCTTCAAATACCTGTGATAAGTTTTCAAAAGTTATTCCCAAATCCGTAATATTGCCTTCGGCATCAACGGTAAATTTTACCATCGAAGCTATCATTTCGTCTATGACGGTATCGAGAGCAGGCTGTAAATTCTTGATGAATTCAACCTGCTTTGCTAATAATTCTTCTCTCTTTTTTTGCTCTTTTTCTAAATTTTTGGTTCGTTTTTGCTCAGACTTGTCATATTCCTGCTCTGCTTTTGTAAGATATTTTTCGTCAACTTCTAATAGCTTGGCAGCAGAAAGAGATTTTTGGTTCTCAATTTGCTCATTGATATTTTCGATTATTGCCTGTTTTTCTTTTTGAGTCAGGTCTTCATTTTTGGTTATTGCTTCTTTTTCACGGTTGAGAGCTGTTAGCTTTTCAGTAAGGGAACGCTCTATTTGTGTTTTTTGTAATAAAAATTCATCTTCAATCTGGGATTCCAACAAATCAAGCAAACTGGCTTTTAATTTGTCGGCAGCATCTTGCTTGAGCTTGTTTATTCGTTCTTGCTTGTCTTTAGCTTTTTTGATTTCATCCTCAGGTGGAGGCTCCTCGATTGTTTCTTCATCCAAACCTGTAGGTGTCGTAACTTTTATTTCACCTTTTATTGTACCAAGCTTCTTTTCGATTACTTGCTTTATCGCATCAACTTTTTCAGATAAATTTTTAGCCTGGGTGGGACCTATTAATTTCCCGATTGTACCTTCGAGCGATAAAGCTCCTAATATTTTGTTGTAAGCAAGCTCAAGTTCATTTATGTTTTTCGCGTTTGTTATTTCATCTATATATTTTTTGTAGAATTTTTTGGCTGCATCCACACTTACAGTCTCACCATCAAATGCACTTTTGAAAAAGTTAACTATGCTGGTTGCAGCACCCGATAAAAATTTGTCGTTCAATAAATTAATACTGAATCCTTCCGCAGCGGTTTGGAAAAATGTTTCGCGGGCATCTATGACTTCTGCAGCTATCCTGGTTTCAATGTTTTTTTGCAGTTCACCGGAATATTTCAGATACTGCTCTCGCAAATTGAATATTTGGTTCGTAGTATTGAAAGCAGAATTTTTTAACAAGTCCAATTCACTCCTAAAATCTTTCGTACTGCCTATTACATCGGGATAAATTGATTTTAACTGACCCTGAACTTCCTTGAATCTGTTTTGCTCATCGGCTGTTAATTTTGACTTGCTGCCAAGTTCTTCGTATTCCCTTATTAATTTAGCTTGCAGGCTGTCCTGTTTCTCAGCTTCGCTCGATACCTTACCCATTGCATCCCTGACATCATTCGCAACCTCAGCATAGCCTTTTGAGGCATCTACGGCATCGGGATATTGCTGTGTGAGTTTATTTAAGATGCTCCAATATCTATCGGAATGCTGTCCTGTTTTCTCTTCCGAAGCTCCCAGCTTTTCAAATTCGTCAACCAAAGTAGTATTTGACTGAGCAAGTTTTATTTTCGCTGCGGTCAAATCAATTTGCTTTTGTTTCAGGTCCTCAGCAGCCTTTGCATCTTCTAATTGTGTTTTTGCAGCATCGGCTGACGATTGATTTAATGTTTTCAAAACGCCGATTAAAGTAATTGCACCGGCAATCGCTAGAAAGAATGGATTAGTTAATAAAGCTTTCGACAAGGCTCCAAACGATGTGGATGTAGCACCCAGGGCAGGCGCTAATTTAGTAGCCAGTGAAGATGCGAAATTTTTAATTGTATTTGTAGGAAGAATCTGTCCAAGTCCGCCAAGTCCTACCATCGTAGGCCCCATTTTTTCCAATACACTTAAAGCAACCGTTCCGGATTGTCCTAATAATTTAAATCCGGATTGAAAAATTCCACTTATTTTTTTCATAATAAGGGATGATTGGTTGGCAATTCCCTGGCTGGCGACCTCAAAAGCCTGAGCCGCTACATTATTTTCAATGTCTGCCAAAACACCACTGTAAAAGTCTTTAGTCCTGGCAAAATTATCACCTGTTAGTTGAAGTATAGCGTTTGCAGCCTCGATTCTTCCGGTTGCTTCAGGTAAAGTTTGACCTGCCTTGGCAGCAACCTTCCTTATTTCCTCGAGAGTGTTAATCAAACCGCCACCCGCAGCCGGTGATTTCTTTAACATTACCTGGAATTCTTCAAGAGACCTGCCCTGGTCTTTCAAAGCTTTATTTAATCCCGGAGCACCCTTTTGAATGAGAACTAAAGCGGCACGAATTTGTGTGGCAGCCTGAGCCGTGGGAGTTCCCATCGTAGTCATTGCTGCAATCGCAGACGACATTTCCTCGAAGCTTACTTTCGTAGCGGCAGCCATAGGAAGCCAAGTAGAAGTTGTGGCTGCCAGTTCTTCGAATGTAGTTTTACCCAGTTTTATTGCTGAAAAAGTGGCATTAGAGAACAAATTGATTTTTTCAACACCGACACCATAAGCATTAAGAGCCGATGAATAATAATCAACTGCAGTGGTAGTGTCGGCTAATCCTGTTAAAGCGTCCTGCGAGGCTACTTTAACAAACTTCATGACCTCTTCGTTCGTTTTTCCGATGCCTGCGGATACTGCCTGGTAAGCGGCTTCAGCTAAAGCTGCTGAACTATCGGTAGATTCTTTGGATAATTCTCCTATTAGTCCGTAAAATTCATTAAAATCACGGCCGCTGCCAACTAAAATAGAGCCAATATTACGAACTTGTTTGTCAAATTCAATGTATGGACCCGAGAAAACTGATAACGATGATGTGAGAGTATTTACTGCCGTAGAAATTTGATTGAAAGCAAATGCTGACCTTAATTTGTCGCCTTTTTTGACTAAATTATCAACAACTTTAGGCATATTTCCAAGTTCGGTATTTGTTTTTCGAACTTCGTCATCAATTTTTGAAAATTCTGCCTGGAGTTTATTGACATCGAGCAGCTTGATATCGCGTCCCATATCTCCAAGTGAGCTTTTGATAGCAAGGAGAATGACATTGAGCTTCTTAACATCAATGTCGGGTGTTAATTTTAATTTGATATTTAGTTCAGGCAACTAATGGACCTTGTAAAAGTTGATATTCAATTAATTCTATAAACTCATAAACCGGATATTGCAATATTTCTCTCCGGCTAACCTTCTCAACATTGGCAGCAATGAATATTAAGTTATATGTATAGGCTTCACGCAATTTATTATCGAAATATTTATTGCTGTAAAATTCTTTTCTTAAGTCTTCCCAACTGGCGTAGAGTTTAACTGGACCGCCGCGTCTATCAGCATTTTTGCGATTTTTGGGTCTTCCTTTGTTAATTTCGTCAACACGCTGGTTATATCTCCTAATCGCTCTATCGAAGCGAGTGACAACGTGTTTGTATTGTAAAAAAAATCGGACTTACACCTCATCAGTTTTTCAAATTCAACCTTCCCCCTGATTTTATCGAGCAGGGAAAATGAGGATACTTTTGTAGAATTATAAGGCTCGTATTCATCTTCAGCAGTTTGTTTGCAGAGTATTGCCGCGTAAAAATGCCTTTCGGTTTCGCGGGCTGCAGCAATTGAAACTTCCATGTCTGTTTGAGGAATATTTTTCAACTGTTCCTGGTGCAATTCGATGAACTTCATCGCCTGGAATATCCGGGCTGGAGTGAGTATATCGAATTTGTAAATATAAACATCCGTACTGCCGTCTTTATTTTTAACTTTAAAAACTTCTTCCACTCCGTCAGAGAGCTCGTCCGGATTAACAGTTTCGGTTTCCGGAATATCAGGATTATCCGAATCAATTATTACTTCATCATTCATATAAAAAAACTCCTAATTGTTTGTTGTAAAATATTACCATAAAGAATGTTGATTTATTACTTTTTGCCATTTTGCAGACTCGACAAAATCAATCGAGACTGTACGCTGTATCGAAATCACCAGCGCCGGCTGAGTTTCGTCATAAGTAATTTCGAGATTGACATCTGTCAGGTCTATTGTCAGGGCTGTAGCCGGATTGCTCGTATCTATAAAAATGACGTCTGTAGATTTCAGAGGACTTCGCAAAGAAAAAGAACAGCCATTTATATTTTTGTTGATTATCCGCTCGAAAGTTTCACGCATATCGCCATAGTTGCTTTGAATTATCCGTGCCTGAACTTCGATTTTGTAAGCAACAGGAGTCTTGCCTCCTTCGTCATTATCACGCAGAATAGGCTTTATGACTAAAACCGAATTATCTTCTAAGTATTGAAAAGAATGCCATTCAGCATCGTAATACAAAAGGGCTTCATCTATCGGGATGTGCTTGAATTCGGTAACATTATTATAAAGATGGTTTGCCATATTCTAATCCGGATTCTTTTGCAATAAAGTCATTTTAATTTCCTGCAAATTTTTATTCCCCTCGATATCTTCAAACGGGATATCGCCTGCCTCTTTCAAGTCAACAACAACTTCGGATGTCCAGTTATCAAGGCTGTACTTCCAGGCTGAAGCTGTAAAGAAATTTTCGATATATGTTTTTTTGCTTGCCTGGTATAGCTCATTAGCACTGATGATAACGAGAGCATTGTTCGATTTCACAGCCAGTTTGTGTTGAAAAAGAATGCTACGCAAAGTGCTGCCCTGGATAGATTCTCTCGTTTTGTATTTTTTAAAATAAAGAGTTTTGAAAGAATCCGCAGATTCTGTCAGCCACTTGTCATTGCTATATTTTAAATAAAGTGTAACCATCAGGGTGCCTCGAATAAAGAGCTATCTTTAATTTCAATCTTAAATTTATTCGTATCAATTACATTCCCAAATTCAAAGAAGTAATGTTCTGTCACCGAATAAGTGTCGAAATAAGCATTGCTCCAATTATCATTACCAGCGCCCGGGTCTCTTAGGAACAACCTGTCCCCATAAGTCAATGAATATGATGACGGCAAAGAAACAATACCGTTAATTTGCACCTGAATTTGTTCGTTATCAACAAAATCCGATAGAGCAACACCACAGAAATGATTATAGTGAGCCTCGATTGGCAGCATTCTTTCAACCTTGCCATCGCTTCGCATAATTAAAAGATTGCCTGTCTTGCCGCTGCCTTCCGTGGTTTTTGTGTCGTAAACATTATCGCTTACAAATTCAGATTCTGTGGTTTCGGGTATGTTTATTTCTATATTAATTGGGGTTGTTGTCTGAAAATTAAAGCGGCTCGAGCTATGGAGTGTGATTGATGTTGTTTTATCTTTATAATTTCTTTTGATTTTTACAACGGTATAATTATTGCCGTCAATTATAATCGTAGAACCCAGTATAAGATTATTCCAATGAGAAGTTGAGCCATCAGAATTAGGGGAGAAACCCATCAGGAACGGCACATTCAATTCATATTCATTGTCAAAAAACGGCTTGTTAAAATCAACTAATCCTCCGTTTAAATATTCCGAGATACTATTTATATTGTATTCCGTGTCATTTACTTTTATCTGCCATAATCCAACGGGAGCCATATAAGTCGTAGCAGGCTCTCCGTCAATATCGCCCATCGGGTCGCACCCCATATATAACCCTAAATGAGGGTCTGGCGTAATAGCCAGTCCCATGTTGCTCATTAAAGCTCCGTCCCGATAAGTCAGAATGTTGTGCGGAATAAAATAATTAGTATTAGAAAAAACTATAGGATTACCATATAGTCCTCTTAATTCATACTTCATCCACCCCAAATAATCCCTGTAATACCTCCTCAAAATCGGGGTGATTGTCAATAGCAGCGAATCGCCTTCAGGCGCTGCCTCCCCTGTGTGATAACCCCAATCTTTTATAATCCCTGATTTTTGATATGAAGCTTCGTAAGTATATATGCCATACTCATTAATAATTGACCATTCCCAGCCCGAAGAAGGAATATTATCTATTTTATACTTTTCAAAATTCAAATCGTAGAAAGCCCGTCCTATCCACTTGTTTTTTTTCTCTTTTACTATACCAGATTTTAATTTCAGGCTTGCTTTATCAACATCTTTAATATAAACCTGGGAGCCGGCAACTGCCCCGCGATTAACGAATTTTATTTTTATTGTTGAAGTATCCGAAAAATACATATTCAGATACATCCCAAAATTAGCAGCCAATAAGTATAAAAAATCTGTAAATGTTTTCACTTTTGGATTGTTGATCCACAAATCATTTTGTGCCTTATCAGCATCAGTACCGTCGGCATCCAGTTCTATTAATTGCCAGGAAACATAAAAACTTGTAGCAGAGCTTACAGAGCCGAATTGCATTGTCTTAATTGAATTGTCGTCACTTCTTGTAATGCGATTAGTATTAGCATCTATAAGCCACCAGGGACGGTTCTCAGTGTCTTTTTTAGGCACCCACCTTGCAGGTCCAAATTTGCCGTCAATATTCGTGTTGTCAATTTCGATTGTATAAGTACCCAGTCCCTTTGACGTCAACATTGCCTCGACAATATCTGTTAATTTAATGAGCAATGAATTTAAGTTTACCATCTTATAATATCTCGTGATATAAAGATGTGTATCATTTGTAGTCTCTAAATAAGCGTCAGGATTGACGATGTTGGCATTCTTCCAGGTTGTATCGGCTATTAAAGTCGAAACTATTTCTTTAAAATCGCATTCGTCAAAGGAAGCTTCTGAAAATGGCTGTGCTTTTATATCCCATCTTCGTACCGGTGTTGGTGCTGTTCCCCACTCACTGTCTTTCCACTCCAAATCTTCGGCTTTAAAATCCGGCAGAATAACACCTGAAAAAACTTTATTTGCAACGCTTATTCCCTGGCTGGCAGCGTCCAGGAATAACCCACAATAACGAAACACGGCAGGGTCGGTATAAGTATCGAGTACGAAGCTCAACGCTCCGGCATCCTCGTCAGTGACTACGGCAGCTTCATTCATTTCAAAAGACAGTGTGTCTTCCTGCAATACATTTGAATCAGATTCAAAGCCTTCCTCAGTGTCTTTGACATCGAAGATATTACATTCGGAATAAGGGCCGGTAAATAATTCATCATGTGTCTCAGCAACAACGAACGTTTTTTTAACGGCTCCGTAGCCATCTTCGTAATATGTTATTTCCTGCTTGTAAGCTGCCATGTTTTTTATAAAAAAGGCAGGCAGCACTCACTACCTGCCTATGGTTAAACTACAACAATTAGGTTATGATTAAGACAAAGCCGTTCTTACGATTTTTCCTGTAATCAAATTTGTATAATCACCGGTTACCAGTGCCTTGATAGTAATAGCAGTACGCCCGATAGGTGTGATTGTCGCGCCTTGCATCGCTGTGTTATATGCTGAGAACAAAGCAGTGGATGTAAACGCAACACCACCTTTGACAGTAACATTGAATGTTACGATGTCTTCTCCGATATCTTCCTGAAAGTCTCCGGATATATAACCGATAAGATGTTCGAAGCCAACGATAGCGCCATCGGAAGCCCTACGGCCTATCCCCTTGCAGGCAGCTACGCAATTATCTGCATCCTGTAGCCAGCTTATGAAGGTATCGGCATCGGTTTTGCCCATTGAAATTTCACCGCTAATTTCGTCGGCATTGTCGCCGGCTGCAGCTTCGGAGCCGTCCACCGCATTAATTGTTTTAGAGCTTTTGGCAACACGCAGGTCAACGCCGGTAGTGGATCGCTTCGTTAAATATTCAGTTTCTTTTCTCGCATTGGCATATTTCGCTTTTTCTGTTCCGGATACAAACAAAAAACTCAAAGCAGTACCAAAGGCAGTGATATCATTTCCGCTCAATGTAACGGGCAGCATTTTTAAAAAACCGCCGCCGGCCACAAGTATATCGCCAGGATAAGAATCAGCCATATCAATTCTCCTTTTCTATATTGTGAATAATAATTTCGTTAATTTCATTAACAGTTATTTCTGAATTTGGAAATTCATTTTTGAGCAGATGAAGAATGTAATTTGCAGCTTCATCGCCTGTATAATCCGGATTGACTGAAAGATTCCAGGTTGCAAGCTTTTCAGGCTTCTTTGGCACATTGAAATCTTTTGATTTTTCGTAGCCGTCGAATCCAAAAATGTTGACTTTGATTAACGTCTCGAGCTTTTTAGGCTCGATGTTTTCGACTTCGTAATAAATGTATTTTTTTGTCTCCATAATTAATCGCTCCATTTGTTTTTAAACCACTTTACAATTATGTCTTTTAAATATATTGTGCCTGCATAATTGTCCGCAACAGCATTATCTCGATATATCAAACCTCTCACAATGTTACTTATCCCCTCTGAAGCATTATTTATAGTCAAACTAACTCCTGGTGTTATATATATATTTTGAGCTAAAGACACAGCTACCTGGTCGTAGACTATTGTACCATATGCTCCGTTCATTGAATTATTACTATGATATGCCCTTGCTTGTATTCCCATTTTTACATTGTCAGGGGGAGTGGGAACAGTTGATGAAGTAAAAATAACAAAACTAACAGTTACTTGTCCTGCATTCCAATCTTTATTCAATTCAAATTGGAACTGCAATAATTCTGTTCCAGAAGGTACATTGCTAAATTGATAACCTGACCAGTCTTCATATGGACTGACCGCATGACTTATCGTTCCGAAATTAGCAGGGAATGGTAGAGTAGGTGATAATTCAAAATTCACTCCATTGTTATTGTTGACTATTTTCCAACGCCGCGCAAAGTCATCAATTACTATTCCTTCTGGTTGATTATCTGCATCTTTATGTACTACTATCTTATCATTAACCGCATCTAATGAAGTTGTTACATCTAATCCGTCAATATCGAGATAAGCGCCATTTGAATCTTTATTCAAGCCCCAGTTTGCTTTCATCCGGAGCAAAGCACTAATCAATTCGTTGATGTCGTCGAATGTAAAATCAATGGTATCCGAATCAGCGAATATCAGTTTCAGCAATCCGTACAGGTCGAAATCCGTAAGTTCGAGTTCCTTCCAGTATTGTTTACCCAATATTAATGCTTGAAACTTCGTCATCTTTTCTTAAATTTTATTCCTTTTTTAAATTGAATTACAGCACAGACAAAACTGCCTATCATACTTACTACTACTACTAAAAAAGCTATTATATCCCACACTTCAATTCGAGTTAATATTTAACAGTTATCTCCGTCATACAATTACATTGCGTTCAGAAAAAGTTCTTATACTGGCTACATTAATTCCATTTATCTGTTTTATGCTCCCGAGTGAAAATTCAGATATATTCTTAACTTCAGCTATAGTCCCTCCGCCGACCGACCAGCTGTATCCGATTGCAAATACATCAAAGTTGGTTGAACCGATTTTTTGTTCAGCATACCTATCAGCATCTAATCCTACCCAACAACCCATAGCGTAATAATTATAATAATAACTATCATAAGTATCGCCTTTCTCCCGAATTGCGATAGGATAAGGGCTTGTTGAACTATTCCTTAAATACAGGAATACTCCATTATTTCCCCTTAAAACATCTGACTGAAAATTCATATCCTGATAACTGCCGGTAACAGAGACACTGTAATCTTTCCGATTAGTCCAACCGAAGATATTGTCTTTCATATACCCAATTAATCTAAATGTCATTTCAGTATAGGCTTGTGTATAGGCTTCAAATATTTCGTTTGCATCAACATTAATTACGTGATGAGTAGTTTCTACCGTCATTAACGTCCGGGTTGCAAGACTTGTACCGTCAGTGGAACCATTGCGACGCAGCCCGCCTATAATACCTGAAGTATAATTATTATAAATCATAACAAATGCAGCAATAGCTGTATCAGTGCCGGTATATGAACTAATATCCTTGTCTTGCCAAACATTATTGGAAGTATTAGACAGATTGATTGCATTATCAAAAAATACAGCCTCAGATGTTTCCAAATAGCCAAGCAAATAGCACTTTACCGTTGATGCCGGCAGGTATATTTCAAATATATCCGAACTGTCAACGCCAATCCACACGTATTTATGATAGCCGTTAGGACCTGTACTTCCCTGGACAACATCTACATAATCGTCAGTCGAGCCATTTTTGCGAATCCTAAAATTCTTGTCTGTGGTTGTCGTATTGATAATCTCGAGGAACACGCCGGAAGTATTGCCTGCATTGACATAGCTCGTTACATCAATATCTTCATACTGATTGTAATTAGCTGGAACAAGCTCTACCGGTGTTACTTTTGTTGGCATTATTTAAACAGTTCCTTTTGTTGCTCTTTAATTAAATCTTTCAATTCGGTTATCCTGGATTTTGTTTTGCCTTCTTCAATTTCATCAAAATAGTTTTTAAGCCTCAAATCTTTTTCTGTCTGTTTTTCATTCTCATCATAGAGCTTCTCATCTAATAATGAATGAATATGTCCGCTAAGCTTATCGAATAAAATTAAACTTTCATCCACCGTAGCCTGCTTGTCAAATATTTTTTTAGTTAATCCATATTTCTCACAATCAAATTCCTTAGATAAACCTTTTCTCCAGAAATTATAGAAACAATTCGACAAGTCGTCATCTGCGTTGCATAGCTCAGCTTCAATATCTTTCCTCAAATCCTTGTAAGGAACTCTATCATCATAGTTTCTTACATCATTAAATTTATATTGCTTGTCTGTCATATTATGTCCCCAAATGAGTAGCTAACAATAGATTAGGAATCAACTCCATGACATCTGCACTAAGAGCAATACCTATCGGCGTTATTACGCTGTCAACGGCAGGTGGGGCTCCTAATGTTTGAGTCAATGTTCCTGCCGTTTCGGATACATATATCAAACCTCCAACTGTCCAGTTCCAGGTACTGTTATATATCTTACCAGAAAAAGCCACATACTTAGAGCCGGTACTTGCCTCAAGAGATATACCTACTCTCCTCATAGTTGCAACGCCGGAAGCGTCAGCATTGTCGTAATTGCCGTCTGAAGCAAGCGAGACAGGAGTGAAAGCAGCCGAATTGCCTGTGTCTATAGTTACTTGTTCGTATTCACACTGACTCCAATCGTAATTCGAGACCGGCAATCTTTTCTTATTATGCTGAGAGGCTGCCAATAATAAATTTGGCAATGTCAACCTGATAATTTTGGCAGGATTTAAATAACAGGTAACGAACATTATCTGTCCGTCAGTAGCGAATTCATTTACAGAATTTTCTCCCGAAGCTAAGACACAATAATAAACCTCATCGGTCATTACATCTATGAATACAATCGTTCCGGGACTTGTATTAAGCAAGCAAATTACAAACTTGCCAAAGGTAAACATACCGTAGCATATTGTAGTAGTAAGATTTAATCGTTTAATAGTAATAGCCAAATTCGACTTAGCAATATCGAGATACACTCCAAGATTTGTTTCAATGCCAACTATTATTCTATCTGGCAATAAAGCAAAATCGTCAGTTGCTGCATTGTAGCCAGAGGCAAAAGCTTGCGAAGTAAAAGTCAAGTCAGTTGGATTTACATCAGCAATCCAACCAGGATTTGAACTGCCGGTTACAAATATCGAGGTACCGTCAAAATCGGCTGCATGCCCCATATTAAGCCCCGTAAGCGTAGCCGATGTTACCCTGCTCCAATCACTAATTAAAAACTTAACAGCAATCGTCGGCGAAGCATTAGTAAATACAAACAGATGAGTGTCAGTAACACACATTGAACCCCAGCCTGAGGTTCCTTGCGTAGTATCTGAAATAACGTCAGGACTGGTGACAGTCATCGGGTCTGTCAAGTAATTAATTTCAGACACAGTAACTCTATTGGCATGGTTAAAAATAGCATATACTTTATCTTTTGATGGAATATAAACTATTTTAAAAGCTTCATAATGGAAACCATCGTCGGCAAAGGTTATATAATCATAAGTCGAAAGTGCGGTATAAGGATTTTTCCATCTTATGAATTTTGATGTCGTTGCAGTAACGTTTGTTATACCTACAACCCAGCCATTTGGCAATCTTAACAAACTGTGAATATTAGATAAACCTGTTGCGAGTGTTACCGTTTCTTTGTCAGGCAATCTAAATGTTAAATCCAAAGATTCTGATAAAAGACGATTAGTACCTCGAGAATCCGAAATGACAGATTCGTTGGTAGAGCCGACAATAGCGTTGCCATCTTTATCGGTTACGCTTGTCTGGTTTAACGGCTGAATTTTGCCGTCAATATATCCTGCTCCGACTATACTCATTTATCCTTCCACTGCTAACACTAAAGTTGCCTTCGTTGCCGGTGCAAACGTAGTTGTCGTAATCAGAAATCCAATAGTATCACCGGCAGTAAAATCATAGTTAGTAGTTCCATAGGCTACGCTCGCATTGTCTTTCGTCGTAGGGCTGGCTGCAATTTGTAAATCCAAACCTGTGGGAGTCAATCCGACGCCATTTTTGTGAGGCTCTGCGTCGAGCGTACCTGCCGTGCGTGCATCAGACAATTTAATCGAAGCACCAACCATATAGCCATCGAATGGAGCCACTACATCCATACCCAAAACGCCGGTTAATTGATTTTGACCGTCGAAATAAACATCGTCAACGAATACATATCGTTTCCGGATTGCAGCTGCCGTATCAAGTATATTCTTACTTAGAATAACCCAGTTAGTTCCAACTGTAGCGTGGTCGCCTGCAGGTGAGGAATCAATTTTACAAATTGCAACATCACCAACTTCGACATCAATACCGGAAGCACCTCCGATTTTACCTGCTACGGATACGGCATATATATCACCCTCGTCGGCAGCAGGATAATTTGGGTTTGCTGAACAATCAATATTCTCAACTACATTATCACCAAGCCCGCCGCCAAGAGGATTACCACCTGCATCACCAATCGTATCACCTGAAGGTACCGGCACTATTTTGCCGTTTAAAAAACATGCTATTACTCTTTGTGCCATATCAATCTCCTAAACAGTTATATCATTTTTAATTATCAAAAATAAAGTACCGAAATTTGAGAGCGGAATGAAGCTGCTCGATGTTGCTTTAACCTGTATTTTGTCTCCTGCTGCAAAATCAAATCCTGTCGTTTTGTGAGCTATCGTAATTGTTCTATCGAGCGGATAGCTCGCATTAATCTGAATATTCAAATCGGTTTCAACCAATGCAACATCATTTTTATAAACAGTAAAATCAATAGTGCCTGCTGTTCTCTGCTCTTTCAATGCTACGCTATGCCCTACCAGGTAACAATCGTAAGGAGCAACAGCTTCCAAAACCTTTGAGGCAGTAATTTGATTCTGTCCATCGAGCCAAAATTCACTATCAAATACATTGTCAACTTTTTTGTCAAGGTTGGTTTGGAGTGTAGCACCGCCCTGAATCTCAATTATATGAGCTTCTATATCACCATCAATGGTATCATTGTCAATATCTGCATCTATATAATTGCTCATGTGCTTACCGAATCTAATACTACAATATTATCACCGCCGATTATCAATCTTTCCACTCCTCCGTCAGTTTCAACTACATCCCATTTAAACGTTCCAAGCGTTTCATCATCTGCTATATCAACATAATAGCATAAAGTTGAATAACCTTTTGTTGCATAAGTAGATGTGTCTTTTGAAAAAGAAAATAAAAATATTAATGCATTTGTTTCTTTATCCCTGACTTGTCCAACATAAGTACAATTAGTAATATCCTTATATCTTCGATAGTATCTTTCAAATCTCACACCCCGATGAACAGTTAAATTCTTTTTCCATCTTATTATCCGTGCCATCACTTCACCATCCACGTTATAAGTCCAACTCCTAACGCTCCAACAATTCCACCAATCCAGAAGGTATTGTACCAGGGCGGCTGTATGGTCTCAGTCTTAATCATTTCTTTGATTTTAACGTCAACCGGCTTCGGCTCGTATTTTATATTTGCAATTAAATCATTCGAAGGGAATTGATATGATAAGGACATTGACATCTTCGCTTCTTTTTTGTCAACGACTGTATCCTTTGTAACCTCAAAGGATGTGACAAAATACAAATTTGACCCCAGGATATTTGCCGGCAAAGATGTCAAGCCATGATAAACACTATCCCAAAGCCGGTTGAAATATATTTTAAAACTATCGGATTCAATTATTTGTTTGTCAATATAAATTGGAATATATTTTGGAATAATTTTTTCTACAATTTCGATGGAATCAGAAGGCACTGGGACTTTAACAATCCTGTCTTTATACTCTGTTTTTTGTGTTATTTTAGGCAAAAAAAACCAGTGGTCTATCGCTCCTCCAATAAAGAGAAGTGCGAAAACAGATATAATGAGTAATATTTTATAAGTTTTTTTCATGTAGCAAGGGCAGGATTCGAACCTGCAACCTATTGGTTATGAGCCAAGCGAGCTAACCGTTGCTCTACCTTGCGATATGTTTTGGACATTTTTTGTCCAAACAATTTCTTACCAAATTTTTTCTTTCAAAAATCAGTGCCTGAAGGTGCCTGACAGGCACTGATATATTGTCTCACCAAATAGGAGGAATTATGAAAAAACATTATTTCTTTTCTCTCTCTTTTTTATCCTGATTGTTCTTACGGATAATTGCAAAGACAATCAGTAAACCAAGCCCAAGGAATATGACCTGCCATGCCCAAGTCGGTAAACCTTCATTCATAAGACACCTGCAATTTCTTTTGTTAAATTCGTTTTTCGTTTATACAACAATATCATAACCGCAAAAAAACACATACCCAGTATTGACAGTGCCAATTTGATGGTTTCATATAGCAGATACTCCTGAGTAGGATTCTCAGGCAAGTGCTGTATAAACGCAACAATTAGCCATACCTGTATGGCTGCTATAATTAAGAATAAAATTGTTTTCATAGTTTTGCTCAAATTATTTTTAATAAAATAAATCCACAAACAAAACACACTGTAAAAATCAATATTTCCATTAAAAATCTTTTGAATTAATTAATCTGATTAATTTTTCAACCGGAATCCATTCACCAAATTTATTAACAAAGAATTTGTCGCCACCGAGTTTGGCTCGCTCCTTCATTTCATTCTTAATACGTTCAACAAATTCTTTGTGAGTTTCCATTAAGTTGCCTCAACCCCAGCTTTATTGAAATATCTCACTGAGCGAAGAATTAAATCATCGTTATAATTCTTTGCAAGGAAATCGCGCATGTTGTCGCACAAATCAATCAGTCCGCGTTCCGGATTCTCCAATATCTCGCTGTGACACATCGGCTCGCCGTTATTGCCGCAGATAACAAAGTGTTTGCCAGCTTCGGTTGTTTTGATTTTAAGTATCATAACTATTCCTTAATTTCAATTATATCTTCTTGTGACAAAATACATTCTTCAACCCGACCGCTGCTTTCTATGATTAAATGCACATCTATTGAATCATGAATAACATCAACTATCTTCCATGCAGTATTCACCAGAATAATTACATCTTTATTGGTTAGATGTTTAGCTTTTTTAGTCATTGATGTACAGCAATGTATGTTATGAATTCTGTTTTATCTTTACACTTATGTAAACCAATCAAATCATTCCGTACTAACTCACCGCAGTTGCACCAGGTGTAATGGTAACAGTCTGCGGTGTAAATAAATACATACTTCGTTTTGTCAGGTTGTTTTGACTTCATACCCCACTATCCCATAAACTGCTAATCTGCCGATAGAATCAAAGATGCTCCGGTACTTATAGCCGTTCCCACCTCCATTCCTGGCAGTCTGATTTTTAAATTTCTTAATCGGAACGGAAGTATTAAATCCAATCGTTTTGACTATCACTCCGTTCCTGGCATCAACAATGGTTTCAAAATGTCCTGAAGATGTTCCTCTTATATTCCAAATTAAATGGTCTAAAAATTTAGGTATAAATGCTACTTTATGTCCCCGTTTTTTTGCGTCATTATAAGTTGTAATTGCCAGTGCTGTAATCTTTAATGGTACTTCAGACTTTGGCAAGCCGAGATTTTTTACAGATTTTATCTGCAATGAAACTGGTCCGGAAGTACAATAAGCACACTTCGGACATACGTTTCTGCCGAGTACTGCTTCATTGTAACCAACAATATGCACTCCGTCATTGTGTCCGGTTAGTTCTACTTTGCCAACTTCACCGAGCAACAATTTGTAGAATTCATCCAGGACAACCTGACGTGCCGGTACTACATATTTACCAGCAGCGAAGCAATTTGTTGCGAGAAACAATATGATAAGTATTATTTTCAATTAGATAAACCAGCTATTATATTTTGACTTTGATATATTCCAAGAATGACAAGCCCAATGAGCAGGCACACACCTTTGAATATATCGCCCTGCAGTTTTAGTGCTGCTATCCGCTCTTCTTTGTCCATCTCGCCATCAGTGCCCTTCATTAAATCTTTAGTATGCCTGAAATGTGTCATAAGCATTGACCCCCATTGTGTTGAGATGACAGCAAGTGCCAGCATAAGTGTGACAAATTTTATAATTTGCCAGTCAGTTTTATTTGGATAAAGCCATATCAGCATTATCGTGAAAATTATAACTGCAACAAAATTTTTAGTTATAAATCCCCAAATATTTTTTACTTCATTAGTAATATTCATAATCATCCCTTCATTTATATTTGCCTTCAATATGAGCTTTCAAATGGTCATTATGAAGTTTGTACAAATCCTTAATTAAATCATTAATATCTTTTATTTCTTTGCTCATTTCGTATTCAGTGTTAGTTACTTGCTGAACTAATAACGCCTGTTTTAATGTTATCTGCGATATTGTATTTGTATATTCAATTGCCTTTTCAACGGCAGCACTAATCATTTTCGCTTGACTATCTAAATTGCTTTTTTGATATTTTTTATAAGCTATATAACCGGCAATAATCGTAATCAATAAGATACAAGTCTGTACCCAGTCGCCTATATTCATCTTAATCATTTTTCCATTAATTCTATTATTTGATAGTTGGTAACCAGTACAGCCACAATACTCGCAATCCCGATAACAATTCCACTTACGATTCCAATAACTTTTAAAGTCGTCATCCTGTCTTCTTTTTTACCTTCATATCTTAACTTGCAAGTTGTCTGAATACCTTCCATTGATTTAATAATATTATCCATTTTAAGAAACAATTTGTCAAATAATTTATCATGGTCATCTAATTTCCTCCTAACCAACATCTCGCTTTGCTCCCATGTCTTACCGTACTCATCTCCCACAATCCATTCCTCTTGTTAATGTTTTTTCACATCTAAAATTTTAACCTGTCCATGATTCCGGATAAACCTTTTTCTTGCTCACTCTAAGCACTGCCATGAAATAACCTTTCTCTGACTTGACCGGCACTGCTCCATCTGTAATTAAATTATACTGATTACGATATACCAGGTCAATAACCTTGTCGAGCATTTCTAAAATTCCATCGTGCGAGCTGCGGTCCCGGGAAAACAAAATCAGATGAAAGAAAATTTCAGGATAATATACTCTACCCTGCGGCTTTCCATATTCCCTGCCTGCATAGCTTACGAATATCGCTCCCTTCGCATTCTTGCCAGCTTTTAATGCAACATCTTCTTCTTTCTCATTCCCGGCAAACAACTCAGCAGAGATAAGCACATCGTTCAAATGAGCCTGGAGAATATCAACTAATTCCTGTTCGTATTGCAAAGCCAACGACATCAGTACTGCTCCATAACAGTCGGACTAAAAACCTGTTCAACCGTTGATGTTAGTACTTTCGGAGTGAAATTGCTCTTAATCGAAACACCGGAAAGCAGGCTCACTCCCTTTTTCAAGGCAAATTCTACAGCCCGCTCGAGAAATTTTATTGCTTCTTCATACCTGCTTATTATATCTTTTGGAATCTTATCGTCATACCTGTTCCGGTATAATTTATAGAGAGCAATGTCAACCGAGCAAAGCTTGATTATGGTTGGAACGGTAGTCAACGGCACATCGAATGCCTGGAGCAGGTAAGTATCTATCAGGCTGTCAGCATCGGCAATCAGGACATCCAGCAAAGTAGTATTGATGGTACCCGTGCTTTTGTTATCGGATACATCTTTGATGATTTCGTTATCATACCTGGCTGTTATATCGCTCGCTGTGCTGTATGCCATCAAAATACCCTAACTGTTTAATTGCCTCAATAGTTTTATTTAATTTTTGTTTCAGATAAGGATTGTCCTTGTAATCATGCTGCAAATCGTAAGACAGATAATCCAAATTCCTCAACATCTTTTTCAGCATATCGTCGTCGGATACATTATAGCCGGTGTGCTTTATAATTATATCCGAGAACAATCCACTATAACCGGCAGCCTGAATCGAAGGAAGAATATTCTCATGAACACGGTAGATATATTTGAAATTCTTTTTATTCCGGTAGAGCCGGCTTTGAGAATTTACCCAGAGCCAACCCATTTCAGGCTTATCGTCGTTACCTCGATGAGAAACAACCGTACAATTAACATATCCGTATTCATTGCCAAGCTCAAAGACAGATTGAAAGTCAGAATCAATCCACTGAATCACATCGTCGGCATCGAGGTATAAAATCCATTCTCTCGATGCCAACAACTTGCAGGCATTTTTTGCATCGGAAAACGAAAATGTGTCGAACGGTTTCGTCTTGTATTTCCAAAGAGCATTTACCGAATTTTTATTTCGATAATTAACAACCGGCAAATTCATCCCGAATTCGCCCGAAGGCTGTGTCATCAACTTTATCCGCTCGATATTACCAGGCAGCGGCTCGTCACAATACTTCAGCTTATCCGAATCATCTTCGGAATAGATTGTGCAAACCGACAAAGGCAATTGCTGCATTAGATTATCTTGACAAGCACCACACCGTTAAGTGCACCTGTCTCAAGCGCAACTGCCACACGCCTGCCCGTACCAATAACAGGTACAGCCTTGCCGCCGGTACCGCATTGCAGCTGGTCATTTTCAGTCAATGCAGCTCCAGCGATTACGTGCGCCGTTCCATTTATTTGAACGGTCATATCGTTCCCAGTAGTTGTAATGTCGAGCATATTTATGCCGGCAACATCATCACCGGAAGTACCGGCTGCACCTGTAGCATCAACAAATAGCTGCTTGTCGACAGGAGCTGGAGCATCGGTTATAGTAATGGTTTTGCCTCCATGTTCAGGCTTTATAACACCCATGACTTATTCCTTTTTTATGAATTAATAAATAATTTTATTTCAAAATCAATTCTTATTTACCTGGCTTAACAACCGGCACAGGTTTTGACACGAATGCCGGCTTTGGCTTTTCAACTTTCGGTATTGGCTTTACATATTCCCGAATTGAGTTATATTCATGTTCAGTCAATTCGATTATATCGCCAATATTATGTTGAAATACAGGCCCAACAATCCTATATTTTGACTTTTCCATGTTATGCCTGTGTATTTGAGATTAAATAACCGGCTGTTTCCAAAGTCAATTTGGAAAGGAATTGCTGAGTGCATCTGACCGCAGTCAATTTCGGGTCATTGTCCGGATTACGTTCGTCAACAACAGGGAAATTTTCACGCGAGAATGTATAGCCGAAAGACGGGCGCCCTCTTTTTTGTGTCTCGCCCGCTCCCAGAACTGGAACCCACGCCATTATAAAATTATCATTCCACAATTTTGTAACGGTTCCTGCCAGGTCATACCAACCGGCGCCAATCACCACTTTCTGAAATCCAAACTGCTTTGCAAATAATTCTTCAGTGATAACACCCCAATTATTTGTTCCGAATATTAGATTTTTAAGTTTTGGATGAGCTTTTACAAGCGACCATGTATCTATTCCCATGGCTGCAACTGTTGGAAATTGACCGACAGCCGCAAATATAGCATCCTTACCTGTGGTAATGTTGGCTTCAGGGTCTGAATTTGTAGTATCAGACCAGCAGCCAGTGGTTGTGAGTGCAACTTTATTTGTAAAGTTGCCGGCGGTCTGAACCAAATCGGCAATTTTCTTTTCCTTGCTCAACTCGATGATACCCATAACAGTCTCAACTGCATCTTCTTTCAAATCAAAATCCAAAGCAGCGTCAATTTCATTGTAATCGAGTATCTCGGAAATCGAATGTTCGTCGAGCTCGGCTTCTACATACGAAAAGTCACCTGGCATTACTTTGTTGTCCTCTGCTCTTAATGCCCTTTCGGTTTCATACCACTTAAACTTATCCTTATGCCAAACACGGTATTTGAACTTTTTGGATTTCGTTGAAACGATAGGCAATAATTCTGTCCCGATGAACGCTGAATTTAAATAAGCAAGTGCTGCCTCGCTTAATATAGGGTTGTACCCCTGCAGGTTTTCAATTCTATCAACAGCCATTATGCACCTCCATTCAGCTTGGTTTTTTCAATGTCAAGCTGCTGCTTGAACGTATGATTGTTCTTTGCAGCCTCTTGTTTTACAAAAGCATGGAACTCGAGTTTACGAGGACCTGTCCCTTCGGCATCCGCCATCGTAAAGCCGGTGGCTGATGGCACAATTGCTTTATCTTTCACGGCTATTTCCTCGCCGAATTTTACAACCGGCTCGCGTGCATTGAGAATGGACTGGTAATTCCTGTATGCCGAGTCGTTGTTTTCACGCAACTCGACAAGCAAGCTGACAATAGCGTCATTCTCATTTTCTTTTGGCATTAGCTTGCCTTCCGATTTGAGCTTCTCGCAGAAAGACTTTTCCTCGTTCACATAATTTGTGTGATTGAGTTTTTGATTATCGTCTTTTAGCTTTGCAAGCTCCGCTTCCTGAGCTTTGAATTTTGCATCAAGCTCAGAAAATTTTGAAGTCGAATCCTTCTGCTGTACTTCGAGGGCTTTGAACTTTTCGGTAAGTTCAACTTCTCTTTTCTGCACGGCTTCGAGGTCCTTCTTCAGTGTCGCATTCTCGACTTCGAGAGTCATGTCAACCTCTTGATTATTTAGAGAATCATTAATTTTACTTTCTTCATTTTGATTTTGAATTATATTTTTAGCTTTTTCATCGTGATTGAAATTTGTATAGAGCATGGACTCGTCAGGTAAAGCATTAAAGCAAAGTATGGCGTCCTGCTCTGACATTAATCCTTGTTTAGTTGCTTCAGTAAGTTTCTTTTTGAGGCGGGCACTCTTGTTCGCTCCGATATTGGTAATGGAAATTTCTTTAAGAATCCATTGTTGAATTATTGTATAAGTATTATCCCAAGAATAAGTTTTGTTGACAAGATTGGTAGGAAGCGGATTGCCTTCAAGTTTTAATTGTGGGAATATTCCAATGGAACATGATATTATAATGCCAACATCAACTAATTTTTTAACGATTATACTTCGCTCATCTTCCTCATGAAACCAGATGTCAGCAAAGATTTTCCCGCCTTCGACAAATAAATTTTCACATCTTCCAATCGGATATGACCAGTACGTATCGTGCGCCCAGTAAACAAGAGGATTGGAAAGGTACTCGGTAAAATCACCGCCGGCAGTCAGGAGTTGCCAGGCATTTACATTAATACTTTCGTCGGATATTTGAAAGCGATAAAGTTCACGCGGCTCTTCGACAGAATCATCTGCGAATTTTTTTACAAAAGTGCCTATGTTTTTGCTGTAATCAGGCATTCGATATCCTTAATTAAAATTATTACAACAAAATTAGATGATTAGATAGTTCACTTTTTAAGTCATATGATAAGTGATATGACATGTAATATGACTTGTCATATGACAAGTGATATGACTTGTTAAATGACCCTGAATATTTGTGATATTTGCGTTGTTTTTAAACAAGATTTAAACAAGATTTAAACAAGATTTAAACAAGATTTAAAAGAAATTTAAAAGAAATTTAAAAGAAATTTAAAAGAAATTTAAAAGAAATGACAACGTTAGAATCGCTTAGAAAAAAAATAAAAGCCATTCCAATAAGAATGTTAGACACAATTGGAGTGCCTGATTTTGAAAAGAATATTTTTAATAATTATAAAATATTTCCAATTGAATTGTTAGTCAAAGCCGATTGGAATTATAATACGGATGATGAATTCCAAAGTGAAAGACTTAGAAATAATTTAAAGAAAAGGGGACAGATAGAAAATATACATGTAAGAGAACTTGAAACCGGCTACTACGAAGTTATCAACGGTAATCACCGGCTCGATGAACTCACACTTCTTGCAAAAAGTTTTGTCCTGGCTTATGACCATGGAAAAATATCCTTATCCGAAGCACAAAGAATTACTATCGAAACGAACGAAACTGATTTTAAGCCAGACGATAATAAGCTTTCTGCGATTCTAAATTCATTAGTCCTGGAATATGGAGAGGAAGATTTAAAAATAACAATTCCATTCACTGACGATGAATTCAGCGAACTTCTTAATTTGACAATTGAGCCTCTCGACGTCGAATTAAATGAAGTTGATGAAGATGATTTCCAGGAAGAACCTCCGGAAGTTCCCAAAACCATAGCCGGAGATTTGTACGAACTTAACGGACACAGGCTGCTTTGTGGTGATTCCACAAAAGAAAACGACATTATAAAACTAATGGAGGGGAAAACTGCATCCCTGCTTTTTACCGACCCGCCGTATAATATTAATTATGCAGAATTTAATTTAAAGCGTTCAGATACCGGTAAAAACTGGACTGATTGCTCAGGCTGGCACGATAAGATGAGTGATGCGGATTATCAGCTTTTCCTTTTTGATTTTTTAAAATTAGCGAAACAATCGTTAGGTGAATGGTCGCATTATTATATTTGGCATGCCTCTATTTATTACAGAGAATTACTCAATGCTCTCGAGCTCAATGACATTCCTTATGACAAAGTACCAATACAATGGGTTAAACAAGTTGCTACATTAAGCTGGGTACATTATAAACGAAAATCGGAACCTTGTATATTTGCCGGCAAGGGGGCTGTTAATGGAATGGGGGACGGTGCCAGATGGTTTGGTCCAAACAATGAAATTAATATCTGGGAAATAAACCGGGACCACAACGTTAATTATATTCATCCTACTCAAAAACCTGTGGCTCTGGCTGCTCGTGCGATTAACAACAGTTCGCAAAAGGATGAAATTGTATTGGATATGTTTCTTGGTTCAGGCTCAACTCTTATCGCCGCAGATGAACTTGACAGAATTTGTTTCGGAATGGAACTTGAACCTAAGTTTTGCGACGTTATTGTAAAAAGATACATCAAATATTGTGAAGATAAAAACAAAGAATGTGTCGTAATGCTTAACGGAAAAAATATCAATAAATCATATTTCGATTAATATGTCAAAAAAAGCATCGGAATGTAAAATTAAACTTATTAAACCGGAATGGGAAATCCAGCCCGGAGAATCCTGGCCGGCATGGGGTTCTTTTAAAGAATATAGAGACCTTGGCAGTGAGCGTACAATGGCAAAAGCTGCACAATTAATAAACAAGAAGCTGCCGACAATAGTTTCTTTCTCGGTCAGATATCGTTGGACTGACCGCATACGTGCATGGGAACGATACTTAGATGAAAAAAGAATAATAGCTACAGTAAAAGCCGTCGAGGAAATGAATCAAAAAGCTGCAAAAAGAGCAAGTGCAGCAGGAGACGCTTTGATGACGGTTATTATTGAATATATAAAAAAATATAAAGAAGGTAAAATTGATTTTGAAAGGTTAGCTAAAAAGCCAGGTATATTTTTAGAAAAACTTTTTAGGGCAGCCGAGAAACTGGCGACTGTTACTGACATTGAGAGAAAAGCCAGGGGAGAACCGACTGAAATAACAAAACAAACAAGCAGCATCGAAGTAAAATTACCCGAAGAAATGGAATGATATTAACAATAATCATTGGAATAATAATGCAAATCACATTCCATCCTGAAATTTTCAATGATGTCTTTATGCCTACATATAAAGACCATTCGAGAAATTTAATTTTGTGGGGTGGAGCGGGTTCGGGTAAGAGTGTATGGGCAGCACAAAAATGGCTTGTCAGATTTACAAAAGAACACAATCATAGGATTATGCTGGTCCGTAAAGTTGGTAGGACTATTCGCAATTCGCAGTATCAATTAATTAAAGATTTGGTTGGCATGTACGGGCTGCAGGACTTGTTCAGGTTTAAGGAATCTGAAATAACCATCATCGGTCCTAACAATAATTATTTCATCCCTGTCGGAGTAGATGACCCTGAGAAGCTAAAAAGTATCGCCGGTATCACCGGCTCGTGGATTGAAGAGACTACAGAATTGAGTAAGAGAGAATTCCTTCAGATTAATCTTCGCGTGCGAGGAATCACTGAATATTACAAACAAAATATTTTAACATTCAATCCAATTGATGCTTATCATTGGATTAAAGAATATTTCTTTGATTCGGAAAAGCCTAATGTGTCGAAGCTGCATACCACTTACTTAGACAATAAATTTATTGATGCTGAATATAAAAACGAGTTGGAAGCATTAGAAGAATTAGACAAGACTTTTTATAAAATATATACTCTCGGTGAGTGGGCTACACCTACGAATCTAATATTCAGGAATTGGCGTATCGGTGGGTCTGTCGGCGGCGAGACAATATACGGATTGGATTTCGGATTCAACAATCCAACAGCATTAGTTCAATGTATTTTCAATCCGACTGAATTATATACAAAAGAATTAATCTATCAAACCAAGCTGACCAATGCTGAATTAATAGACTTATTGAAAATTTATATTCCGAACAAAAACTCTTATATCTTTGCCGATGCTGCCGAACCTCAGCGTATCGAGGAAATCAGAAGAGCCGGATTTAACATACTCGCTGCGGATAAAAGCGTGTCGGATGGAATTGACTTCCTGAAAAGATTAACCTGGTATATTGATATTAATTCAATCAACGGCCAGAACGAATTAAAAAATTACAAGTACAAGGAAGACAGGAACGGCACAATCACAGAAGAACCGGTTAAATTTAGAGACCATTTTATTGATGCTGTCCGGTATGCCGTTTACTCGTTCGCTAAAAAATATTTTATGTTCTCGGGTCCAAAACGTTCAGCAAACAGCAGCCATAAAGAACGCAAACAAAGAAGCAGATTATCATCAGAATTAGCAGGTTACTAATATGGAAAAAACAAGAAAATTATCTAACGTAAAAAAGCCGCAAACGAATGGTAAAAACCTGAAGAACCAGGAAGCCGTCAGCGCTGTAAACAGACAGTCGTTAACCAACGAAATGGTAACCAGGCAAACCTCCAATAACTGGTTCGGAGGCTGGTTCGCTCTTGAAAATCTATTCCCGAATCCGGACCCGGTACTCAAAAAGATGGGTAAAACAGTCGAAGCATACAGCGAAGTATTGAACGATACCCATCTGTACGGCGATGTCAAGGCTCGGAAGTCCGGCACGCTTTCTTTGGAGTGGGATATCGAACAGGGTAAATCGTCAGCAACGGAACGAAAGGAAATCCGGAAATATTTTTATGACCTGCCGGTCAAGGACCTGACGAATCAGATTATAGATGCACAGCTTTTTGGCTATCAAATATTCGAATTGATTTGGAAAAATGAAACCAAGTACTGGCTGCCGGCAATGATTGAAAAGCCGCGTGAGTGGTTTCACTTCGATAATAACAATCAACTAAGATTCAAATCAAAAACCAACAAATTGGAAGGAGAGCTGTGCCCTCCTGAAAAATTTATCATAGCAACACACGAAGCCACGTACAACAATCCGTATGGAGTGCCGCTTCTATCCAAGTGTTATTGGAATACTTTTTTCAGAAAGAACACATTAAAATTTTGGGCTACGTTCACCGAAAAATATGGTATGCCCTGGTTCCTTGCTCAATATATGCAAAGTATGGACACGGATGTAGTCGAAGATTTTATGGAAGACCTGATTAAGATGGTTCAGGATGGTGTGATACTCTATCCCGAATGGTTGAAGGAATCAAAATTTGAAACGCCTGGTATGCGGTTGAGTTCCGAAATCTACGATTCGCTGAGAGAGAGATGTGCTGCTGAGAATAGCGTTGTCATTCTTGGACACACAGCAAGTTCAACAGCCACTCCCGGACGGCTTGGACAAGAGCAGGCAGCAGAGAAAGCAAAGGAATATGTCATCAACGAAGATAAAAGGTTAGTCGAGGAAACATTCAATGTGTTGATTAAACGAATCCATCAATTCAATTTTTCCGGTTCGGAGATGCCATACTTCAAGTTCTACGAAGAGACGGACATTAAAAAAGATTTGGCTGAAAGAGACAAGGTATTGACTGAGTTGGGCGTGGTATTCAATCCGGAATACATCGAGGACACTTATAATATTGACCAGGAATATTTCACAATGGGTAAACCGGCGATTGCATCTACCGAAGCAGAGCCTCAAATGAGTGAGCGGAATATAATCCAGCTTAAAGAAAAAGGTGGGAAACTTATTAAAAAATCTTTAAATAATTTAAAGAAAATAGATAAGTTTAAAGAACATCTTCAAAATTCAAAAGAATATGAAGATATAAAAGAAGCAATGCTGGAACCAATCTTTGAGCTTATCGAAAATGGAAAAGATTATAAAGAAATGCTAAATGACTTGTATAAATTATATCCTGACCTTCCAACTGAAGATTTGGAAGATTTCTTAATGAGGATGATGCACACGGCAGACATGGCAGGTTTTAATTTAGCTGAAAGCGAAAAAGAATAATGGCACTAACAGAAAAAGAATTAATATTCGCATTCGGATTGCCTTCGGAAGATGCTGTGAAGTATCTTCAGAAGAAGGGAATCCGCGTATCAAAGGACTGGAAGGATACATTAAAAAAAATCAAAGACGATGTATTCCTTATCACCGGCGTTACGAATATTAAGAACCTGCAATACGTCCGGGACCTGATTCTGAAAGCTCTCAACGAAGGATTGCCTTTGAAAGAATTTAAAGAAAAGATAAAAGACTTGCTCAAGCTTCCTGACTGGCACGCAAAACTCGTGCTTACTCAGAACATTTCCAATTCATATAACGCTGGCAGATTAAAACTGCAGCTTGAGGACTGGCAGGATTTCCCTTACCTCAGGCCAGTCGTAATCATGGACAAAAAGACAACGGCAATTTGCAGGTTTCTTTACTTATCAAATTTGGTTATTAAGATTAATGACCCGAACCTGAAGTATGCATACTCGCCACGGCACTTTCACTGCCGTACAATCTGGGTTGTAATTAGCGAGACGCAAAGAAAGAGAATGGGTTTGAAGGTTGTCAATATCAAAGATATTCCTAAGAAGTATTGGAATGACCCGCACTTTCAAAGGCTGCCAAATCTACCGCTGAGCAAAAATGATTTTGAAGACTTGCCGGCAGAGCTTGTCAAACAAATCAAACCGAGGCGGAGGGCATGATGGATATTAAGGTTAATGAATTCATACATGATTTAAATTTTATTCTCCAGGATTACTTCAATGCTTTGACATCAGGCAGCACTAACCGGAGCTTCTTAGTTGCAATCGCAAAGATAATGGACAATGCTGTCGCCAGGCAATTCCAAACAGAAGGCAGGTACCTGGGGGGACGCGGTGGAAAAAGTTTCGGTTACAAGTGGTTTGACCTGGCTCCCTCAACGATAGCTGAACGAATCAGAAAGAAGTTTTATCCTATCAGGATTTTAAGGCGTCGAGCCGGCGATGCAGGTTTGTCTGGTTCAATTCATTCTAACATCGGAGCGGATTATGTGGAAACTGGTACGAATATTTTTTACGCTCCATACTTACATTTCGGTACGGATAAGATGCCGCCGCGTCCGATATTCCCATCGGAACTGCCTCCTGAGGTTATAGAAGATATAGAAGAAAGTTTTGTTAGGATATTTAATAGGGTGGTGAGGTAATTATATTGTGTTTAAATGTTTATTGTGAATCTTCCCAAATCAAATAAGACTTATACCAATCAGCCATGCGACGCATGATTCCTGCGAGCCCGTCCGCTGCCTCTTGGGTGGCTTCTGTGCCGCTTTCAATCCAAATAGCCCCTAACACTATGTATTCGGGTGGATAATCTAATGTCGAACCTGTATTGAAGACGAGCTTGCATTTTAAAATATCAGCTTCCATTTCCTCTTCGCTCGAATAATCGGGCAATTCAAAATGAAAACATTCAGCCAGTATGACAGGCTGACGGGTGTGTAAAATAAAAACCCGCCCATCCGATTGGTCGGCGAGTGGGTTTTCGCATAATAAAAATTTTGATATTTTCATTTTTTTTAACAATAATTATTTTAAAGCTTCTTTTAGTAGCTGGTAGTCATCGCAATATTCTTTCAATTTGTAATATACCCACCCCTCTTTATACCCTTTGGCTGCTGCTTCTGCTTTGTAGCCGCCAACTATACTTTTTAAAAAATTTAATTTTTCTAATTTCGCATGTTCTTCAACTGCTTTTCTATGCTCTCTTTTTGTCTCCAATAAGCCCCATTGTCCAGCAAGGACATCTAACTCGTCAACTTCAAAAAAGAAGGTTCTCCCCATTGTTTTTTTTCGCATACCCGCTGCTTTGTAAAAGCCCGAATGATGCCATTCTGGCTCACGGCCATATATGACTGTATGGGCTTCGACCAATTCTTTTGCTGATATTTTTTGTTTTAATTTTTTTGACAGCAGTTTGGCTGCTTCGCCTGCGGTTAATTTGCCTTCTTCTTTCGCTTCTGCATGTCTCTCTGAAGTGTAGAGCCCTGTTGATTCTATTGATAGTGCCATTTTTTTCTCCTGCCTGTTTTTTTCGAGCTGGCTCTGCTCGTTTTTTAAAATTGAAATTAATTACAGATGCAATATAATACATTTGAAACAGCTTGTCAAGTCTTTTTTTTGATTTTTTAAAAATAGTTTGTAAGTCGCTAAAAAACAAACAAAAAAATTCCCGATTATCTTTTTCCATATCTCAAATATAACAATTTTAACTTTCACTCCCACCATTTTTCTTACTCAAAGAATATGCCTGAAGTTGTAGCTTCGCCAGGTTAATCATTGTGTTGATACTGCGATTGATAGCGTCAGCCTGTTTGATGAACGAACCATCGTTCTTTAATTTATCAATCGAATCCCTTACTGTCTCGGTAAGTGGTGTAAGATTCTTCGATATAATATTATCATAGATAACGACCTCGGTATTGTTATTTTTAACAGGCACAGCCAATTCTGATTTTGAATCATCAGCCTTCGCAGGCAGCTTTATTTTTGAATTGTCAACCGGCAGGAATTCGTCAATTACTGACTGCCATTGCTCTGCTGTTTTACGGTAAATTTTTCTATCGGTAGAAACGATAATAAAATCGTCTCCGTTCAGCACATCAATTATCCGGTGCTGATGGGCATTCCAAAGGAATATTTTTCCCTTCATCTTTTCCAATTGGTTTAAGATACTCATCAATCATTCTCCTTAATTCGTTTTGTAGTTTTTTTAATTCAATAATTTCCGGGTGCTTTTTAATTTCATTTCTTAAATTTTTATCATTATGTGTAAGCCTGGCGGCAAGATAATTATCACTTTCATAATTCCTATTCCTTTTTATATTTTCTGACATCGGGATAAGCTCGAGATTGCTAAGCCTGCAATTCATCTGGTTGCCGTCCTTAAATGTGATTACCGTTTTAGGTGGAATGGCACCATGCTTCTTTTCCCACAAATAACGATGCACCGGTACCCATCTACCCATTTCCAACCGGATATATTTATAAATAGCACCTGCCCTCTTATCCATTCGATAACTAATACAACCATTATATTTTGTGTTTTGTGGTAAGTGTCCCTTTTTAAATTCAGTTGCCGGACTAATATGTGTCCCTTTCGGTGCTACATACCCACGATTACCATTTCCAAAATGATGTAGTTTTGAATTTTCAGGATTACCTTTCAATCCAATTTTATTTACTTTGTTTTTTACCTGGTACTTGGTAATTTTTAACCACTCAGCACATTCATTCGCTGTCAAGTTTCCATAATTCCGTTTTAACCATTCTAATTCTTCTTCTGTCCAATTATGACACCGTGATTGAATCCTTTTTTTGTTATGTTCTAATCTTTCTTCTTTAGTTAATTTTATTTTAAATCTTTTTAATGCAGATTGAACCTGTACAAAAGAAAGTTCCATTTCCTTAGCGAGCCCTTTTATACTCATTCGATGATAATTTTCTTTTAGAAAATTAATATCATCTTCCATCCATTTATGCCTCTTCACAATTTAACTCCCTTAACAGTTTTCGCATATAATTTTTAGACAGACCTAATTCTCTGGCTATTTGCTTTTGACTTTTACAATCCAGTTCTTCTTTAATATAATCTTTAATCACTCGCTTAAAACCATAAATCTTTTTTATATATAAATCGTTCACATCGTTTTCAACTAGGATTTTCACAGCATCCATGCCCAGAATTTCAGACAATAAGGCTTCATCCTGATTCAGGTCCCTTAATTCAATTCTTCCAAGCAGTTTGTTTAAAACTTCTTTTTTCATACAACCCCTTAAAATTTATAGTTCATAACTGTTTTATTCTTAACGCAGACAACGGATTAACACCCCACTTGCCTCGATGTGATGGCATATAAGCTGCTTCCTCTTTTATCAATCTTACTATCCTGGTTCTTTTAATTCCACTCTCTACCTTTTTTAATTTTTCTACAGTTTCAACCTCGATATCAACCATATATTCCGAAACATCTTCACTTGCTTTTATCTTCCAATCCAAAAGATTTATATTTTCAAACAAATGCTTCACATAAAGTTTTTGGATGATGATAACAGTCCATGTTATTTTACTCAATTCGTCTTCAGGCAAAGGCTCTAAGCCCAAAACAGCACGCTGCTCTATCAATAATTCGCGTCTATTATAAGTTTTTACGCCCTGGTGAGTCGCCTGCCAGGTCTCTGTACACAATTCGAACATCATATCCCAATTTCTTGTTTTCCAAGCTGCAAGCCATCTATTCAAAACATCATAAACATCACCGTAACCTTCAATTATATTATCTGCTCCTCTCTCATTGCGTTCATAAAATCCTCAATATCGTAAATTACCCAAGCCTTCCCGCCGGCTTTTCTGATTTCCTTAATATTGTAATCCTGGAGAGCCCTCAACTTGTCTCTTCCACTCTTAATTTCAAATCCATAAAATTTACCCTCAAAGCAGGCGACAATATCAGGCACTCCATCCTTATTCGCACGTACAACTTTTACAGAATAAGCTCCAATCTCTTTAAGATACTTTAATATTTTGCTTTGAAGTTTGTTTACCATTTATTTCCCCATTTCAACTGCTTCGTCAACAGATTTGTTGTAAATAAAAATTCTTTCGTATAATTTGTTATAATTAATTTCAAACATCTTAACTAAATCTATTAATTTTATTCTGTTTTTTTTATATTCAACATATATAGTGTTGGTTTTATTTTTAGATTGCTCAATCAATGGTATCCATTTACAATTTGCAGATTCATAGTTTCCTTTTGGATCAATTCTTTCAATTGAAAGCCCATCTTTATAATCTTTTCCCATATCTTTAAAAAAATTTTCATAATCAAGCCACTCATCACACATAATAATACCCTTAGCGCCATAATCTCGATAAGAAATATGTCTTTTATTATAACACCTTGTTTTTATGCCAATATAAATTTTATACAATCGTGTTTTTGCCATTCCGTGAGTAGTAAGCTTTTTATTTCTTATACATATACAGTTGCTCCTTCCTTTTGTTCTTAAATGTTTTATTGATATTGTTCTCGTCCTGCCACAATCACACTTACACTCAAACAATCTTGTTGTTTCGCTATTTTTATAAATTCTTTTAGGTAATTCTTGTATTACTACCAAACTCCCATATTTATCCCCCGGTTTAATTATAACTTTTTTTGGCACTACAATTTTCCTTTAAATAATGTTTTTGAAAATAATAAGTTGTGTAGCTACGTTTTTTTAATACCACATCGTAAATTTTCTTCTCAATGCCATCTTTTGAAAAAAGCCAATGTACTAATGGCGTCTTTTCTCTTTCTAATGCCTGCAATCTTGCTCGGCTTTGCCAATACATCGTTGCAGAAAAATCAATATTGTAAAAAATCAATACATCTGCAGACGATAAATTAATTCCCATCGAGCCGGATTGAATTTGACTTATGAATATTTTCCCCGGGTCCCTATTAAATGCTTCAGGACTATCAGTCCAATTTTTTAATTCTCTTTTTAAAATATCACCTTCTGCAACATATTTATAAAAGATTGCAATTTTTTTCCCCTGGTAATGCTGTTTTATATATTCAACCTTTGAGCAATCTAATATTTTATAATTCCCATCTTCTAATTTAATGCTTCCTGACCAAATTTGATGAATTTTATTTTGCAATTTCACTGAAGTATCACATACAATTTCGTTGCCATCTTTAAATAAATAATACCGGTTCATTAAAAGTAATTTAATTAAGAGCCTCAACTTGTCGTCAACATCCACAAATATTATCTCCTCTTTAATGTCTTTTTGTTGGAATCCGGCTTCTTCCTGAGTGTATCGAACAAAATATTTTTCAAGGACATTCATAATTCTATCCTTGTAAGCTCTCGTATAATCCCTGATTCGATGACTACTGATTACTCGCTCTTTAATGTCAACAAATTGATGTGCCCACTTATAAAAATTCGACCATTCCCAAGGAGAGTGCATAGATATCCAAAACTGAAAATAAAGCTGAGTATAAGTTTCCGGAGATGGCGTTCCGGATAGCAATATCAAATAACTATAACCGATTATATTTTTCAACAATTGCGTCCGCTTCGACGGCTTCGGAAATGCACCAGTAGAATGAGCCTCGTCCACGATCACCAGGTCATATTCCGGCCCGTACTTGTCGAGCTGCTCATAATTAATCACAGTCAATCTGAATTTAAAACCTTCCCTTTGATAATCGTTTTGAATTGAATTGATAGCCTTCTTTTTCGTAACACACAGCACTTTTTTTGCTCCAATAAGCTCCGCGGTTTTCATAGCAATTAAAGTTTTGCCAACCCGCATTTCCATGGCGAGATAGACAATCTTCAATTCCTTGAGAATCTTAAAAGCTTTTTCAGCCAATTCTATTTGATATGAACGAAGCATTATTTAAAATTTGTCATATAATTAATACAAATCGAGTCATATTCTTCTAACGTGCCATCCGTCATCGGTTTTACAGGAATGTCGAGCGTATGAGCCAACTTTATTTCCTCTCTCATTCCCGGACTTATCTTGTCGCCATACAAGCGTACTTCATCAATAAACCTCTTTTTGAATAAAGCGATATCATTCTTTATGCCTCGCTCTCTCTCTTCCGGTTCGTTATCGTTCAGAGCATGGCAGTCAACAAAATAATGAGCGAACGGAACCACGTCCGGCTCCTCTAGGTTTATTTTCCGGATAATCTGAATCACCTTATCCAAATTTCCTTCAACATCCCCGCCAAGAGGATGAGCGATATAAACAATTTTCACAAGTATATCCCTTCATTAATTTTAACTTCGTTTTGCTCACTATAACCATCTTTCATAAATCTTCCTGGAAACATTTTTTTGAACTGATGAAGCTTTTTAAGTTCCTCACCCTTAATTTTCCTTTCGTATATCTCTAATATCTCAGCTTCGGAATACCGGACGCCATCATCAAACTCGATAATTTGATTATCGCTGTCCCACTTAAATTTTTGCACCAACAAACCGGATTCCCAACAACTATAACTTTTAACTTCCTTATAATTCAGTTTGCTCTCCAACTCACTTATCTTTTTCTCAACCTCAACCAGTTCAGCAGCAGCATCCTCAAACTTAAATTTTTCAACCATCTCTTTGAGCCGCTCTTTTTCCTCGATGAGCTTCCGCAACTCCTCAATGTTGATTTTTTTTCCTTTTTCCAATTCTTCCTTACTTATATTTTCCTTCAACTCAAAAGTTGCAAGCAAGGATCTATTTTCTTCACCGGAAGTTGCAAGTAAGGAGGTGATTTTTGTTTTTAGCCTTCTCACTTGCAACTTTGACTCGTCGTCATTTTTCAACTCCAATTCAGCAATTTGCTGTTCATATTGTGATTTTAGTGTTGTCATTTTATATTTAACTTTTTATTTATCAAAGACATTAAATATTGTTACAAGTGTTACAAATCCGTTACAACAGGTGTAACGCTCTAATTATTTATTATATCAAACACATACAAATTTTGTTACAATGTTGCACCAAAATTTCCCTATACTCTTTTCCTGTTCTCTATCCTTACTTACATGTCCTTGCTTACATGTGTCCTTTTCTCTATTTTGTTTATTTATTTATATATATAAGTTGTAACAATATGTAACGTATTTGATTTTTTAGGCAGTTAGTTTGTAACTTTTGTCTGTAACATATTGTAACAGCCTGTAATGTTTGTTAAAATTTGCTTTCTTCTTTATACAAAGATTCCTGTTTTTCATCGGCTTTTTTTACTACATAGACGCGTTTTATTTTATCATTGAATCGTCTTACCACTTGTTTAAATCCCATATTCTTTAATATCTGCCCTAATTTAGTATAACTTAGCCTGATTGATGTTTCTTTTTGAATTGCATCGTAAATTTCGGTAGCTGTCATATATTGATACATATTAACCGTAACAATCTTATCGATGTCATAAGAATTGTTTGTTTCAATTTTAGGAGCATCAAACAATTTTTGTATAATTTCTTCTTCCGGCGTTATAAGTTGATATTTAATGTTGCTCAAAGAAATGTTGTCTATGTCGCTCCCGGAAAACCAATATTTCCATCCGTCGTTCAGATAGCTTAATGCTTGAGCATAAAGCTGGTCAACATTAATAGTCTTGCTCAAATTAATTTTATTTGTTTCAACCACAAGGAATCTTCTATTGCCGGTCAGGTCTCCCAGGAACATAGCCTTGTTAACCGAGCCTATAAAACTGGCACGTCGCGGATGCGTAACGCTTCGCTTTTGGTAAGGTTTGCGTACACGGATTCTGTCAATTGACATTAAAGATTTAAGGTGCCCAATTTCGTCACGGTTGACACTCTCCAGCTCATCGAGATTGATGATGAATGATTCGCAAAAATCAATTTTAGAGTCTTTGTCGTTCGGATTAATTTGACTTATGGAATAATACTTCTGAAGTTGCTCAGGTATGAGGCGTCCGATTATAGTTGTTTTACCGATACCCTGAGAGCCGGAAAAAACTATACAGTTATGATTGAGTCCTCTTTCGGTTGCACACGCCACTACACCGATAATCCATTTAGTAAAGTAAGTAGTCCATAGAACTTTTTGTTCATCAGGCACTTCAATCAAATTAATGTATTGTTGGATGTAATCCTCACCATCCCACCCGGGAAGATTGTTAAAGTAATCCTTGAAAGGATGATAATCTCTTACGAAGTCAGAGTTTAAAACATATTCGAATTTGTTGTGTGTAAATTTGTAATTCATTTTGTGAAATTTTGTAAGCAGGCTGTCAACAAACCTGTCGTCAATTTCCTGCCACCGCTCACTCGTATCTTTGTTCATAATTTCGACATGCGAAGTAACAATATTGTAACGAAGCTGATAATAATTATCGAGGTATTCCTCGATGATGTCTATTTCACATTTCTTTTTATAATTAAACAAGTTCGATTCTTTCCCATGACCATCTTTTTCGTTATCACTGCCTCCATTATTCCCATTCGACTTCTTTATACCCAAAACAGACTGATGTTTTTCCAGGACTTTGGTTATATCGCATCCATGATATTTGGCAAGCCAGATAACCGAGGCAATCGTCGGACGTTTTGAGCGGTGCTGGATGCGGTACTTCGTTCCTTTCTGGTCATCCGGAGACCAGTTATCAATGAGCCGTATAGCCGTTGGCTCGTCAAAAGTATTGCCGATACCGGATACTACCTTACCCCAATCAATGTAATCCATTTGTGTGGGAATGTGTTTTAACAGTTCCGCTGCCTGCTCTTCGGTTATAGGGTCATTCTTTTTTGAAGGTTTAAAATCATCCTCAGCATTAACGCTGCTTACAATTTTATTAAGGTCCGCCAGGTTTAATTGTCTGTAATTAATTATAACTTCGGCTTTTGTGTTTCCGAAGAACATCCTGTCTATATTTTTACAGCTCCGGTCAGCATCGTATTTCTCAATAAAAGCTGCTGAGATTTGACTGTACTTGGCAGCATCGGTAATTATTTCCGGAAGCAGGAAAACGATACGGAACTTATTATGCTGGTCCGTGTGCGAAGGGGAGGTGTAGAGCAACAGGGCGTTTTCCTGCAGCCACGTGTCTTCTATTGCGTCTTGGAAGGCAAAATAACCTTCAGACAGTCTTTTCTTAACCTTGTCGTATTTTTTAGTAACCTGGCTGTAAACTTTAAGTTCATTGTCAATATCTATGGGGAGAAGCTGGGCTTTCTCGATGTCAATAGTTTGAGGCTTGCCTGAGCCGGCAGCTTGTTTCAGGACACCCTGGGAGAAAGCAAAGCCGCTTTTAATATGTTTCGCAAGTTCGTCAGTCGTAAATTTTACATTTTTCCATCCGCGAGAGCGCGGGTCGCCTTTATCAATAATATTCTTGTTAATGCTTAATTCAAAATCCATATACCAGCCGGACCCCTAATTAAAATTTGGAAAAATAGCTATCACACCTTTTTTAATTTTTCTTATCATCCCCACAAATTTTCCGAGCGATTTCGCTTTTTCTTCAGTAAGTTCTTTTTTATTAAACAAATCAATAAATTCTTCAGCTTCATCTTTACTGAAGCTGTAAAAGAATGCCTTGTTTGTGCCTTTAATTTCGCTCATAATTTAATGTCTAACCTAACACTATTTATATTAAAAGTCAAGGGATTATTGTTGTTTTTTCCTTGTTCTCATGTATATAATGAATATATAACTCTTGAAACGAGTAATATGTACTATTTCCTTTAAACCAAGCCTTTTTACGAGTTGAATAATGCCAGCCAGTATCTAAAATCCACAAAACAAAATCTTCAATTTCTTTATTGTGCGATATGCTTGTTTCCATTGTCATTATACTAATTTAATTGAAAATTTAATTTGTAATTATTTGCTCTTCTAACATCTTATTCGTCAGATTTTTTAATGAGCGAATAAAATTGTAATGTGCATAAGGATAATCGTTCCCGTCACATTTTTTCCAATAAATATATCTGTCATCATCAAATTTTATCATAATATCACAAGCAAGTTGCCTGGCAAAAGAATAAAATCCGCGTCTATTGTTATTGAGTTTCAACCAATTATAACAAGCTTGTTTTATATAATGATGATATTTCATTCTTAAATACTTTCAATCAATTCTTTGGCTTTCTTAAAATTAATGTCGCTCGACAGGAATTCATTCAATACCACATCGCCATTAAATACCATATAACCAAGTTGAGTTAACTTTGACGAATCGTTTTTGACGATAAATTTATTGACAAACAACTTGATAAGCTGCCTTGTCGCGCGGATATCGCTTAGGGCATCGTGTGCTGATATTCCTATTCCGTAATGCTCGCACACAGTTATTAACTTGTAGTTAGGTAAATTTATAGTATTACAATAGTTCAAAAAATAAATGAAATAAAGCGGGTCAACAAACCTGTATGAAAAGTAAGAACCGAAATAAACGTCCTGGTTCTTGATAAAAAATTGCTTTAAGAAGTCCATGTCGAATTTAACGTTGAAACCGGCAGGAATGAATTTGTCATTTTTATCGTACCGGTCAATGTATTTTGATAGTTTGGCAATAAGCTGGTTATAAATAATATCAGGACCCGGGAACTCCCTGAGCATTTCCAAAGTATAGCCGTGGACATCGAGTGCCTCCTGTGATATGTTCTGAAAATCAAACGGCTTAATTTTAAATTCAAATTCATCAACAACCTGGTTATCAATTTCGATAATGCAGGCAAGTTGTATGATGTCGTTTTTTACCGGATCTAAACCCGTGGTTTCCGTATCGAAATAAATTACTTTTGACATTTTGGTAACTCCGATGTATCTTCAAACATATTAATTTGTATAATTTTTTCCTTTTCAATTATGATAGATTCGAGCGTTTTTTTAACAGCCGTCATACAATCAATTTCATAATCAGCCTCTTCACGCGTCATCCTGCCTTTTTGGATAAAGCCAGGATAAACTGAATAACGAAGAGCCAGTTCACGTTTAACACAGTTTAGTTGTTTGTCTATATAAATATTCGACATTGAATTTCCTATTATTCTTCAGATAAATTGTCGTTTAATTTTTCATTCTTACATCTATATTCTTCAGTATTATAGTTTTCAACGATATCACAATCTTCAACATCATCATCTTCAGCATCATCATTGATTTCGGTATAGTCGTCGTCTTCGACTTCATCATTATCTTCATCGTTAAAAGTTTCATCTTCGATAATATCATCTTCGACAATAACGTCGCCATCATCCTCTTTAGGCTGGTCATCTCCAAAGAATTTTTTAATCCTGGCAGCTTCCGAAGAAGGTGCTGTTAATTCAGCCATCTGTTGTGTGGACTTGAATGTCTTTTTTTTCATAGTAATTTCTCCTAAATTGTTGTTAGATAAAATTTGAATTTTAGATTCAAGAACTTTAATGTGTTCTTTAAATTCTTTGAGTATTGGAACTAAAATATCGAGCATCGCTTCTTCTTTGGTATTGAAAATTGTATTTCCGTCTTTCATTACGGGCCAATTCCTGCCGTGTATTGGAGCATGGTCATAAAGTTTGCGGCAATTAAGTCTTAATCCGTTAGTCCATCTCGATTTACAATCTTGTACAAAAAAAGCCAATGTAATATCTATAAGAAAATAATTGTCATCAATGATTGTCTCGATGATAGGGTTAAGGCAAACTCCATGTTCATTATATTCAAATGTTCGCAGCATATTATTAATTATTATTTGTGTAACATTGTTTGACTTTTTCCATAGCAACTCTAATTATTAATGCATCGCCAGGCTCTTTGACAACCGGCGATACTATTGTGTGCCCTTTTACCTTGACTGCAGCTCGCCACTTGCCTGAGTCAGTTTGTTGGATGCCTGAGTAATGTACATCATCCTTAAGGCAATCTCTATCAGTCAAAATCCGGGCGATAGCATTGTAAAGTTTGTCTCTTGGAATTTTTTTTAATTTTTGGATTATTTTTTCCATCTTTCAAAATTTCTCTTATAAAAACTTTTAACTTCTTAATTTGATATTCATTTAATGCAATCGTAATTCCATCGGCAATATCATCATCCCAGGATTTGAGTAGTAAGAACTTACCATCATCATCTTTCGCAATATCCAACTTTAATACTTGCGCTGGATCAAAACATGATTTAATAGTATAGCTCATATTTATTCCTGTAAACCGATTCCAAATATTTTAATAATTCTTCAATTGATTTTACTTCAATAGCTTCAATTTCAACTTCATTGTCAATTTTATTGTTAATAAATTTATCAAATTCAATAATTGTTCTATAAATCATTTCTGCAAGAATAGGTTTGACTGCATTTCCAAGTCCTCTGATGCGCTCCATAGGATTGGAAAACCCATTATCAATTCGTACAATCCTGGGGTAAACTTCACTCCAAAATTCGCCGCCAGATATTCCGGCAAGTTCGTTGCTTGATAAAGTTTGCATTTTTGCTTTCTCCAGTAAGATTTCGCTAAATTTTTTATCGAATATTTCCATCTTCTTGCATCCGATGCTGTCGGAGTTGGCAGCCACAATGAAGATTCTCCACCTTCTATCCGGAAATCCAAATTGTCGAGCGGAAATACGTCTGTGCCATCCCACGTAGCCGAGTGAGGTAAGCTGTCGTCTAATTGTACTGAGTCCTTTTGTTCTGATGTTTGCAACATTTTCTATAAATACATATTTAGGTTTTTTAATAGTAATAATATTCAAATAATAATCCCATAGTCCTGATTCTATTCCCAACAATCCCAATCCATTAGGTTTTGCTTGCGATATATCCTGGCAAGGAAACCCACCAGAAAGAATATCCGTGTCAGGCAATTCACAAGGATTAATTCTTTTAATATCTTCATAAATCAATGTACCAGGGAATCGTTTCTTTAAAATATATCTAAAATAAGGTTCTTTCTCGACAAAGTATTTTGTTTTAATCCCAGCATCGTCTGCTCCCTTATCCATACCTCCAATGCCTGAAAATAATGAACCGTTTGTCATTCTAATATTTTTCTGATATTTTTAGTAATTTTAATACTTTTCAATCTCTTAATATAATTCTCATCAACAGCGTAATTCCTTTTTAACAAATAGGAATAATAATCGCCCTTGATTACCTGGCAGTTTTGCCACAACTTATAATCACAAATTGAATATATCCAATGATAGAACACTGCGTAGCCATGGTATGTATCTTTTAGGGCATAGCACGGCCGGCCGTTTGCTTTTTTCATGGCAAACAAATTGTTTCCGATGACAGCTAAATTAGATTTGAGGTGCCCGCTCTCATATATTGCCTGTTTAAACACGATGAGAGGATGCTGTATGCCGGTTGCTTTAATCGCAAGAGCTACATTATGCTTTGTCAAAGGTAGACGTTTAAATGTCTGAATAATATCACAATGCTTGTACTTCCAATACTCACCGATTGTATAAGGAGTTTGAGCAGACAAGCTGTAAGTAATTATGAACATTAAAATATATTTCATTTAGCCCCTTTCATTTTCAATTATATATCTAATAACCCTCATTCTTAATGTATGTCTTGAATGGTGAATAATTATATAGTCCAAACTGCTTTGTAGTCGTTCTTTAGTATCATCTTTATAAACTTGATACCATGATGTTTTTTTAATTTTTCTTATTTCTCGTACTTTTATTTTGTTTTTCATTTATAATTCGATATGCATTAATTAAATCAAATAAATTTGTTTTGTATTCCGGTTTATCGTTAAATTTCACTGACCTGGCTAAAATCAAATACTTGTCATCCGCTTTTGGAAATAGTTCATTTTGTTTATATTTAGCCATAAAAATTTTATTCTTAAAAAATCCGGGCAGTCTTAACGTCTAAATTGCGAGGGAATAACAATTACACTCCGCCCGGATATATCATGAGTTACTTCTTTCCTCTTAACAGTTCATTGTATTTTTCCAGTTCAATCGGCTTTTTCAAATTGTAAACGTCATGTTTCCGGCTGCTTCCTTTTCTACCGAAAGCCGTAATCATCTCAACATCCTTAATGATTTTTATTGTTGGCTCCAGCCTGCCTTTGTTAATCAACTTGACCATCTTTTTGAAATCGCTTTTAGACATAACAATTCCTTTAATTTACCGGCACAGCCTGCAACATATAAGAGGAGCAACCGTGCCGGTAGTGGATTATTAATAATTAAAACGGTTGAGTGTCCTCGTTTACCTCGGGGCCAACAACATCTTCTTCCTTAACTTCGTGCTTTGTGCCTTTCGAGGAGCCATTGCCATTGAGAATTTTCTCGATTTTCATAACTTCGTCTATGAGCCACTTCATCCGCGCCTTTTTGTTGTAAAGTTTATTGCCTTTAGCATCAAACAATTCGTCTCCGTTTTCATCTTTGAGCGGGGTGATTGGAGGAAGTTCCTCAGGTTTATATTTCCAGCTTAATTTATTATCATTATGATAAACGACAAGTTTTGTAGTTGGAGTTTTTGCCTTGCTATCAAGCCATGGCAGGATTTTGATTAAGCCTATCTTGGAATCTTCTATAGATGCGAGTGCGTTTACAAACCCTTGTATCAGCATCCCGTCATAAAAAGTTGACCAGGCATATTGGCGCCCGCTATTATCGGTAAAAGTGATATTCCAGACCTTGCCAAATGTGGTTTCGATGACTTTAATTGATTTTAAGTGGCCTGTGAAACTGTCGAGCCGGATGTCAACGACAGGTATGCCTTCTTTGTTTAGATATTCATGTAATTTTCCGATTTGGGCTATGTCTGAATAATCATCGAGCCTATCCTTCCGTATTGTAACGACGATTTTCCCGTCCTTAGTTTTGAAGTAGAGCGAGTGTGATTCTTGTTGAAAGCCAGTATTATCCATTGTAATGTTTCCTTAATTAATGTTTTTAAATAGTGAATTAAAAATTATCTTAAAACGAGCTGCTCTTCCTGGTAAATATGAACGCCAGGGATTTCTCTTATACCGGCAGCAACGGCAGCAGAGATTTTTCTTTCGTCCGGAACGAGATATTCACGTGGAATAAGTATAGCATCCGTGATTTCAAATTTCCATATCTTCCTGAGTGATTTTGAGCGGTCCTGCTCGAGTTCCTTTTCCCTCATTCTGATGCAGAGCATATCAATACTCGGTAATGGTGAATGAACACCATCGGTTTTTTGAGCTTCTTCGGCTTGCTTTTTCTGAGCTTCTTCGATTTGCTTTTTTTGTTCTTCTAATTTTCGAAGCTCTTCCTGTCTTTGCCTTTCAAGTTCGAGCTCAAAGTTCTTGATTTGTTCGCGGACGGTCTTGATGGCTTCGTTTAATTCTTTGGTAAGATTTTTTGCGAAGTCATCAATTTCACGTTTCTGGTCAACCAAAGGTTTGGTTAAGTCTTTTCTGCGGTCCTCGATAAATTTTTCAATTTTCGAGGCATCTTTGGCGAGTGTCTTGGCAAAGTCGAGTGATTCTCTCGAATTAACGACAATGTTTTTACACTTGGCTGCCATCGTGGCAATTTGTTGTTTCGCTTCCTCGAAGCGAACAATTTCATTCGTCATATCAAACTCCCGTTTTGTGTAGTTTATTATAGAGAAACTCACCGGCAGGCACAAACCTGCAGTTCGATGCAAGGTTGCCGTCGCCGTTGAATTTCCCGTTAATTATTAAAAGATTGTTTGGCTTTTCGTAGTCCACGTAGAACTCACCCAGCAGGAATGGAATCTTGTAAGCAAGTTTTGAATCCGACTGCTCCTTAATACTGTAAGTTGGTTCAATCTCCCAGTCGTTCGGAGCTACGTTGAATAAACGCTCAGGTTTGATTCCAAGCGAATACTCACAGATTAGCTTGTACATATGAAGTTGAATTGTATAATCGTCAAAAAAGCCGCTTTTCCCTGACTTAAAATCAACGAGTGCCAGGACACGCTCTTCTTTGATGGATTCTTTAGGCTCACCTTTTTTCTCTCCTGATTTATACAGTTCGCCATGGAATCCTTTTATCCGGATTGTCATATAAGCAATCAAGTCCATTGCGCCGGCAAATGCATATTTCCCATCGTCATATACTCCGACGATTTCTACAGCGAGCGGGTCAACATCATAATCGAGTACAAACTGCATCATCGAAGCCATGTCCTTTGCTGTCTGCCATGTCCAGTCCGACGTATCGAAATCAATCTTTTTCTCATCAACGAACAAAGCAATCCTGGAAGGTATTGTGTCGAAATCGAAAAAACGGGAGGCTTTATCATTTCCGGATTGGAAGTAGTCTGTAATGAGATGATGTAGGAATGTACCATACCTGGCTTTCTCTCTCATCATTTGATGGTAGCCTTTCATTCCAAGGTCACCGATTAGTTTTTGCTTGCCATAGCTCATCGGCATGGTTTTGTCAATGATTGTGGTAACTGAAGGATAGAATTTGACAAAGTCATTAGTTCGGAATGGAGCGGCGAGTGCTTCTGCTTCCGGATCATTTATCTTTTTTTCAGGCTCGACCAGTTTAAAATAAAATCTCATGTTCCTTTGTTGGAAACGATAGAGCATTGGCACTTTGATTTTATCTTTGTACTTGGGATTAACCCACTCCGGCCTGATTACCTCGATTAAATCATCCTGAGGCGCGGATTCTTTTATGATTTCAGACAATTCGGTATTGACCTTCTCGAACAGGTCTGAAAATTTAGTTATTATTTTTGCTGTGTTAGGGTTAGGTTTCATATTATTTCTTCCTCTATATTTGTTGGTAGAACTACGTCGCGAGATGTATCAATATCAGATACAAATTCTAATTCCGGTTTTGCCTGGCTGAAAATTCCCTTACATTCAAGATTAAAATCCTTGAATTTTTCGTCTAAATACTGAGCTTCGTCAGGATGTAACTGGTCCGTAAACAATTCACGGAAAGATGACCTGGCAAATTCCAAAAAATTCAATCCGGCTTTGAACTTTGAATAGTTGTCAAAGGCGTTGATTGGATTAGACCAGTTGATGTTCAAAGTAATTATGTCGTTGCTCATAGCTTGCCTCTTTCGTCGAGTAAGTTTGCGATGACTTTGTTATTGTCGAAGATAGCCTGGTTGAGAATTTCGTCTGCGCTGTTTTGAGTTGCCTCCTTGATTTCTTTGAAAGTATCCAGGCAGTCGTGGTTCATAAAATCTATCTCCAGTTCGGACCGGATAAATGAGTCTCTCTGAACATCATCCAGGAAGCGGTTGACTTCAACCTTCTTGATGATTAATTCATTTAATTCTTCTTTTGTAGCCATCAGATTATTCCTTATTTTTGTGAAACAATTAATATTGTGCCTCTGCCTGTTTGTTGATTGTGAAGGCAGAGGCTTTTTATTTAATTTTTATCTATTAAATCTTCTAATTTGCCAATTCATAGCCTGCATTTGTAATCCGTTTCGTATTTGGAAAAAACATGTTGGAGCTCGCTTAAAAATTCTTCGTAGTCATTTTTAATGTAACTCGTCTTAGGTTCGGCTTTGGGTGAAGGCTCAAGTTTAACTTCCGAGAGTTTTGTATCTTCAAACGGATGTACGGGAGGTATTTTTTTACCTATATTTGAAACGTTCATCTGAGTTTCTTGTCCCGTTTTCGGGTGAATGAACGTACGGGTAAAATTGCTTTCATCATTCATATTAATATTAGAATTATTTTTGTTGGGATTCATACCCGGAATGCTCCAATTCCGTGGTTTATTTTCATCAGAATCGTTACTCAGGCATTTTATATCGGAGTTAGGAAGATTTTGAACGGAATTGGAATTATTTTTGTTAGGGTTCATACTCAGAATATTCTGAGTATGAAATTCGTTTTTTTGAGGAACTCTATTAGAATTAACGGATTGCATAAATTCAAAATCTTTTCTAAGATTTGATACAAAATGTTGACTTACCCGGCATGTTTCCGCAATTTTACCGTCGCTCCATTGCACCCATTCCATATCATTTAATAATTTTTCAACAGCATTTTTCTTGTCTCCGTTTGTCCGGCGCAGTCCATGCGAAGAATTGGCACCTACTGCATAAAGTATGGCGTCCCGTTTTGTGCCTTCAATAATTTCGCAGTCAATTTCTTTAGACCCAAGTTTTCTTACCGCATAATACCTGTGGAATCCGTCTGCCAGCCAGTAAATTTCATCGGCATTGAAAACGGTAACGGGTGGGAATATTGCTCCCGACACCATTAATTCATGGTATTCTTCGACTATCCTAAAGTCAAGTACTGCTCTTGCCTGGATACCACCGTCAACTCTAATGCTGTTTAGTTCTAATTTTATCATTATGCTTCCTGTTTGTACTTAATTTTTTTATTCTGCTTTCAGCCTCTATGTCAATCTCTTCCTGCGAAGCGAACCGGATTTTTGTCAGGTAATCGTTAATATCATCAGTATTGAAATAGATATTTTTACCTTCCCTGAAGTAAGGCACGATGCCGTTCTTAGCCCACTGCCTTATGGTATGCACGGATTTACAGGCATAGCCGGCGGCTTCTTCGACTGACATTACAGGCTTAATGCTTTTTGCTCTTTTCAACAATTCGATTTCATATTCCAAATGCTTCATTTTTGCATTGGTAACATTCCTGACAATGCCTTCCAGCATCAGTTCGAGAGCTTCACGGTTGATGAGTTCCGGCATCACAGCAAATTCCTCACGCCTGGTACCGAAAAATCCTTATAACCATTATCATACATATCCAGGAACTCTCTCATTCCATATTTCCGGGTAGTATTTATTTTAGGACCGGCGCTGAGCTCGAGGCAGGTAATCCTGACAGGTACAGGATTTTTTGCATCATTAATTATTTCCGATTTTACGGACCGCTCGTTTTTTTTGTTTTTCATTTTAAACTACCTGTATTTTTTCGAGAAGTTTTATAACCAGCGTACCCGCGTCGCATCCAAGCTGTTTGCATATTGTTTCGATTTTATTATTCAGGTCGGGAGTAATCTCGCGTGTGATACGCAGCTTTGGCATTTGTACCGGCGCAAAATCTGCCTTTGTCAATTCAACAACAATGCCGTTTGTCGTTTTGTTTGTACTCAAATTTTGTTCTTTCATTTGTAATTAAAATTTGTTTTTATCAAAAATTGTTATTATATTTGTAAATCATAACAAAGTATTGTTATGATTCGTTCAATTGAAAGTCAGGTTCCGACGCTAAAGCTCGTTTGCAGAGGTATTGTACAGCCATAGGAAACGAACGTTCAGTTATGTCTGCAAATTTTTCTATTGTCTCGATAAAGTCAGGGTCGAGTGTTAGAGTACGTGAAACCTTACGTTCAATCAGTTGTTCGGTATTTGTTTGTTCGTTATTCATATGTAAATTTTTAAATATTTAACAATACATTGCAACGTTTTGCAATTTTTACAAATGCAATATAACATATATTTGCGTAAAAGTCAAGAAAAAAAACATAATTATTTATGATTTTTAAAAATAATTTACAACTATATTTGTTTTAATATGCTTACAAGTGGAGAAAGATTTAAAGAGTTTTTGAAATCAATAAATTTGACACAAAAATCTTTAGCTGATTATTTAGAATGTTATCAACAGGACATATCAAAGATGATTAATGGGCAAATTAGATTTGAACCTTATGCTCAGAAATTATATGATTTGGGATTAAGTTTGGATTGGCTCTTTACTGGCGATGGCGAGATGTTTGCAAGCAATGAAGCCGGTGAGTTTCAAAAAGAAAAGATTCGGAAAGTAGCTCAATTGCAGAAGAAACAAATTGAATTGGATAAAGAAATGAACGAAGTATTAAGTCAACCTATTTTGAAAGCTGCCGCCGGGCGGCTCTCCGAAGATATTAAAAATAAATTGAAAAACAAGAAAAAAGATAATTAAATTTGTAGATTTTGGGACAGAACATGAAGATATTAAAAATTATTTTAACATTGATATTAGG
>Ga0208958_1000434_pt1 | contig 50213 bp, 53 predicted proteins | sample RifOxyB1_FD_184032 | JGI IMG/M metagenome (GOLD analysis project Ga0208958, IMG submission 184032) | Soil microbial communities from Rifle, Colorado - Rifle Oxygen_injection B1 (SPAdes) | ecosystem: Environmental > Terrestrial > Deep subsurface > Rock core/Sediment | place: Rifle, Colorado...
CTGTTTTTGATACCAAGACCTTTTTTACAAAGTGGAGTGGAGCCTCGGTTGGGACTTACTTATTTTTCAAGTTTTCCTTCACTTCATACAATGATTGTGTTTTCAGCGGTTATGGTTTTGTGGAACTTGAATAAAAAAATGGGGGTTGTTGTGGGTGTATTGGCTTTAATTTTAAGTTTGGGGAGGGTGTGGGGTGGGGTGCATTTTGGGGTTGATGTTTGGGCTGGGATGGTGATTGGGGTTTTGATAGGGAGATTAGTGGTTGACTTCTGGCACTCATTATCATAGACTGCTATGATATTTAGGTTTATATGATTGAAGAATCAAAAGTATACAGAACAATCCCTTTGGTCGCAATGCGTGGTTCGGTTGTTTTTCCTCATACCGATTCATTTCTCACTTTTGGTCGGGACAAATCAGTGGCGGCTGTGAATACAGCTTTTTCAGAAGATAGGGTTGTAGGAATTGTGAATCAGAAGGATCCGAAAATAAAGACGCCTCAGGCAACTGAGCTTTACAATATTGGGACGATTGTGACAATTACTCAGGTAATGTCGACTGAAAATGAACTTCATGCCATGGTAAGGGGACAAGCAAGAATGCGGATAGAAGAAATTCTTTCAGAGGAACCATATTTAATTGGAAAGGTAACTGAAATTGCAGAGGAGGATACAGAAGGAGTGGAAGTTCTTGCCTATGCAAAAGAATTGGGTGAACTTTTTAAGAGAGCGGTAAATTTGGGCAAGGGAGTGGATGTGCCAACAATTATGAAAATTTTGACAAGGCAGACAGACCAGATTGAACTTGTTGATTCAATTGCTTCAATTCTTGATATTAAGCCTTCAGAGAAACAAGAGCTTCTTGAGATGACATCAGTGCGACTCAGATTAAAAAAAGTAACGGAACTTTTGTCACGTGAGGTGGGAGTACTTGATTTGGAGCGTGTGATTTCAGTGAAGACTCAAAAGAGGTTTGAAGATCAGATGAAAAAAGCAATGCTTAGGGAGAAAAAGAGAACAATTGAAGAAGAATTGGGTGAAGATGGAGATAGTGGAGATGGTGAGGACGCAGAATACAAAGAAAGGATAAAGAAGGCAAATATGCCAAAAGAGGTGAAAGCTAAGGCTGTAAAAGAGCTCAAAAGGCTTATGCAGTTATCACCACATAACCCTGAAGGTGGATATATTCGAAATTATCTAGATTGGCTGACTGAAATGCCATGGTCTGTGGTTTCAAGCGCTAAAGTATCAATGGCAAGAGCTGAGAAAATTTTAGATGAAGATCATTATGGACTTTCCAAGGCAAAGGAAAGAATTCTTGAATATTTGAGTGTGATGAAATTAAAAGAGGAAGAGGAAAAGAAAAGGAAAAATGATCCTAAGAAAACAAAAGAGAACGGCAATAATTCTCACCCAACAATTCTTTGTTTTATTGGACCTCCTGGTGTTGGAAAAACTTCAATTGGAAAATCAATTGCTAAAGCTTTGAATCGTAAGTTTGTCAGGATTTCACTTGGAGGAATTCGTGATGAGGCAGAAATTAGAGGGCATAGGAGAACTTATGTAGGGGCAATGCCTGGGAGAATTATTCAAGGAATCAAAAACGCTGGGACTAAAAATCCGGTTTTTATGCTTGATGAAATTGACAAGCTTGGAGCGGACTATCGAGGGGATCCATCCAGTGCTCTTCTTGAGATTTTGGATCCTGAACAAAACAAAGAGTATTCTGACCATTATTTAGAAGTGCCATATGATTTGAGTGAAGTAATGTTTATTTGTACAGCAAATGTGCTTGATACTATTCCAATTGCTCTTCGAGACCGTATGGAGATTATTAGATTTGCTGGTTATATTGAAGACGAAAAATTCAATATTGCAAAGAAATATCTTTGGGAAAAGCAACTTCGGGTAAATGGACTTTCTGAGAAGGGAATTAAGATTGAGGATAGTGCAGTATCAGAAATAATTAAAAGGTATACAAGAGAGGCTGGAGTACGTGAGCTTGAGCGAAACCTTGCTAATGTTTGTCGAAAAATGGCAAGAAAAGTGGCTGAGAAGAAAAAGCCGTCAACTATGATAAAGGCGGTGGATTTGAAAGCACTGTTAGGAACTCCCAAATTTAGATCTTTGATTGCTGGAAAGAAAGATGAGGTTGGGATGAGTACTGGGCTTGCTGTAACCCAAGCAGGTGGAGAGATTATGTTTATTGAAGTTTCCTTAATGCCTGGGAAGGGTAAGCTTATTTTGACTGGACAGCTTGGAGATGTGATGAGAGAGTCAGCAAAGGCGGCTTTTACTTGGGTGAGATCACATTGGAGGGAATTGGGTTTGAATGAATGGGTGGGTGAAAAAACTGATGTTCATATTCATGTACCAGAGGGAGCAACACCTAAAGATGGCCCAAGTGCTGGAGTGGCAATGACTACTGCTTTGGTTTCAGCATTAACAGGAATTCCAGTAAGACGGGAAGTGGGGATGACTGGTGAAGTTACACTGCGGGGAAGAGTTTTGGAGATTGGTGGAGTAAAAGAAAAGACAGTTGCGGGACACAGGTCAGGACTGACACAGATTGTTCTTCCTGAGGACAACAGAAAAGATATGGATGATATTCCATCTAATGTGAAAAAAGATATTAAGTTTATATTTGCCGATAGAGTGGAAGAGGTTTTAAATGTAGCTTTGAAAAAATGGCCGGTTACTGAAAAAATGGAAAAGAAGAAGGAAAAGGCGCTTACCCCAATATATGTTGCATCTACATAAAGTAAAATTGGTATTATAATTATTTGATGGCAGAGGGTGAAGCAGGTGAATTCAAAATGACTCCTGAGAATCGCCGCGGGAGAATTGACGAGATTATTGATAGTGCTCACTCAATTCGTTTTTTTGGGAAACTTCCCGAGGGTGCAGTTGTAAGTATGGGTCGAACAGGTGAGATAACCAAAGTTGGTATAGGTGAAGCAGGACAATACCACATGTATGGTGAATCAAAAAATCCTCGATATAGTGAAGAAGGATTTTTAATTTTGGCGCCGGTTTGGCCAAAAAATGAGAGAGGGGCAAGAGAGCTAGTGGGACGAGTAGATAGGGAATTTGCTGGTGGGAGGTGGAATGATTTGGCGAATTATCCAATTATCACAGTTTTTGAGGGAACTAACGGTAACAGTCAGGTTGCAATTCGTTTATTGCAAGATGCTTTGGCCGATAAGTATCAAAGATTTGGTGTTGGGGCGACAATTTACATTGAACTTCCAACAGCCCGGGCGGCTGAATTGGTAGGAATGTTAAATCAAAATCCAGATGATCTTGAGGATTTGATGGAAAGTGCGCTTCCTGGCATTAATAATGAACAAACTGGCATGAGAGCAAAAAGTTTACCGAGAAAAGGTTTTTTTCTGGTTACTGACCGAGATATTGGAGAGTTAGAGAGAGCGACAACGGGGGAAGGAATTCGTGAGGGATTGAAAAAATTGGGTAGGAAGGAATACAAGAATCATTAAATTATGTTTGCAGGAGTTATAATGAGATATGTTTGAAGATTTGATTTTGGGACCACATGAGCCACTGATATCAAGAAGAAATGAGGATCTTCATGAGTCTAGTCGAGAGATGAAAAAGATTGTGAGTAGTGTGGGAGAAGTGCAATTTGAAGGCAAATTACTTCAAGGAACAAGAATTCCAATAAGAGATGGGGTGGCTGTCGAGGCTAGGCATGCAAGAAAATATTATGTGCATGGTATACCAAATTCACAATATGCTCAGTCTGGGGCACCAAAGGTTGAGACAATTACTCCGAGGATTGAAAGCGCTGCAAGATTATTTATGAACGATATGGGGACTCAGATTGGCGAGGGTAGGTTGAAAGAGTGTGCAAGCTATCCATTGGTAACAATGCTTAAGTCAGATCGTGATCCAGAAAAATTTGTAGTATCAATACATTTTTTTCAGGATAGTACTACAGATGAAACTCGAGGATCTCTAACTCAGGCTACAATTTCAGCCGAGTTTCCACGGGATAAAATGGATCGTTTAAAGGAATTGATAGAGAAAGATTCTGATAATCTTGAGATTTTTGTTCAGAGCTTATTACCTGGTTTTGATAATCAATCTGATAAACCTGGAATGAAAAGGGTGCCTCAGAAAGGGTTTTATTTGGTCGGTGAAACACAAATCGAAGAGCTGAATAAACATGGTTTGGGTGAAGCTAGAGCTATACAAATGAGAACAACTTTAGAGATTCTTGGTAGAAAGGAATATAAAAAAGGACCATATGGAACAGGTGTGCCCATTGTCTGATTGTATAAACTACGGGTTTTAATGTAAAATAGCTTGTTTTAGTATGAAGATGTTCTTCTAATATTTTGTAAGATTGGATATATTAGAGGAATTTTTGTGTTAGATTCAGATTAGCGGCCCCATCGTCTAGAGGCCTAGGACAGTAGGTTCTCATCCTACAAACTCCGGTTCGAATCCGGATGGGGTCACATTATTTATTCTTTACAGCAATTAACTGCTTTTTGCATAAGTACAGAAAGTTTAGAAAAAACAGAAGCAGTTTTTTGTTTGTTTGATGTTTCATTAATAAAGCTTATCTTTTGATAATTGTTTTTGTTTACTTCTTTTGTTGTGATGAGATCTAAATTAAGACCCCAGAAAAGTGAATACAATTTGAAGCTTTTATCAAACAGATCCCAGGCTTGTTTTTTGTTTCCTTTTTTTAGTTCTTTTGTTCCAACTTCCATAATTCTCATGGAAGCAGCAAGCAGATGTTTGCTGACACACCAAATCTCACCTTCATAATCTGTAATAATTTTTTTCATCAACTCGGTTCGTATGCTACGTATTTCATTGATTAAATCGAGATATTTTTCATTTTTTGTTTTTTGAGAGGTGAAGAAAAGATGCTCTTCAATTGAGATAAGATTCATTATACCGATAGATAAGTCTTCATCTGATGAAAGGTCTAGTTCTTTTTGTGCAGTGATCTTTTCAACTTTTTTTAAAAAGTTACTGATGTTTATTTTGTTTTTCATTGCTCATTTATTATATCAAAGTAAGCAGTCTTCAAAACGAAGCTGTCTTCATGATTTCCTCATAGTTAGATTTGTAAGCTTTATTCAGGTTTTTGTATATAAATAACTATGAATTTAAAAGTGCTTTTGATGATACTTGGTTTATCTGTTTTACTTGTGTTGGTTTTTTCCCTATTTCAGGTAAAAAATGGCGAGAATGATCAAAAAGTTTTGGGGGTAGTTATACAAGATTTGGAAGTTAACCCAGAATTTTATGATTTGGGTCAGGTGCAAATGAAGGATGGAAATGTCGTTAAAACTTATGAGATTAAAAATACTTCTGATGAAATTATGAAACTTAAACGAGTTGCAACTTCTTGTATGTGTACTAAAGTAAAAATTAAAATTGGTGATAGAGAGACAAGAGAGTTTGGAATGGAAGGAATGGGAGATAAAAATCCGCCGGTAAATCTTGAATTAACAGCTGGTCAAACTGCGACAGTCACTGTTGTTTTTGATCCTAACGCTCATGGGCCAAAGGGTGTTGGTCCTTTTGAGCGCGCGATCTTTCTTTACTTTAGCGATCCTGTTGGAGTGAAAGAGCTGAAATTTAGTGGTATTGTTGTGAACTAATGTTAAAGAAAATATCTATAACCTCTGTTGTTGGTTTATTCTATTTTGTGACAGCTAAGGTCGTTTATGCCCATTGTCCTTTGTGTGTGGCGGGTGCTGCGGTTGGTATTACCTTAACCCGATGGGTGGGGGTAGATGACTTGATAACTGGTATTTGGATTGGAGGGCTTTTGGGAAGTCTGTCTTTTTGGTTTTCAAGGATTCTTGGACAAAAAAATAGTATATATTTTAGCCGTTTAATGGTAATTTTTGTTTATATTTTAGTTTTCATCCTAACTCTTTGGTCTTTTTACAAATTCAATTTGATTATAAGGATGGATAAAATTTTGGGATATGATAAGTTAACTTTTGGAATGTTTTTGGGAAACGTTGTATTTTATCTAGTTGATGTTTTAAATAGTGTGATTAAGATGAAAAACGGAAAAAGTCTTTTTCCTTATCAATCAATAGTTTTTAGTTTGGGTTCAATGATAATTATGAGTATGTTTGTGTATATTTTAATAAATTACTATGTATGATGACCAAAGATATTCTATATTCACGATTTCTTAATGATTGGTTTAGTATTCTAGTCTGATGCAAAGTAATAAAAATAGTTTTAACTCACTTTTGACTATGTCAATTGGTATGATGGTGATTAGCTTTTTTTTCGTTGGTTCACTTTATACTCGGGTGAAGTTTCTGGAAAAAGAGCTTGATGCTTATAAAAACGTGACTGGAGTAGTGGAGAAGGTAAACCAAAATTCTCCTTCTAATCAGCCTACTGGCAATAATATACCCGAGATAAAAGGTGAAGTGAAATTAGTTGATGATGATCATGTAAATGGAGAGAGGAATGCTAGAATTCTTCTTTTTGAATATTCAGATCTGGAATGTCCTTATTGTAAAAGATTTCACCCAACTGCTCAACAAATAGTGGATACTTATAAAGGACAAGTTGCTTGGGTTTATCGACATTTACCTTTGGCGTTTCATGCCAATGCCAAGAAGGAAGCAGAAGCGTCAGAATGCGCTAATGAACTTGGCGGAAACTTGGCATTTTGGGATTTTTTAGATGCTTTATTTATTAAAACTACTTCTGGTGGGACAGGTATTGCACTTTCTGATCTTCCGACTTTGGCAACAGAAATTGGGTTAAATAAAATCGAATTTGTAGACTGTCTTGAGAATGAAAAATATGCCCAAAGGGTGAAAAGGGATATGGATACAGCAGCGCTTTTAGGTGTAAACGGTACTCCTGGTAATATTATTCTCGATACTAAAACAGGTAAAACCAAGCTTATGCCTGGCGCTTATCCTTATGAGGATTTCAAAAAAGCAATTGATGAAATGCTAGTTAATAATTAAAAGATAAAATGAACAAAACTATTGTACCAATAAAAGGAATGCATTGTCGAAGTTGTGAACTTTTAGTTGAAGATGAACTTAAGGGAATTGCTGGAGTGAAAAAGGTAAATGTTTCTCATAGAAAAGCTTGTGCTGAGGTTTATTCCAGTTCACAACTAAAAATAGATGATATTGACAGAGCGGTTCAGAAAGCAGGATACCAGATGGGTTATGCCCAGAAGCCTTCTTGGTTTTCAGTCGAAATAGAAGATTATGTAGATGTTATTTCTGCAATCATAATATTGTTTTCTCTTTATATATTTGTTGATGGTTTGGGGTTGTCAAAATATTTTGTAGTAAACCCAAATCATCCTTCGAGTCTTCTGACTGTAGCTTTGATAGGTCTTACTGCTGGGTTTTCAACTTGTATGGCGCTTATTGGGGGAATAGTGCTTGGGGTGTCCGCTCGATTTTCACAGGCTAATATTAATGCTTCTTCAGCCGAAAAATTCAAACCGCATTTGTTTTTTAATTTAGGTAGAATAGTTTCCTACACAGTTCTTGGTGGAATGATTGGTCTGTTGGGATCGTTTTTCCAATTTTCAGGCATAACTCTTGGATTGGTAACTGCAGCTGTTGCGCTTGTAATGTTGACACTTGGTCTTCAGTTGACTGGACTTTTTCCAAGGCTCCAGAATATAAGTTTTTCAATGCCTAAGGGAATTTCAAAATTACTAGGTATGAAGGAACAAGCTGAAAAGGAATATAGTCACAAAAATGCATTTTTAATGGGTGGTTCAACGTTTTTTTTACCCTGCGGATTTACCCAAGCAATGCAGCTTTATGCAGTCTCAACTGGTAGTTTTGTATCAGGTGCTTTGATTATGGGTATTTTTGCAATTGGAACTGCACCTGGCCTTTTGAGCATTGGAGGGGTGACAGCAGCAATTAAGGGTGCTTTTTCCCAGAAATTTTTTAAGTTTGCAGGTGTTGTAGTGTCACTTTTGGCATTATTTAATCTTAATAATGGACTGAATTTACTGGGTGTAAATCCCTTTTCTAGTTTAGTTGGTCGTTTTAATACATATGCGTTTGAAAAAACATCGGGAATTAAAGTAGACAATGGAGTTCAGGTTGTCAGGATGGATCAAACTGCTAGCGGATATTCGCCCAATCAATTTACTGTTGTTGCTGGTGTGCCGGTTAAGTGGATAATAACCTCCAAGGATCCTAATTCTTGTGCATCAAGTATTGTGTCGGCGAAGTTGGGGGTGCGTACGAGTCTTCACCCTGGAGAGAACATTATTGAGTTTACTCCGAAAGAAGTTGGAGTAATTAAATTCTCATGTAGCATGGGGATGTATATAGGAAGTTTTAATGTGGTTGAGAAAGGTAATGATACTGTGCAGGATACTGGTAATCAGGGAGTAGCGTTAAATAACGTACCAGCACAACAGCCAGGAAACGGTGTGGGTTGTGGAAGTGGTTGTGGAGGGGGAAAGGTAAAAACTGCAAATGGGACACAAGCGCCTTCTTTGTTAGCAACTGAAGAAGGTGGAGTGCAGATATTAAAAACAGTTTATACAAACGAGAGTGATATTATTCCAAATGAATTTATTGTAAAGAAAGGTAAACCTGTGAGATTAGAAATACAAGTTAAAGAACAAGGATTTGGGTGTATGGGTTCAATTTACATTCCAGGATTGACTGAAAATCCGCAAATATTAAATAAAAGGCAAACTATTGTTTTTGAATTTACACCAGAAAAGTCAGGAAATTATCCGATTACATGTGCAATGGGTGTTCCAAGGGGGTCGATTACTGTTAGTTAATAATTTAATGAAGAAACAACAATTTCAAATCAAAGGAACTCACTGCCCATCATGTAAAAGGTTAATTGAAAAAAAGGTCGGCGGACTTTCTGGGGTGATATCGGTTAATGTTGACTTTGAAACAGGTGCAACAGATGTTTTTGCAGATAGAGTTATTTTAAAGGATGAGATTCGTGAGTGTATAGCAGAAATGGAGTACAAAGTAGTATGAAGAATAAAAAAAATAAAGTAAATTTTGAAGCTTTGGGAATGCATTGCAAGAGTTGTGAGCTTCTTATAAAAGATGAGTTAGCTAATATTTCCGGTGTCGAGATAGTCTCGGTTGATCATAAAACTGGCAAGGGTTATCTGGTTTCCAAAAACGAAATAGATGAAGCTTTGATATTAAAGGCGATTTCTGATGCTGGATATCGTGGTGTGATTGAAAATGGTGATGAAAGGGTGGGTAATGGATATGTTACTGAACAAGTTGTGAAAAATAATATGACGCTGGAATATGGCATGTTGTTTAAGCGTATTTTAAGCTCTGGTATTAGTATTAAAGGATCGGTCAAAAAAGATGAGAAGGGTGAGTATTTATTTGAAGGTAATTTAGGGTTGGGATCGGAATCTATTACTAAAGTTGAAGAATCAACTTTAACAGCGTTTTCAGAAGAAATTTTAGAAGGACAAAAGAAAATTACGCTTTCTTTGTTTGGTATGCATTGTTCATCGTGTGCTGGAGTGATTGAGAAGTCTTTGAAAAAAGTTGATGGTGTTGTGGATGCACGAGTTAATTTTGTAGCTGAAAAGGCAATGGTGAGTTTTGATTTGATGAAGGTTAAGGAAGAAAATTTAATAAAAGCCGTTGAGCGAACTGGATATCGGGCAGTTGTTTCTGATCCAAATAATACAAAAGAGGAAACTGAAAAACAGCAGGCACAAATAGGTGGATATTTTAAAAAGTTTATTTGGAGTTTTATTTTTAGTTTTCCAATGATTTATTTTATGTTGTTTGATTTTTTTCCTGGTATTTGGGGAGCCTCGATATTACTTCCATATGTTGGGATTGTTTCTTTTATTCTTTCAACCCCGGTGCAATTTATTATTGGAGCTGGGTTTTACAGAGGCATGATTTCTGGACTGAAGATGAAAACATTTAACATGGACAGTTTGATTGCGATTGGGACATCTGTTGCTTATTTTTACAGCGTTGTTAACTTTTTTATCTATTTCGCAACTAAAAATTCATTTATTGGTTTGAATGGTGCAAAAATACCAGAACTTTACTTTGAGACCGCAGCATTTTTGATCACCTTTGTTATTTTGGGTAAATGGCTTGAGGCTAAAGCAAAAGGAAGAACTTCGGATGCAATAAAAAAGCTAATGGGACTTCAGGCGAGGACAGCGAGAGTTGTTAGAAATGGGCTTACTCTTGATATTCCACTTGCAGAGGTAACTAAAGGAGATGTTGTTATTGTTCGTCCTGGGGAAAAAGTACCGGTTGATGGAGAAATTATTAGTGGTTCTTCTTCTTGTGATGAAGCGATGATCACAGGGGAAAGTTTGCCGGTTGAAAAACACGTGGGGGATTTGGTGATTGGAGGAACAATGAATAAGGTGGGCAGTTTTGAATTTAGGGCAACCAGGGTGGGGGCTGAGACTACGCTTTCACAAATTATAAAATTAGTTGAAGATGCCCAAGGATCAAAAGCACCTATTCAAGCAATTGCTGACAGAATTTCTGCTTTTTTTGTTCCTGCAGTAATTTTAATTGCTCTGGCTACTTTTATGATTTGGTATTTTGTTCTTGGTGCTTCTCTTTCATTTGCACTAATGGCTTTTACTGCGGTGATTGTGATTGCGTGCCCTTGTGCTCTGGGGCTTGCTACTCCTACTGCTATCATGGTTGGGACAGGCAAGGGAGCAGAGCATGGAATATTGGTTAAAGGCGGAGAACCTCTTGAAAAAGCGTGTAGGATTGACACAATTGTTTTTGATAAAACTGGGACAATCACAAAAGGAAAGCCAGAGGTAACTGATATTATTGGCGAGGGCCGTGTTTTAGAACTTGCATCTTCTCTCGAAAAGCAATCTGAGCATCCTTTGGCTGAGGCAATTTATGCCTATTCTCAGGAAAAGAATGTAGTAATAGATTCTGTTTCAGATTTTAAAGCAATTCCAGGGTTTGGGGTTTGTGGAAAGATTGGAAAAATTATGTATTATTTTGGTAAACCTAAACTTGTGACTGATACACTTGGGTTTTCTTTGCTCGAACACAAGTATGTGATTGATTCTCTTGAGAGTCAAGGTAAGACTGTTATGGTTTTGGCCACAAAAAAGAAAGTATTAGGACTTATCGCTGTTGCAGATACAGTGAAAGAGACTTCAAGGGAGGCAATTGAAATGCTTATCAAGCGTGGTATTGGGGTTTATATGATTACTGGTGATAACGAACGGACAGCAAGAGCGATTGCGCTGCAGGTTGGAATTACTAATGTACTTTCCGAAGTGTTGCCGGCGGATAAGGCAAATGAAATAAAAAAATTGCAGGACAGTGGTAAGAGTGTTGCTATGGTTGGGGATGGAATAAATGATGCGCCGGCACTTGCACAAGCTGACCTTGGTATAGCAATGGGTTCTGGAACTGACGTGGCTATGGAAACAGGTGGAATTGTGATTATTAAAAATGATCTTCGTGATGTTGTGGGATCAATTGATCTTTCCCGCTCAACTATGTCAAAAATCAAACAAAATATGTTTTTTGCGCTTTTTTACAATGTGATTGGGATTCCGATTGCAGCGCGGGCATTTTTTGTTTTTGGGCTCGTTTTGAAACCAGAACTTGCTGGACTTGCAATGGCACTGAGTTCGATTTCTGTTGTTGGGAATTCACTTATGCTAAGAAGGTTTGTTCCGGGGAAAAGGGACTATATATCTACGTTTGCGCCTTATGTGATGGCAATTGCATTTACCCTTATGTTTCTTCAGTTTGCAAGTCTTAGTTCTAAAATGGCGGAAGAAGGCGGTAAGATTAGTGCTAATCTGATTCAGGTGGATAAATAGACAAATTTAATACAATCTTCATACTTTTATCATATAATAGACATTATGCGAATTTTATTAGTTGAAGATGAGTTAAGGCTTTCAAATATTACAAAAAAAGGACTGCTTGAGGAAGGGTATGCGGTTGATGTTGCTTATGATGGCGAAGAGGGACAGTATTTAGCCGAATCAGAAGAGTATGATCTTATTATCTTGGATATTATGTTGCCAAAGATAGATGGACTTACTCTTTGTCGGAGCCTTAGGGGAAAAAATATAAAAACACCGGTTTTGATGCTAACTGCTAAAACAACAATTGAAGATAAAGTAGCAGGACTTGATAGTGGTGCGGATGACTACATGATTAAACCATTTTCTTTTTTGGAACTGAGATCAAGAATTCAGGCTTTGATAAGACGAAGTAAACAAGAATCAGCTCCGATTTTAAAAGTAGATGATTTAGTTCTAAATCCGATTAAACATACTCTTACTAGAGGGGAAAAGAATATCATATTAACTCCAAAAGAATTTTCTATACTTGAGCTTTTGCTTCGCCATAAAGATGAGGTTGTAACCCGGACAATGATTACAGAACACGCATGGGATTATAACTTTGATAGTATGAGTAATATTGTGGATGTTTTTGTTGCATCACTGAGGCGAAAAATTGACAATAATTCTCAAAAAAAATTGATTCATACAATACACGGCGTAGGATACCGTTTAACTGAAGATATATAGCAAACCTAAAAACAATATGAATGTTAAAAGCATAAAATTTCGATTAACTTTTTGGTATGTATCAGCATTTGTTGTTTTTTCTGCTGTTTTTGTAGTAGTTTTCTTTTTTTTAACAAAATATGTGCTTTTTATTAACACAGATAACACCCTGATCTCTCACTCTGAAAAAGTTGTTGATGTATTGATACGACAGGATTGTTGCATATATCAAGAAATAGCCAGGCAATCATTTTTACAAGAATTTAGTGGAATACCAGGGATGCTTGTTGTTGTTCTTAACAATGAGGGAGGTATTATTTCAAGTTCGCTCTTATCAGAATTGCCCGAGAGTACTACGGCTGAAATGTTTGAGAAAGTTCGAAATACCAGAGAATCGTTTTTTTTGGATAAAACTATTGGTGAATTACCGCTTCGTTTTCGGATTACTCCTGTTGTAAAAGATGATACTTTTTTGGGTGCTGTTCTTATGGCACATTCAGTTGAAATTATTCAAAGGTCTCTTCAAAGTTTATTGATAACTTTGATGATTATTTATATTGCACTTCTTGCTCCAACAGTTATTGGCGGATTTATACTGGCTCGGAGTGCAATAAGTCCATTAACAGTAGTTACAGAAAGATTAAAAAGAATTGGTGTAGAAAATTTAAAAGAAAAAATTAAGAGACCTAATACTGGGGATGAAATTGAGGAGTTAGTTGAGACTTTTAATACTATGCTTTTTAGAATCAGTGAAGCATTTGAGAGGGAGCGGATGTTAATTGGAGATCTGGCTCATGAATTAACTACCCCCCTGGCAACCCTTAGAAGTGGTGTTGAAATTACACTTGCGAAAAAAAGATCAAGTGCTGAGTATCGGGCTGCTTTAGCTGATTCTCTGGTTGATATAAATAATATTTCTTCAACACTGCGAAATGTTTTAGATCTTGCATGGACTAAATCTGATCAAGCCGTTGGTAAAGCACAAAAGATAAATTTGACAAAAAAAACAAGGGAGATAAAGGAAATTTTAGAAAAACTGTCTGCTACTAAGAATATAAAAGTTATTGAGCGGATTGACAGCGGGGTTTGGGTGTTGGGGAACGGGGATAAATTAATGAGAGCTTTTGTGAATATTATTGATAATGCGGTGAAGTTTACACCAGCAAAAGGGACAATTACTATTGCACTTAAGAAACAAGCTGAATCAGCAGTTTTTTCAGTAAAGGATACAGGGGTTGGGATATCAAGTGTTGATTTACCAAAGATATTTAATCGTTTTTATAGGGGAACAGGAACAGAAAAAACCTTAGGATCAGGTTTGGGACTTGCTATTGCCCAAGCGCTTATTAGCGCTCATCAAGGCTCAATTAATGTTAAAAGTAAACTTGGGAATGGTACATTAGTAATGGTAAAATTACCGCTTGTTAAATTATAAACGTATTTTTTCTATTTTCATGTAAAGTTCATACTTTGGACGATACGATTAATGTATTATTAATATAGATGGATATGTCACATGATATGCATGAGGAGCAAAAGGTAGAGACTAATAAATTTACTTCACACAAGGGTCATCATGAGGGAATGGATCCAATGGAGCACCATAAAATGATGGCTGAGGACTTTAAGAAGCGATTTTTTGTAGTATTACCTTTAACAATTTTTGTACTTATTATGTCAATGCAAATTCAAAAGTGGCTGGGATTTACTTTGGATTTTCAGGGACGCGAATCACTTCTTTTTGTTTTGGGCACATTAATTGTTGTTTATGGCGGCAAACCGTTTTTTAGTGCTGCAAAAAGTGAGATTAATACCCGTAATTTTGGAATGATGACTTTGGTTTCACTTGCGCTTTCTGCTGGGTATTTGTTTAGTGTAGCCGCTACTTTTCTTTTTAAAGGTGAGTCTTTGTGGTGGGAAATTTCAACTTTAGCTCTGGCTTTTCTTTTTGGTCATTTTTTAGAGATGAGAGCAGTGATTGGTACAGGAGGTGCACTGAAAGAATTGGCAAAACTTATCCCTGATACCGCGCATTTTTTAAAGGACGGGAAGAGAAAAGAAATAACAGATGTTTCAACCAGTGATCTTAAAAGAGGTGATTTTATACTTGTGAAACCAGGAGAAAGGATTCCTGCAGACGGGATTGTAGTAGATGGAATATCTTTGGTTGATGAATCAATGATAACTGGTGAATCGCGACCAATTGCGAAAGAAAAAGATAATGAAGTTATTGGGGGTTCGATTAATAATGACGGATCTCTTACTATTAAAATAACCAAAACAGGGGCGGAATCTGCAATTGCACAAATAATGGATCTGATTCGCCAAGCGCAGAATACAAAACCAAAGGTTCAGGAACTTGCGGATAAAGCTGCTAATGTATTAACTCTAGCAGCAATTATTGTGGGCTCGGGAACTTTTGGGTATTGGCTGTTTGTGAATCCACAAGGTGTAGTTTTTGCTGCAACACTGGCAATAACAGTTATTGTTATTGCTTGCCCCCATGCATTAGGGTTGGCAATTCCCACAGTAACGACAATTACTACTTCTTTGGCGGCAAAAAACGGAATTTTGATTCGTGATATGAAGGGGTTGGAAATTGTGAGAAAAGTTCAATTTTTGGTTTTGGACAAAACTGGTACACTAACCGAAGGAAAGTTTGGTGTTTCCAAAATCATTACAGTTGGTATTGATGAGAAGCAGTTAATTAAGTTGGCAGCATCAGTTGAGGTGCATTCTCAGCATTCAATTGCACAAGGAGTAGTAAATTTTGCAAAAGAAAAAGGCATTGAAGTTAATCCAGCACTTGAATTCAAGTCCTTTCCAGGAAAGGGAGCGGAAGGGAAAGTGAATGGGAGGAGGATTGTTGTTGGTAATAGGATGATGATGCAGGAAAAAGGTGTTGATTATAAGGAGATTAATATTTCTTCAGAAATCGTTGGAACAGTAGTGTATGTTTCAGATAAACAAAAAATAATTGGTGCAATAATTTTAGAGGATAGAATTCGGGAGGAATCAGAAGGTGCAATTAAAGCATTTCACAAAATGGGTATAAGTGTTGCGATGCTTACGGGGGATAAAAAAGAAGTTGCTGAAACGATTGGTAAAAAACTTGGAATTGATAAAATATATGCAGAAGTTTTACCTCACCAAAAAACCAATAAAGTAAAAGAGCTTCAGGATGCTGGTTATATTGTTGGAATGGTTGGTGATGGTGTAAATGATGCTCCCGCACTAACTCAGGCTCATGTTGGGGTTGCGATAGGAGCTGGAACATCAGTTGCGATTGAATCAGCAGAAATAGTATTAGTAAGAAATAACCCACTGGATATTGTGAAGGCAATTACATTGAGTCGGAAGACTGACATTAAAATGAAACAAAATTTGGTATGGGCAGCTGGATATAATGTGGTTGCTATGCCCCTTGCTGCTGGGATTCTTTATCCTTTTGGTATTCTACTTCGTCCTGAGTGGGGAGCACTTCTTATGAGTGCTTCTTCTCTTATTGTTGTTGCTAACGCATTTTTGTTAAGAAGAACGAATTTAGAGACTTAATCACTTAATTTAATTGAAAGGGGGTGAGGAATATGAAACATAATCCAAATGCTGTCGCAAATGCTTTCGCAGTTACTTCAGGAGTATTGTATGTTGTTTGTAGGGTTGCGGTTATGTTATTACCAGATTTGACAATGACTGTTGCGCAGTCGTGGTTTCATGGTCTTGAAATTAATCAGGTGTCTGGATGGGAGCTTTCATTGGGTTCATTTGTACTGGGGGTAGTTACACTGGCAGTAGCTGCGTGGTTTACTGGATATGCATACGCAATGGTCTATAATTACTTTTTGAAAAAGTAATATATGAAAGGGAATTAGTAAGATAGTGCAAAAGCCTGGATCAATCTTTTTTTGAAATTTGTAAAAAATTTAGTTTTAGGAGATAATATTGACCCATAAGTGTACATTTATAGATTAAGGAGACTTTTAATGTTGCAAAGACGAGATAAGGCATATCTTATTCATGATGGTCTGATGTACGAGACAAATTCTCCTGATTTCAGTCAGGAGAATGGTCGTACTCGAATTACTGCGCTGTTGAGAGGTTCTCAGTTTAAAATTGAGGAGGTTCTAAACGAGATTAGACTTAATGCTGTGACTGACTTTTTTCTACCGTCATTTTCAGGGGGAAGATTGATTGCCGTCAGGGGTCGTGATGATGGAGATAAGATTTACGTGATTGAATTTCCTCCATCAAAGAGAAAGATTATGTTTGAGAGTGAAATGCTTTGGAACCCATTTTTTGATATGGGTATAACTTTAGCATTCCCTTGGGTGTATTTAGTAATATATATTTCAAGGGAAAAGGAAGTGACTGATGTTTACCCTTATTATCGCTCAACTCAGATTGGTTCTTTGAATGATGTTTTGTGTTTTTCCAATTTGCCTAATACGGCAGAGTTTAATCGGTGTATGAGCGTGCCAACTGCCAGGCGACAGAAGAGCACGGTTTATTTGATTGGTCAAACAGTCAGTGCTTTTTGGAATAATGTTTATACGCCTGATTTCGGCAATCAGTTCTGGATGCGTGCTGTGAAAAATGCCAAGGGTCATCCTGGAAGCCATTTTTCTTGGTGGATAAATAGTAAAAGGAGAAATTGGGAGCGCTACATCACTTCGATTCAATGGGAATCAGCGGGTATAACACTAAATCAGGTATTAAACCAAGAACAGGGAGAGGAGAGATAAATACATGAGTAATACAAGAGATTGTAAAAAACAATGGACTTGGGTAATGCCTGATATTTATCCCGCTTTGGTTGATCGGCTTGAGCAAAGCTGGTTGATTAGTAAAATGTTTTCTCTGGCAGTGAGACTAGTGCGTAGAAAATTTCCGTTTGTCTCCTACCAAGCAGTAATGTTGGCCTTAGCTAAGGTGGCACTTACTCAAGCTTCGGTACCTGAGAGAACTTACGTCATTTCCTTTCAGGAAATGACACAAGAGAACGGAAATCTTTTTGGGGTTTTGAATGATCTTAAAGAAAGAGGGCAGGACTATTTTGAGAGTGAGGATTGGCTGAGATGAACATTGATCTTTCAGAGCGTTCTTATTTGTATAATCGAGATTTTGTCGCATTTCCAAAAGGAAAAAGGCTAATAAGGCTGATTGCTGGAAATGGAATTTTCATTGTTGGCAGAATTATTCAAGGGCGAGATGAATTTATTCGGGTTGGGGCAAGATTGGAATATGTTAATCCCAATCAGTTATTGCCTTGGAGTGAGCTTTATGATTATCGTCCTGGGGTTGTTTTGTCGGGGTCAAAAATCCCTTATGAGTTAATCTTAACTGCAAAAGGCTTTTTTCGAGCTGTATGTGATAGATATAAGGATTCTGAAGCAATGTTACAGATTCTTTATTCATCTACTTCGGATGAGTGGATGTTTCGTCCGCTTAGACAAGAGGTGACACCGGCAACGGTCAAATCATTTTTGGGTAACGAAAAAATACCCGATGGTTTTTTGGCAGTTGGTGTAATTCATTCACATGGCTTAGCGTCTGCATTTCATAGTCAAATTGATGACAAGAGTGAGTTGCCGCTTGATGGTGTTTATATTACTTTAGGACGGGTAGCAGAGCCGAATTTGGACATGAGTGTTTCTGTGGTGATAATGGGAGTAAGATTTTTATTGTCTTCCTCAGATTTGATTGAAATTCCTGATGCGGTTAGTGCTTTTCCCAAAACATGGATAAGATATGTGACCAAAGGTCAAATACCAGCACTTTTCGAAGAGACAGGTGATCAGAAGGAGTTTATGTATGGACAAGAATAGGCGAATTCCAGAGAGGATAGTTGTTGTTGGGGCTGGCGGTAATGGTAGCTGGCTGTCGTTTTTCTTAGCTCAGTATATGAGTTATGATCCACGTTTTTCTGATACAGAACTTGTAATTGTGGATCATGATAGGTTTGAAGAAAAAAATAAAAGTCGGCAATTCTTTTCCCGTCCTGGAAACAAAGCTGAGAGTTTGGTTGGAACTTTGAAAATGCGGTTTGGTGATCGAATTAAACTTGTTGCTGAGCCTAGGATGGTTGTTGACGAGAGGGTAGAACTAAATCAAGATATCGAAGATAACTTGGGTGTTTTTCTTATATATCCCTGGGAACTGATTTCTGTTAACAGTGTTGTTTTTTTGTGTGTTGATAAGTTTTACCCGAGATTGGCGATATTGCAGCGTGCAAGTATGACTTATCGGGTATGTGTCATTAATGGAGGAACAGGACCTTTTGATTGGGGAGTTGATATTTATATACGAGAGAAAGGACGGGATGTTACAAGACGTCCTGACATAGTGCATCCTGAACTTGTTGGTTTGGCAAATGCGGAATTGGCAGAGATGCTGAATCAATTTAATCAGCCTCAAACAGAAGGGTGTACTCAGCGGATGGAAACAGACGCTGCGGGACAAACTTTTGTGTCTAATTTATCAACTGCAACTTTGATGTTTCAAACGTTTGTTGCTTACCTGGAAGGACAGTTAACTGTTTCTTCTTATGAAGGTGGAATTATGACAAAACAGGGTGGGCTGGTTGGACCAGGATTAAGAATGATTTTGCCTGGTTCTTGAATTTTTTTTATAAGTTCGATATAATCCAGCGTACCTGAAAATTCCGTATTATAAGGAGAGAAAATATGAGTACCACGGAACTTGTACGAGTAAGTGTTATTTACGGAGCGAACTCGGTTGAGGTGGATGTTGCGCCTGGGGCTACGGTAGAAGAGATTGCCCAAGCCGCAGCGGAACAAGCTGATCTTATTATTGATATGGATCAGGTTGAAGAAGTTCTGTTTGACGGACAGGCAAAAGCAGGACTTTTGGGTCGTCAGACGCTTGTTGTGACAAGTGACACGAATGTGGTTGAATTTCGTCACGTTGTCCGTCATAACGGGTAAAAGTTTTTTTTGTAAGGCGTAACGCAAAAAGCCTGGAATTAATCTTTTTTTTGAGAAGATTTTCCAGGCTTATTTTTTTGCTCGTTTTTTTAGATTGTTATTGGGCTGAGTAGGGAATGTTTTGGCATTGCCCAATCAGGTGAATTGTGTCTGGACGGGTGCTTACCCAGGTGTTGTCAAACACTTTTACCCAGAGAATTCCTTCGGCAGCATTATAGTTTTGAGCAATTACCTGACCATAGTTGCCAGTTACCATGTAATATCCAGTTGCCGTGTTATAACCCTGTCCACCAAGTGAAGGCTGGGAGCGCTTGTGGAATGTACCTGATTCGACCCAGAGGAAGCAAACGTGTGCATCACCAATACGTTGCCAACTGGCCTGGTTTTGAATTTCACAGTTGGTATTGATATTTCGGTGTTTGCTGACTACTGTTGCACTGGTGGGTGAACTAAAGTAAACAATCCCTTTTCTCAGCCAGTCACCATCTTGGTTTTCAAGAATATATTTGTTGGTATTGACCATTCCATAGATTGAAGTGCTTTGGGTCAGGCTATAGTTAATAACCATGACATCATCAACTTCAAGCATGGTGGTGATACTTAGGACAAATGGTTCGTTTACAAAGGTTCTGGTTTGGCCCGACCAACAGGTTTGGGTTCCGGGACCGACCCAGGTTTCGATCCAGATTCCAGGGGTAGCATATGAACCCTCTGGTGAGCGTGCATCAATGGAATGTGTACTGCCTGGAACAGCGGTGACAAATACAAAAACCAAAAGAACTAGTAAAGCAACCTTGCGCATGATTTTTTCTCCTTGTTTTTCTTTTTTTAAACGAGCGCTTTATTTATATCATCTGGAGTAGAAATGTAAAGTTTCCAACTCGAAAATGGATTGTTTGGTGCTTATTCTCTTGACAAATGAGAGCGTTTTGGGTATAATTGCATCTGTTATCAAGAAAATACTTCGATGGAAACTTTTACCAACTCCACTAACAATTTTCTTATTTGGCATATTATCTAATTTCCGGGAGATATAGTGTCTTCCTTTGATAAATCAAAAGAGAGAATTAATGTGGGTGGGAAAAAGAAAAAATCAAGTATTGAATTTAGTTTAAAATCAAGTATAAATAAAAAGTCTTTATATGAATAATCATCAAAAACAAATACAAATTTCACAGCAAGGGCTTGACGCCTTGAAAAAGGAGCTCGATGAATTGGTCAGTACAAAAAGACCAGAAATAGTCGACAGGCTTGAGCGTGCCCGAAATGAGGGAGATTTGACTGAAAACAGTGCTTACAATGATTCTAAGGAGGATTTGGAATTTTTAGATGGCAGAATTGAAGAGCTTAAAGATGTTATTGAAAATGCTTTAATTATTCAGTTAACAGTAGCAAACGGTACCGTGCAAATGGGAACTAAAGTAACTGTTGCAATTGACGGAGATGAAAACGTGTTTGAAATTGTGGGCGAATGGGAAGCTGATCCTATTAATAAAAAGATCTCGCATGAGTCACCTTTGGGTAAAGCTTTGATTGGAAAAGCAATTGGTGAGCAAGTTGAGGTTGAAGCCCCAGCCGGTAAAATCGTGTACGAAATTAAAAACGTTAATTAAAAAAAGATAATTTTCGCTTCATTTACGTTTCAGCTTATTTTTGGTAGAATTTGTTCATGGCTGAACAAAGACTTACTGAGATTAAAAAGATTCGTTTGGAAAAAGTAAAGAAACTTCGAGAACAGGGGATTGAACCATATCCTTCAAAACTTCTATTTCAAAAAGAAAAAATCAATGTTGTTCGAGATAGCCTTAGTAAAAAAGGGGCTGTTGCGGGAAGAGTAATGAGCTTTCGTGAACATGGAAATATAATTTTTCTGGACATTACTGATGATTCTGGAACAATTCAGCTTTTTTTTCAAAAGAAGCTTCTTTTGGATAAATACAGCCTAGTTAAGTCTTTGGATATTGGAGATTTTCTTTTGGCAAGAGGGGAAGTGTTTAAGACGGGTGCGGGTGAGATTACAATAAATGTTGAGCAGTTTCAGCTTCTTTCAAAATCAATCCGACCGCTACCTTCAAGTTGGCATGGATTATCTGATACTGAGGAGCGCTTTAGAAAAAGATATTTGGATCTTCTTTTCAATAGCGAGGTAAGAGCGCGATTTGAGATTAGAACAAAACTTGTGCGAGAGATCAGGAATTATTTGGATAACCTTTCTTATCAGGAGGTGGAAACACCAACACTTCAAACTCTTTATGGTGGAGCAAATGCAAAACCATTTAAAACTCATCTTAATGCGCTTTCGACTGAGATGTACCTTAGGATTGCGGATGAGCTTTATTTAAAACGACTAATTGTTGGTGGTTATGAACGGGTGTATGAAATATGCAAAGATTTTAGAAATGAAGGGATGGATTTGACACATAATCCAGAATTTACAATGCTTGAGTTTTATGAGACCTATGCTGATTATCTTAGGATAATGGAAGTAACAGAGGGTATGTTTAAGCATTTAGCAAAGACAGTGCTCGGGAAGACTGAAATGGAGATTGGGAAGCGCAAAATTGATATTGGGAAAAAGTGGCGAAGGGTTGAAATGACTGAAATTATAAAAGAAGAGCTGGGGCTTGATGTTTTGGCTGAGCAAGAGGCGGGCTTGATAAGGTATGCAAAAGAGAATAATGTTCCTCTTCTTGGTGGGGAAACAAAAGGACAGCTTATTTTTCTTCTTTTTGAGCATTTAGTGACTGACAAATTAATTGAGCCAACTTGGGTGATTGATTACCCAAAAGAGGTTAGTCCTCTTGCAAAAGATCATCCTAAAAAGAAAGGTTGGGTGGAGCGGTTTGAAGGATATATTGGTGGAAAAGAAATTTGTGATGGGTGGAGTGAGTTGACTGATCCGGTTGAGCAAAGAGCGCGATTTTTGGCTGATGTGAAAGCTGTACGAAAGGATCAGGAGGAAGCACAAAAGGTAGATGAGGATTTTTTGGAAGCAATGGAGTATGGGATGCCACCAACTGGAGGAATTGGGATTGGGATAGACAGGCTAACAATGTTTTTTACAAACACTTGGTCAATTAAAGAAGTAATTTTATACCCCTTAATGAAAGTGAAGCAAAGAAAAATAAAGATCACCAAATAATATTTGTGATCGTTATAGGTTGATTTCTTCTGGTATTTTTGGTAGAATAATCAAGATTTTTCCATGATTAGTTGTTGGAGAGAATAGTGTGGAAGAGAATACTTCGATAAAGCCCATAATTAGTATGGTGATTGTTGTTATTCTAACAATTTCTCTGAAGTTGATGAAGCTATACCTTTTTTTCGATGAAGTAACACCAGCCAAAGCTTTTGTTGGAGTGATATTTGCTTTATCACTGGTTTTTTATTTCATCAAACTACTGCGTTTAGTGTATTGGCAGCGGAAAAGTCGCAGTAAAGTAACAAAAGAATAGAAATTATGAAACCGGTTTAGTCTTGGTTTTTGACCAACTAGCCGGTTTTTTGTGTTATAATAACCGAACTTAAGCCGTTTTTGTCCATTTCTTTTAAAAAGGAAGGTGTTTGTGGAAGATAACTTTAGTATTTCCAGAAAGAAAGTATGGATGTTAATTGTACTTTTGATTAGTACAATTGGTATTATCTTAATTAGCGGGACGCTGGTTGTTTATGTATTTTTTGACGAAGTTACCTTTGGGGTAGTAATGATTGGTATTGCGGTTGGGCTTGGGGTTGGTACGACTTATCTTAATCTGCTTCATGTTTTCTACCGAAAATGGAAAAAACGCGAAGAGGATAGGTGGTTGTAAAGTATTTTTGTTTTTTCGGCTTGTTGTTTTTTTATAACAGGCCGATTTTTTATGTTAAAATCATACTATCATGACAAGAGATGAAGCCTTAAAACTTGTAAGAACCCACACTAAGAATGAGAACTTAGTAAGACATATGCTGGCAGTGGAAATTGTGATGAGAGCTTTGGCAAAGAGGTTTGGGGGAGATCCCGAAGAATGGGGATTGGCGGGACTACTTCATGACGGAGATTATGAAGAAACAAAAGAGAATAATCCACATAAAAATCACGTAAAGCTGCTTATGGAATGGCTTTCTCATTATGAGGTTTCAGACAGCGTTAAAAATGCAATTTTGGCACATGGATGGAAATATACTGACAATGCACCTCAACCCAAGACAAAAATGGATTGGGCACTTTACACTTGTGACGAGTTAACTGGCCTTATTGTGGCAGTTGCCCTGGTAAAGGGTGGAGAACTGGCTGAGGTAAGTGTTGAGTCGGTAATGAAGAAGTGGAAAAATACTGGTTTTGCAGCGGGAGCTAATAGGGAGCAGATTGCGCTTTGTGAAGAGAGGCTTGATATACCCATCCCTGAGTTTGTTGGATTGGCACTCTCTGCAATGCAGTCAATTGCACCTGAGTTGGGACTTTAGTATACTCCTCATAGAAATGATTGATATTAATTTAGTTCGAGAAAAGATTGAGGAGGTTAAGAGTGGTGTTGCCAAAAAAGGCTACGATGTTTCGTTGGTGGAAAAGGTTCTTGAGCTAGACAAAAAAAAGAGGGAACTTTTGGAAAAAGTTGAAAAGCTTCGGGGAGAGAGAAATAAATATGCAAAAGAAAAGAATGTTGAAGAAGGGAAGCGAGTAAAGCTAGAGCTTAAACAAATTGAACCTGATTTAGCGAGTGCCGAGCGTGAGTTTGAAGATTTATTTTTTCGATTTCCAAATTTACCACTAGAAGGTGTAAAGACAGGAAAAGGGGAAGAAGAAAATGTTGTTTTGAGAAAGTGGGGAGAGCCGAGAAAGGCAGATTTTACCATGAAGGATCATCTTGAAATTGGAAAGAATTTGGACATTCTTGATTTTGAAGCGGGGGCAAAAGTTGCTGGTTCGCAATTTTATTTTTTGAAGAATGACGCGGTTCTTTTGGAGCAGGCTTTAATTATGTTTGGGATGGAAATACTTGGAAATAAAGGTTTTAAGTTAATCACAACTCCTGATTTGGCAAAGTCTAGGTATTATTTGGGAACTGGGTATTTACCGCGTGGGGATGAGGCACAAACTTATGAGATTGTGAATGAAGATCTGGGACTTATTGCAACTTCTGAGGTGACAATTGCAGGGTATCATGCTGACGAGGTCCTTAGAAAACAAGATTTACCTTTAAAGTATGCTTGTTTGTCACATTGTTTTCGCCAGGAGGCTGGGGCTTATGGAAAATATAGTAAAGGGCTTTATAGGGTGCATCAGTTTACAAAATTAGAAATGTTTATATATGCTCATCCTCTGGAAGCTGAAAAATTACACGAGGAGATAGTGGGGATAGAGGAGGAAATTATGCAGAAGCTTAATATTCCTTACCGTATTGTTGATATGTGCACTGGTGAGCTTGGCGCAATTGCAGCAAAAAAGTATGATCTTGAGGCATGGATGCCGGGGAGAGGGGATTACGGCGAAGTAACTTCTACCAGTAATACCACTGATTATCAGGCAAGAAACCTTAATATTAAATATCGGGAGGGGGATAGAAATGAATATGTGTATATGCTTAATGGAACGGCAATTGCATTGTCTCGCATAATGATTGCAATCCTTGAGAATTATCAGAATGAGGATGGAAGTGTGAATGTGCCTGAAGTTTTGGTTAAGTGGATGGGAAAGAAGAGAATTCAAAAGGCCTAAAAGAGACCCTTCTTTGTTGTTTTTTAAACTTAAAGAAGGGTGGTTAATAAAAAAAAGAGAAAAAACTTATTCTGGCTCAACAATTTCGATTAAATAGTCTCCATCTTTGACACCTTCTTTGACCAAATGATCTCGAACTTGTTGTTTGAGTCTGGTTGTGGGTTCATCGTGAATGCCAATTTTTACGTCAAAATAAGTGAGTTTGTTGTCATAAACTCTCATCAGTGCGCTTCCATCTGGTGTGACAAATTGATACGCGTGGAAATCTGCACCATTGGCAAAGCCGTATGGCGTGTAGGTGATTCTGATTTCCATCTTTTTACCCTTTTAATGAGCGGACGTTAGTGGAGCTTAACAAACAGCTATCCTCTAGTCAAGAGAATAGGGATTTATCTTGTGAGGCTATGCCAAAGGGTGATTGAGCCAAAAGAGCGGTATGGTTTCCATATTTTGGTTATTTTATCGGCAGTTTCTTTATTAATTTGGTCAAGCTTATAGAGCTTAAGCAGGCCTTTTTTGAGCCCAAGGTCACCAGAGCTGAAAACGTCTTTTCTACCAAGGGTGAAAATGAGAAACATTTCAGCTGTCCATGGACCTACTCCTTTGATGGTGGTTAGTTCTGAAATAATTTTTTTATTTTTCATCTTTTCAAAGTCATTAAATCTGACTGACTTATCAAGATAAGCTTTGGCAATATTTTTTACATAGCTGGCTTTAGCCCAGGAAAGACCAATTTCTCGCAGTTTTTTATCTTTTATGAGTAATAATTTTTCAGCTGCAATTTTATTTTTTGGGAAAAGACTTTTGAAGCGCGTATTAATTGCATTGGCGGATGCACCTGACAATTGTTGTCCAATAATTTCTGAACAGAGAGATTGAAAATAACTCTCTGAGGTTTGTTTGTGCTTTTTGGGTATGAACCATTGATCAAAGTCGATATTTTTCATTGCTTGGTAAATGATTAGATCAACACCTTGAAAATGATTTTTGATTTCTTGGTATTTATCTTTTGGCTTTGTTGGTTTTTGGGGCGTGTTTTTTGTCATTTGTAGTATTTTTTGTGTTTTAATTTTTCAGGAAGGTAGGACTGTTTATCATACATGTTATATCCTTGTCCGTATTTTAGATTTTTCATGAGTGTTGTTGGGGCATTTCTCACTTTTAAGGGAGTAGGGAGATTGCCAAGTTTTCTGACATCGTCAACAGCCAGAAAATAGGCATCATATGCAGATCTGTTTTTTTTGGCAGAGGCGAGATAGCAGACACCATGGGCAAGATTGATTGCACATTCTGGGTAACCAATGGTTTCACAGGCTCGGAAAACTTCGTTAGCCACAACAAGGGCTGTTGGTTGCGCCATGCCAATATCTTCTGATGCAAAGATGACCATACGTCTTGCAATGTATAAAGGGTCTTGTCCGGCTTCAATCATACGGGCAAGGTAATAAAGGGCAGAGTCAATTTGACTTGCTCGCATGGATTTAATAAAGGCAGAAATAATGTTGAAATGCTCATCACCGTTTTTGTCAAATCCTAGTTGGCGACGCTGGAGGGCTTGTTCAAGGTCGGTGATTTCCAATATATCTTTAGGGGTGAGAGATGAAGCAATTTCTAAAACATTAAGAAGGACACGAGCATCGCCATTTGAGGATTCAAGGAGAAATTTTTTGGCTTTGGCTTCTAAATTAATTTTTAGATGAGAAAGGGCTAGCTTTAAGATTTTGCCTAATTCTTTGGTGGTGTGTTGGTTTAAGACAAGGACACGACAGCGGGAAAGAAGAGGGCTAATAACTGAGAAAGATGGATTTTCAGTGGTTGCTCCAATAAGAACGATATTTCCCCTCTCAACATGTGGCAGGAGTTTGTCTTGTTGGGCTTTATTAAAGCGGTGTATTTCATCAAGAAAGATGATGGATGGTGGCAGAAGTTTTTCCTGATTGGAAGTTGAAGAGCTTTTAATAATATTGCTAATATCTTTTGTGCTGGTATTAACGGCTGAGAATTCAAAGAATTCGCGTTTTAATTCATTTGCAATAATTCTAGCTAAGGTAGTTTTGCCACTACCAGGTGGTCCCCAGAAAATAAGAGAGGGGAAATAGTTTGTTTTTTTGGCATTTTGAATAAGCTTGGGAATAATTTTATCTTTGGCTGTCAGGTGAGATTGGCCAATATAGGTTTTAAGAGTGAGAGGGCGTAGTTGTTCTGGGAGTGGTTGATTCATTGGTAATTGATTTGATGTGTATTAATCGTGATACTATTAAAGAGCTATCTTGAAGAAATGAAAAGGGTGAAAAAAACTAAATTAACGTTTTTGTGGATACTTCTTTCTTTAATTGGGATTTTTGTGGCGGTTTACCTTGTAAAGAATGGAAAAGAAATTATTGGGAGTTTTGCTGGTGGTGGAATTCGTCCGCCGGTTGATTTTGGCGGGGCCGGGTGCTCGTATTATTCTGTTGGAGCGAAGGAGTGTACTTGTGGAAGGGGAAAAGTTAATGTTTGTCGACAGAATGGATCAGGTCGTAATGCGACTTTTAGCTGGAGATGTGAAACAGACTCTGCAAGACGTTGCCCTTGAATTTATGAGTTATTTATGGTTAGATTAAGACAAAATATATGAGTGAAGATAAAGAGCCTTCCTTTTTAGAAATGTCCAAAAGAGATCAAGATTTGCGAAGAGAAGCTAGTTTGCCAACTTCAGGATTGCCAGACAAAACAAAAACTGCCAAAGAAAAGGTAGACCCAGAGGCGAAGACAATGCCTGATAACATAATGGAGGAATGGAAAAAAGCTCAAGGGATTGCTCCGAAAGAAGAAAATGTTATGAAGGAATGGGAACAGAACATCGAAGATGTAAAAAAAGAATTTCATGAAGCTGAGACTAGTCCTGGACAGGAAGCTAAAGTTGCTTTAGCAGAAACAAAAGCATCGGTTTTACCTCCAGATGAGATTCGAATTCCTGTTCAGACCGATTTTGAGACTAAACCAAGACAGGTGGAAACAAGAGTAGCGGTGAAGGTGCCGCAGATAATAAGACCACCAGAAATGCAGGGGGTTTCAGCAACTGCTGCCGCAAGGGCTGCCGAACAAAGATCAGATACTGTTCCAGGAAGAAAGGCAGGATTTCGTACAGAGTTACGTGAGACAACTCTATTCAATTGGGATAAATTAAATCGGTTGTTGAGAAGAAAATAGACACACAATAGGGTTTAGATATCCTTATGACTGTGTATGAAAGAGAAGACTTTTTGAAATAGTGTAAACTTACTTCATGATGGATTTACTTTTATTTTTTTCTGGTAGAAGAGTACTAGTTGAAGTTGAAAGCAAATTAAACGGAAAATTAACTGTGGTTCGTGATCTTCCTTGGGGGACATATATCATGGGAGGAGGACTGACCCAGAGTGGTGGAGTGGCCCAAAAGGTATGGAAGGACTCATTGGGAGAAGTATTAAAACGAAAAAGAGGTGGAGTCAAGGAAGCTGTGATATTGGGACTGGGAGGAGGAAGTATTGCTGGGCTTATAGAGAGGTTTTGGACGGGAGCAAAAATTACTGGAGTTGATATTGATCCTGTGATTGTGGACTTGGGGAAAAAATATTTGGGTTTAAGGAGGGACGTTGAAGTCATATTGGGTGATGCATATGGGTTTGTTGTTAAAAAAGAAAAACTGACGCGACAATATGATCTTATTTGCATTGATACGTATGTGAAAGATGAATTTCCGAAAAAGTTTGAAAAAGAAAAATTTTTAAAAGGGGTAAAAGAAATATTAAAAAAAGATGGAGTGGTTGTATTTAATCGGCTTTATTATGGAGAAAAGATAAAAGAAGCGAATGAGTTTGAGAAAAAACTGGAAAAAATATTTGATAGAGTTGAGAGAGTATATTCTGAAGCAAATGTGATGTTTATTTGTTTCTAGACAAGAAAATGAATTTGTTATGTGGTTGTGTTGAGAGCCATGAATTCTTGAGGTGAAATTCTTTTTAATGAGTATTTTCTTTGTTGACCATCATAAAATCCAATTTTGACACCTCTTGAGTTTATGTTAACAACGGACCACCAGCGAGTATCGCTTTTTCCATCAGGACTAGTGCAACCTAGTCGATACGGTAAGGAATGTAGAATATCAGCAAGTTTAAAGGTTTGCGGTGCTTTGGTATCAGGGTTTTCAACTGTAACTTGGAGACTACCTGTTTTATCTAGCCCATAACGATAGTTGGTAAAATCGAAAAAACCGCGTTTTCCTTCCTTTGTTTTGACTTCAACAACCTTATTCATATGGTTGTTGTTGTCAGCTGAAGCAAGTCGTGGTTTGTCAAAGCTTAATTGCGGGATATCTCTTGGATCAATTGCTTTGATGTCAGGTCGACCATTGATTAAGCGTCCGACAACCAGAGTAGTTTTGTCAGGTTCTATTTTTTGTTCAAGAAGAATGTATTGTTGAGCAATGCCTTTCTCGTTTGGCAGATCGATGGTGAATTTATATTGAGGAAGGTAACTTCCATCGCTATAAACGAGTTTTTGATCTGTTTTCATTTTGACACAAAGTGCGTAATTGTAAGTGGGACTCAGTTCGTAGTGCGCAGGCACCATATTTGGTAATTCATATAGTTGATTTCCTTGCTGAACGGCTATTACTGGAAGAATAGTTTCACCAAATTTGATGGGAAGTAAGGACGGATCAGATAGACGTTGAAGTTTGTCGATCTGTGCGGGCGAAGCCTCGTATGGTATTGGTATTTCCTGTACAGGATCCTTGATAGTTGGAGATATGGGGATATCGAGTTTTAGGTCTTGCTCAGCTTTAGCAGTGAGGCTGACAGTAACACCCGCTTCTGCGTTGTGTTTAATAAGGTCTACCAAAGAAACATAAATATCAGGCGTGGTAGTTGAGGTGGGGTCTGGTGAGGTGGTGCTGTGTTCGAGTGTTAAGTAAACTACATCCTCTTGGGCTTTTACAAGGACATTGCCGTCTGGGTTAAGCTTAATTTTCCAAGGGCTATCGGGCGTGAGAACGGGAGGTTCGCTTAGAATAATGGTTTCGTTTTTCAGTGACTCTACTGTGGCTTTTAGCGCCGTAATTTGTGATCCTTGTTCTGTCTTTGGCGTAGAAAAACTATCATTGGGAATATCAATTGCCATATCTTTATATTTCTATTATGCAGTTCGCTAGAACCACGAACTTTAGGTCGAGGATAAAGCGAACCAATATCAAACTTTTCTGTACTTTCAGAATACCATGTATTAAAACGCAGGGTAGTTTATTTCATTTTGAAAATCAGGAAAGAAAGGATCAAAGCGGTCAATCTGATTGTTGCGAAATGTTGGGTTTGGGCGTGGCCAGAAAGGAAGGCTTTTTCGCATAGTGCGATTAAATGCTAGGTTAACCATGCTGATTGCATAGATTATAGCGATGGTTGCAAGAATGATACTGATAATTGAAACCAGAATATGGGCAATAGTGTTTTTTCCGGCAAGGATCTGGAGGCTGGTTGTGATGAGAAAGATTGGCCAGAAACGCCATAAATATTCCCAGACTGTCCAGGGAAGCAGTTCAAAATTATTGGCGAGAAAAATAGAACCAATGGCAAGAAGGAGGAATGCGCCGAAGTAATCACCTGCGTGTTTGTGATGTCTCATTTAGTTGTTTTTGAGTAAGACTATGGCAATAAATACAAAAATTAATGGCCAGAGTTTGAGTGGGTTAAAGATGGTGAAAAGACCAAAATTTTGAAAAAGAAGAATAATACCGAGTCCAAAAAGACAAATGGCAATAATTTGACGAGAAGAGGAATATTTTTGGGTATCTTTAAATTCTTTGGCGAATTCTTCTGCTTTGTCTTTTATTTCCTCGGCATTCTTTTTGATGTTTTCTTCAGAAATGATTGTTTCTTGGGTTTCACTAGGAATAACTAGCCAGAGGACTAAGTAGACCAGTACTCCTGAGCCACCAGCAAGAGTGATGACAACAAAAGCAAGACGAATTAGGACTGGGTCAATGTTAAGATAATCCGCAATTCCAGCAGCAACTCCGCCAACCACACGATCAGCTTCAGAACGGTAAAGTCTTTGTGGGTGAGAAGCGGATGAAGCCTTTTTGGATGTTTTCATTTAGTAGATTTCAGAGCGTCGCCCGAGTTTGTAAGTTGTTTTTTCATTAATTAAACCAGCACCAAGTGCAGTGAGCATAAGAGTGAATTTAATCATTCCTCCCAAGATGGGGATAAGACTGATTAAGTAGTAGACAAAAAGCCCCAGGAAAAAGTTTACATAAGGAGTTGCTTTTCTGTTTAGTTTTTTAGTGAGATAGGCACCGATTGCGAGAATTACAAAAACACGAGCAATATAAAGGTAGCCCATAAAGAGTGGAATACTTAAAAATGCAAAAGGAATAAGAATGATAGTTAGAAGGCTCAAGATAAAGAGAAAAGGATAGAGAGTTACTGTTAGAAGCCCTTTGAATGTTGCTTTGAGTGGTCTTTTTATAATTACATCCTTCGCGTTTTGGGTGTAGTTAGGGAAGAATTTGAGTAGGAATAGACCAGCAATGAGAGTAGTTAACAAACTATAGATTGTTGAGGCAAAATGGAAACCTGAGAATGCGCCCGTTTTACCCTTTTCTACTTTTTGGGTCATTGGTTTGGTATCAACTTGATGGTAGTTAACACTACCAGAGACACTTGCGCTGGGGTCAATCATTGCTTTTTCTTCACTCCAATAATTTAAATTACCTTTTACTTTTGCAGTGGGTGAGAGGGTGAGATTGCCAACAAAAGCATCAAAATTATTTGAGGCTAAACCTCGAAAGGTTAAATTGCCACCAGCTGCAATGATTTCTTTTGCAATGGGGGAGCTTATTGTAAGGTTGCCTCCTGCAAGGTGAAGGGCACTGTTGATTGTTGCGGTTTCGGTGATATCTAGGTTTCCACCCGCGACTGAGAGATTTTTGCCAATTTTAGCATTGACCGTGATTTGGCCGCCGACTGCGCGAACATCCTCTTTGATTTGGCCTGAGATAGTTACTGTACCACCGGCAACAAGGAGGTCGCCGTTGATTGTTCCGTTGATAAATACTTGTCCACCTGCGATATAGGCATCGCCATTGATTGTTCCGAGAATTTCGACTGTTTCTCCAGCTGCGTAGTAATTACCATTGATAACCTCGTTTTGGCCAAGTGTTACATTTCTTTTTTCAAAGGAGCTATTTTCGGCTTTGACTAATCTGGGAACGGCGAAGGTAAGAAGAGAAAAGAAAATGAATGTTGAGAAAAGAATAATTTTGTTTTTCATAGTGAGGTTTTTGTTTATTTTATAACTTTTAGTTTACTTATTAAATATTAGTAGAAAAAAGATTAGGTGTCAAAGCAGATCTTTGGTAGAATTGCTTTGATGCTAAAAATATTGTCAAAATATTTTGATATTAATCAACAAGAACTGAATCGGCTGGGTAGAATTGTTGAGAAGATTAATGATTCAAAGCCAAAGTTTAAAAAGCTGAAAGATAAAGACTTTTTAGCTGAGACCAGGGGGTTTCGTGAACGGCTAAGTAAGGGAGAGAGTTTGGAGATGATTTTGCCTGAGGCTTATGGGACAATGTTTGAGGTTGTAAGAAGAACAATTGGACACAGTACCCATGATGTACAACTGATGGCTGCGGTAGCTTTATTTGAGGGAAAAGTGGCTGAACAAAAAACAGGGGAGGGAAAAACGCTGTCGGCAGTGTATCCTTTATATCTTCGCGCACTAACCGGGAAGGGGTCACACCTTGTGACTGTGAATGATTACCTTGCACAGCGTGATGCTGGTTGGAATGGTCCAGCTTTTCAAATGATGGGGCTTTCAACAAGTGCGATTATTGGTGAGCAAAAGAGTCTTATCTTTGATACTTCTTTTAGTGATAAAAGTCATGGAGATGAGCGACTCGAACATCTTAAGCCATGTGGGAGAAAAGAGGCATATAGCGCCGATATTACATATGGAACTAATAATGAATTTGGGTTTGATTATTTAAGAGACAACATGGTTGGTTCACTCTCTGAAATGGCACAGAGAGAGCATTATTTTGCGATTGTTGATGAGGTTGATTCAATTTTAATTGATGAGGCAAGGACTCCTCTTATTATTTCAGCTCCTGACACAGAACCTACTGAAAAATATTATAAATTTTCTGGAATGGTGGATAAGCTTAACTCGGATACTGATTACACCATTGATGAAAAAAGCAGAACTGCCAATTTAACAGAGCATGGAATTTTAAAAGTTGAGAAAATACTTGGGGTGGATAATTTATATGAAAAAGATTTTGATAGTATTCATCATATTGAGAATGCGCTCAGATCAAGAGCACTTTATTTAAAAGACCAAAATTATGTTGTGAAAGATGGACAGGTTGTGATAGTGGATGAATTTACAGGAAGACTAATGCCTGGAAGAAGGTGGAGTGACGGGCTTCATCAAGCAGTGGAGGCAAAAGAAGGAGTGGTTATACAGAGAGAAAGTAAAACCTTGGCAACTATCTCTTTCCAAAATTATTTTAGAATGTATGAAGTTTTGAGTGGGATGACTGCCACTGCGACTACTGAAGCAGAAGAGTTTAAAAAGATATATAAACTTGAGACAGTTGCGATTCCAACTGATAAACCAGTGGCAAGAGACGATAAATCTGATTATGTTTACAAATCCACCCGGGCAAAATATGGAGCGGTTGTTCGAGAAATTGAAGAAAAAAGGAAGAAGGGACAGCCAATTTTAGTTGGTACAACTTCAATTGAGAGAAATCAGGTTTTAAGTCAACTACTGAAGCACAAAAAAGTACTACATAATGTTTTGAATGCAAAAAATCACGAAAAAGAGGCTGTGATTTTGGCTGATGCAGGAAAGCCTGGGGCGGTAACAGTGGCAACAAATATGGCAGGAAGAGGAGTTGATATTGTGCTTGGGGGAGCAAGGCCAGACAGGGTTGAGGGAGAGAGTGTTGAGGTTTATGAAAAATCAAAAGCATACAAAGAATGGGAAGCTCAACACGATCTGGTGATTAAAGCAGGAGGGCTTCATGTAATTGGAACAGAGCGGCATGAAAGCAGAAGAATTGATAATCAACTTCGGGGAAGAAGCGGAAGACAAGGGGATCCTGGTTCGAGCAGGTTTTACCTTTCTCTGGAAGATGATTTGATGAGGATTTTTGGAGGGGAGCAAATTAGCGGGATTATGGATAGATTGAATATGCCGGAAGACCAACCAATTGAAAACAAATTGGTTAGTCGAGTGATTGAGCAGGCACAAAGCAAAGTTGAAGGATTTCATTTTGATATCAGGAAAAATTTGGTTGAATATGATGATGTTGCAAATCAGCAAAGAGAGATTGTTTACACTCTTCGAAGAAGAGTGTTGGGAGAGGAGAATTTAAATAGTGAGATTTTGAAGAAATTAACAGAACAAATTGAGCGAATCATGCTCCTTTCTTGGCCTGAGGACAAAAGCGAACCTGATTGGGAAAAGATAATGTCAGAGGTTATTGAGATAATTCCCTTGGACGATGCTTCGCGGGGAAGGGTAAGGGGAGAAATTGAAAAGATTAAAGACAAAGAAAAATTAAAGGAAGGACTAATTAAGCTTATTGGCGGTGCATATGAGGCAAGAGAGAAACAAATTGGGAAAGATGTGATGAGACAGATTGAAAAGTTTGCTTATGTTGGGTCGATTGATCACCTTTGGATTGATCATATTGATTATATTGATGGCCTTAGGGAGAGCATCCGGCTTCGTGCTTATGGTCAAAGAGATCCGCTAGTGGAGTTTAAAAATGAGGCATTTGATTTGTTTGAGAGGCTTCTTGGAAGAATAGATGAAGAACTGGGAAGGAGAATCTTTAGAATTGGGATTAGCCAAAGACCGAATGAGATTCCACTTGAGATGGCTAGAACTAATATTGATATGAAAGATGCAACTGGGCTTGTTTCTGAAACAGGGGATGAAGTGGCAAAAAAGGGACAACCTTTGGAAAAACAAAAAAAACTTGGTAGAAATGATCCATGCTGGTGTGGGAGTGGAAAAAAATGGAAACACTGTCATTATCCACAGCTATCTATGTAATCTCTTTGGGACTGCGCATTATTTAATAGCACCTCGGATAATTGCCATCAACCTTACTTGACGGCATTATAGACTTGATGGCGAGATTCCCAGTAATGTTCTGCTTTTCGGTGTATAATTCGCTTTGTAGTTCATTTACATATTAGAAAGGTGTTGAATGTCTATTCGTCTTGTTTCTGACTTGGCCTATCAATTTCTTCCATCAGGAGAATGCGTTGTATATAGTCCACAAGGTTCTGCTCGCCCTTTTGTTCTGAGTGGTTATGCCCCCTTTCTGTTTTGCTAACCTTGTGGTGGTACAATTTCACTGCAAGGTTTTTTTATGGAGAAAACAATTTTAGTTTCAAATTGTTTGAGCTATATACGAAACCAAAATGTTTTTGTATATGTCTATAAGCTTAACTTTAATCAATAGGTCAGAAGGGGAGTATAAAATTGGGGATGTTGTGTCAGTTTTAATTGATGTGTTGAATAATTATTATACAAAATCTGAACAAGAAAATTATATTTCCAAATACGGTGAATCTTGTCTCTCAATTCTTTATCAGGGAAAAAAAATAGAATCTAAAAATTCAGGCTTTATTGTTCAAGAAATAAATAAAAACCACAACCTTGTGCTAATTAAAAAAAAATTTGAGCTTACGAAATCAAATGATTTTCTCAATATACTAGAGAAAGTTAGTTCTCCAATAATTGTTGTCGAAGTAACCAGAATGATCAGCGAATTAGAATTTAGACCTCCTTGGATATTGCCTAAAGGGGAGTTGATCTTTCCTGTGGGAATGATAACTCCATATTTCAAAAAAATGTCTGATTCACCATACAAAAACGACAACAGAGGATTGAAGTTTGCTAAAGCGCATCAGAAGAAAGATCAATCAGAAATAGCTACCGCCTACTATCATAAGTTTATTAGTGAAGGGAAAATACGGGATTTGAGTAACGCTGATAAAACAGGTTTAATCCATTTCACAACTATTGTTACTCCTGTAAATGACAGACTCGAATTTAGCTTCATCCAAAACCGGTTGAAAATCGCAAATTACTTTTTTGAGCCTGATATATTATTTAGTAGCAATGAGATAGTGGCAAGATCAGTCAGACGTGCTTTATACCTAAATAAAGATATTCAAATGAGAAGAAACTTGCGATTTTACGAAATTATTATTTAACCGGTAGACTACCTATTTGAAAATTCCCCACCTCTCCAAATTGTAATATGATCTCTTAACAGCTTCGATTTTCCTTTGTTTTATATTCCTTCACCCTCTTGAAGCTAAATATTTTATCTAAAGGGGTTGCGATTGGATTTAGAACTTACGATTATATATATACAAAAAAGATGAAATAAACATATGATAGAATCCATGTAAATCTGCTCACCAAAGTTGTATATGGCGGATATAAGTCAATTCATTAACTTCAAAGATAGACGTCAGTTAGCAACAGATGTGCTTTTCTGGTTGATAAGTGCTTTGCTGGTAATTATCTTAGTTAAGGTGATGAGCCTAAGCACATTTTCTTTTAAGGTTTATTTTCCAGACACCATAATAGTAGCTTTGTATTTCTTGGTAATAATTTATATTTTTGTATTATTGAAAGATTTTCGGGAGTGGGTAATAATTTTTTGTAATAGGGATAAGACTTTTTCATTTAGGATAGGTGACTGGCCTGGTTTGTGGATATTCAATGGGGGTTGCGAATTTGGACCAGAAAAGTTAGTTATCAATTCATCAAGATCAGGGTGTCTTTTAGAGAATTATTACTGGAAAGATTTTACCATGAGTTTTGATGTCAAATTTGAAGAAAATGATATTCAGAAACAGAAGCTTTTTGGAATAATTTTTAGAGCAAAAGATTTTGATAATTATTTTATGTTGGAAATTGGTATTCGTCCAGAAAAGTACAGTGATAGTAATGGAAATGAGTCAGTGATAGAGGGAATAAAACCGCATCTTAGATACAAGGGGGGATGGGAGGAATTGGCGATAAAGAAGATTGATAAATTTGATTTTGGTAAAAACAAAAGTTTTCAAAGGATCAAATTGAGAGTGATTGGAAACAGAGTCGATTTATTTTATCAAGGAGGAAATGTGTTTTCATGGAGATTGCCGACACATGTTGATGTTAATCACTTCGAAAGTGGTGTTATAGAAGGAAGAACTAATGGGTTAGACTTATTAGCGAGTCAATGTGTTTCATCCTATGGCTTAGTCGGTTTTAGATCCCACTGGAACCACGCCCCTGCGATTATAAAGAATTTAATAATTAAACCTATGAAATCTTTTTAACTTCAGTCAATCTTGATTTTACAGTTTAATAAGAACTATGGCTTTCACAAAAGATTTTGATCCATTTTTTTATAAAAGTATAATAAGGGCAGATTCAATCAAAAGAGGGGTAGGTTTGCCAAGAGCTCAAGAGATTTTATAAAGCAAATGTTGTTATAAACTTAGCAGTATCATGCCTAAAATATACGATCTAAAATTAAAAGAGAATTTCGATAAAAAAATTGGATCTTTCTATAAGCAATCTATGGATGAACTTTCCAGGTTTTATGAAATAAACTGGATCAAAAACACTCCATCAATATTTTTGGTCTCTTCAAGATCTGAATATGATAGTTTGACTGGGAAAAAATCAGATGATTGGGTTGTGGGCAATGCATATGTAGGCAATTCAATTCTTCTTTTATCTCCGGTAGCATATGTCAAAGAGAGTTCTCATAAATACTCTGACAGAGATTATTTATGGCTAATAAAGCATGAATTAAGCCATCTTTTCTATAACATATTTACTTGTGGCAATGGGCCTATTTGGCTCATTGAAGGTACGGCTATTTACACTTCTGGTGAATTAGAGTACAAAAAGAAGCCAGAAGAACTAAAAGAATTTTTAGATGACTATTGCGAGCCATCGCAATCAATTTATGATGAAGCTGGTTTTGTTGTTGAAGCCTTGATTAGGACTCAATCAAAAGATAAGTTTTTGAAACTTCTCGAAAAGACAAAAGATACATTTGACGAAGATTCATTCAGAACAATGTTTAAAAAACACTATGGTTTTTCACTTAATATTAGAGAAATAAACACTTTTTATAAAGAGATTTGAGTTTGTTTATTGTTACTATTGGAGAAGATGTCAAACATCGATGCACCAGTGGTATTTTTTTGGTAAAATTGGGTTTGTGAATTTAAGATTATTTACTCAATTATCTTCTTGTTGTTGCTCCAGGCCAGTTTTAGGGGAAAATGGTTTGTAGATAAGACTTCTTTACTTCATTAACACACTTTTTCTTTTTTTAAAGCAATTTTATTTGTAAATCAGTTTTACCAGAGAGGGGGTGAGTATGATTTGTTAAAAACGAAATATATTAATGAATTTTATTTTGAAAAAGCGAGATATCGTATTTCTGATGGGAAAAATAATGTTTTTTTCCTGGATGTTGATTATAAGAATAATTGTTTTTCAACGACTTTTATTAAGAGTGTTGCTTTAGGAAATATGAAGTCTGAAGTTGAAAAGATTGCCAGAGATTTGCTTTCAAGAAAGCATAACGTAAATTTTGTGAATAAGAAGTAGTGTTTTTATTTGCTTTAGTTTATGTTGTTGGGTTTCTGTTTTTGATACAATGACTAAAAGTATGTCTGCCTATCAAAACAAAGATTTGTTTAGTGCATTAAGTGAGCTTCATATTATGGATGATGGTTTGCTTCAGGATTGTTTGGAGGCTGTGGAAGAAAAGAAAGTTTTACTGGGTGATGTTCTTTTGGAGCGAGACCTTATTAGTGAGGATCATTTGGGACGGATAGTGGGAGATCTTATCTCATTTCCTTACATTAATTTGTCGGAAGTTGTGATTTCTGATGCAACCCTCAGAATTTTGCCCGAGCGAGTGGCAAGAGCTCAAAAAATGATTTGTTTTAAGGTGGATGGAGAGAGGCTTCATGTTGCGATGGTGGATCCTGGAAATAAAGAAATTTTGGCTACTTTGTCAAAAAAAAGTGAGCTTCAGGTTGTCCCGTATTTTACTTTGTATTCTAGTTTGAATAGAGGTTTGTCGTTATATGTAAAAAATGTTGAAATTGCATTTGATGAGATTATTGCAGAGAGCGTTAGGGAAGCAAAAGGAAATAAAAATGCTGAGCCGCCGATTATTAAGATTGTAGATACAGTGGTTGAATATGCATATCGAAATGGTGCATCGGACATTCATATTGAGCCTCTTGAAGAAACAACATTAGTTCGATTTCGAATTGATGGTGTGCTTTCAGATATTGTTCATTTACCTCGTGAGCTTGTTGGCCAGATTGTTACTCGCGTGAAGGTGATGGCAAACCTTAGAACTGATGAGCATCAAAAGGCCCAGGATGGAAAGATTGTGTTTAATACAGAGTTAGAAAAGCTGGATATCAGGGTATCAATTGCGCCGATTACAAAGGGAGAAAAAATAGTGATGAGACTTTTGTCTGAGCGCTCGCGTCATTTTTCATTGCATGATCTGGGTCTCCGGGATGAAGATTTACAAAAAGTGATTTCAGCCTATCATTTTCCACATGGGATGATTCTTTCAACTGGTCCAACAGGGAGCGGGAAAACGACAACTTTGTATGCAATCTTAAAGCTTATTAATAAAAGAGAGGTCAATATTATGACGATTGAAGATCCAGTTGAATATCAAATTGATAATGTTAACCAAATTCAGGTTAATCAAAAGACTGAACTGACATTCGCAAAAGGGCTTCGCTCAATTGTGAGGCAAGACCCTGATGTGATACTGGTTGGAGAAATTCGTGATGAGGAAACAGCTGGAATTGCTGTAAACAGTGCCATGACTGGGCATTTGGTGCTTTCTACACTTCATACAAACGATGCAGCAACTTCATTTCCACGTCTTATTGATATGGGAGTTGAGCCGTATTTGATTGCTTCAACAATAAATGTGGTGGTTGCTCAAAGATTGGTACGAAAGATATGTCCAAAGTGTCGGGTGTCCCAAGAGGTTAGTTATACCAATCTTGATCCCGAGGTAAGAAAGTATTTAAAAAAGTCGGCAAAAGTGAGATTGTATAAAGGTAAGGGTTGTGAAATTTGTCGACACACTGGTTATACCGGCAGAATTGGCATTTTTGAAGTAATGGTGATGAATGAAAAGTTAAATCAGGCAATTTTGGCAAAGAAAAATGTTGATGAGCTTTCTCAAATTGCACGTCAAACTGGAATGCGGACTATGTTTGAAGATGGGATTATCAAAGTAACTGAAGGGATTACAACTGTTGAAGAACTTTTGAGAGTGACTATGGATTGAGATATTTTTTTTAAAATCTTAAAAATGATGAATAATTTAGCAAGGTTTCAAATAATTGGAAAGCCAAGCCAACTTGATGTGCTGCTTTTTACCCGACATCTTGCAACAATGGTGAAGGCGGGTATTCCAATTACTGAGGCGCTTGATACTTTAGTTAAACAAACTAAGTCATCACGCTTTAAGAGTGTAGTTATTTCAGTTTTGAAAGATGTTGAAAATGGTCAGTCTTTGGCGAAATCTTTAGGGAAACATGGCGAGGCTTTTGATCAGTTTTATATTAATTTAATTGAAATTAGTGAAGAATCGGGGTCTTTGGATGAAAATCTTGAATTTATTGCGCTGCAGCTTTCTAAGAATTATGCTCTTTGGAAGAAGATTCAAACAGCAATGCTTTATCCCAGCTTAATTTTGATTGCCACTATTGTGATGGGAGGCTTTATCTCTTTTTATGTTTTACCACAGTTGGTTGATTTTTTTGAGGCGTTTGATATTACTCTTCCCTTGTCAACTCGAATTCTTTTATTTGTAGCTAATATGTTTAAAGTTCATGGCTTGTTAATTGCTGTAGGGTTGGTGGTTGGGTTTGGTGCGTTTCAGGCTTTTGTTAATTTGGGATTTGTAAAACCGCTGTGGCATTCTTTTGTTTTGCATTTGCCGATTTTGGGTGGGTTTTTAAGTAATACCCAGTTGGCTCAGTTTTCAAGAAACCTTGGTGTACTTGTGAAAAGTGGGGTGCCGATTGCCAAGGGAATTGATATTTCAGCGGGTACACTAACGAATCTGAAATTTAAAAATGATCTTTTAAAAATTGGTAGGGCTTTGAATAAAGGTAAGAATATATCAAGCGCAATTGAGGAAGGGAAATATAATGAGTTTCCACCTTTGGTTGTTCGGATGATTGAGGTCGGAGAGAAAACGGGTAAATTGGATGAGTCTTTGCTTTATTTGGGTGATTTTTATGAAGAAGAGATTGAAAATATTAGTAAGAACCTTACCACTATTCTTGAGCCTATTCTTTTAATTGGAATTGGGTTGGTGGTTGGATTTGTTGCTCTTGCAATTATTACACCAATATACGAGCTTACCGGTTCGATTCGAAGATGAAAATAAATGCGGGCATTACATTGATTGAGCTTCTTTTAGTAATTGCGATTGTTGCTTTGTTGGGAGCCGCGGCAACGCCATTTTTATCTAGTTTTGTGCTGCGTACTAATTTTGATGCAACTGGACAAAAAGTAGTTAGTTCAATTCGAAAAGCCCAGGGGTATGCAATGGATGGAAAACAAAGTCAGGTTTGGGGGTGTGTAAATCTGGCAATTATATTCGTTTGTTTAGTGGCAGTTGTTCAAGTCCGGTGGTTTCTGAGAACTTTTTGATTCCTTCAAGTATAAATATTAGCGGGCTTTCTGAAACAACCTTTAAATTTAAGGGGTGAGCCGTCAGAAGCGCTTTTAATATCAGTGACAAGTGGTCTGGAGTCAGAAACAATTGGTGTGAATGCGGCTGGTGGAATGACAATTAATTAAAATGAAAAAGTCTAAGTGTGTAAGGGGGTTTGGAATTATTGAGGTAATTGTGGCAATGTCTTTATTTGTGATTATTGCTGTTTCGGGTGTGGTAACAGTGGTTGGAAGTTTTTCTGTAAACAGGCTTGGGAGTGAAGAGACAGAAGCAACGTTGTTTGCCACGGAGGGGATTGAAGCGGCAAGAGCGATTAAAAACAAAGGTTGGACAATGCTTTTTTTGGCAACTAGTTGTAGTGGTGGATGTGGGGCAACAAATGGGGGTGGCTCGTGGGTGTGGTCAGGGAGCAATAATGTTTCGGGAGATTATACAAGAACAATAACAGTGTCTGATGTTCAGAGGGATGGATCAGGAAATATTGTTGCCAGTGGTGGAACAAATGATCCAGATACAAAGAAAATTGTTTCTGAGGTGGTATGGGATTTTACACCTAGTAGAAATAATACAGTTACTCTTACCACTTTTTTGACTGATTTTAGAAAAGAAATTATTGGGGATTGGGCAAACTCTTCAACTGAAGCATCACTTGATATTTCCGGTAATCAAGATGGGGCAAAAATCGCAACTCAGGGGAATTATGCTTATTTAGTACGCTTCGGAGGGAATCCTGGCTTTGTGGTAATTGATGTGACAAATCCTGCAGCACCAGTTGCGGTTGGAAGTGTTAATCTAAATCCGGGAACGAATATTTTTGTATCTGGAAATTACGTATATGTTTCTGAAGGAAGTAATACATCAGAGCTTGAGATAATTGATGTTTCTACTCCTTCTGCTCCTTTTGTGGCGGGAGTATATAATGCACCAGGGAATGCCGATGGAAATGGAATATACGTTTCTGGAACAACGGCATATTTGGTTCGAAGTAACAGTGGTAGTCCTGAATTTGTTGTTCTTAACGTTAGTAATCCTGCATCAATTTCAGTTCTGGGGTCGCTTGATTTAAGCGGTAATGCAATTGATATTGGAGTCAGTGGAAATTATGCAGCTGTTGCATCAAGTGATGATGCAAGTGAGATACAACTTATTAATGTGTCAACTCCTTCCACTCCGACTCTTTCTGGCTCTTATGATGTTGGTGGTACAAATGATCCATTGGCGATTTCTTTTTTTGATACGAATGCGTTTCTTGGGATGGTAGGGGGAAATCTTGTGGCTATTTCAACTTCAGTACCAACAGCTCCAAGTTTGCTTTCTACTTACGCGACAGGTGGAGATGTGAATGATATTGCATTGGGAAATCTGAATACTTATGCTTTTTTAGCAACTGCAAATGCTACGTCTGAGTTTCAGGTGCTTGACATCATTACTCCTTCTTCTCCGGTTTTTTTGGAAAGTTTGGACTTGAGTGGAACACCTAATGGCATTGCTTACAGCTCAACGCAGGATAGAGCATTTTTGGCAACGAGCATAAACAATGCTGAATATATGAGTATTGTGCCAAATTAGTCAATGAGAAATAAAAGATACACAATCAAGAATAAAAAAGAAAGGGGATTTAGCCTAATTGAGTTAATTTTATATATCGGTTTGGTTGCGATATTTATAAGCGGGGCGATTTTATTTGCCTGGGATATTATTTATGGAGGGGTGAAATCAGGTGTCGAGCGAGAGGTAAACCAAAACTTACGACTGGCGAGCAAAAGAATTATGTATGAGATTAGAAATGCTTCGGGAATAAACTCTGTGGGTGCGAGTGATTTGTGTTTAGTATTATCAACTACTGCACATAACCCGACAAGAATATATGTATCTGGCGGCAGACTGATGATGGCTTGGGGGGGTGGGTCAAGTGATTGTACTGGGATGACAAATGATTTGCCTTTAACTAGTAATCAAGTTAGTGTTTCTGGGTTGACGTTTACAGATAGATCAAGCGGGGTTAGTTCTTTAAATATTGAGTTTGCTTTGACAGTTTCGTCGGCGGGGACAAGACAAGAGTGGCAAAAAAGCAGTGTGTTTTCTGGATCGGCTGAGCTTAGATCTAATTAAAAATGAAAAAAAAGATACAACAAGGATATATTGCAATTGCATCGGTTTTGGTTATTTCAGCGGTTGTTTTAACTATTGGGACGACTGTTTCTTTGCTTTCCGTGAATGATATTCAGTCTGCTTTGGCAGGGAAAAAAGGTGAGGAATCATTGGATTGGGTGGAGGGATGTGTGGAAGATGCTTTGATTCGATTAAATGAAACAAACAGTATTCCAGCAACACTTTCCGTTTTAGGAGAAACATGTTCTGTTACAATTAATTCACATAGTGGACACAATTGGACTTTTACTGTGGAGAAGGAAGTGAATGGATACCTTAAAAAGGTTCAAGTTTCGGCAATATGGGGTTTGACGGTGGAGATTGTAAGTTGGAATGAAATTTAGTTTTTTTGGAAAATAAAAAAGAGGAAATTATTTTAGATTATACTCCTCTTACTTGAATCTGTGCATTATGTAAGAGATTATATATCAAAATATTATTTTTAAGTATACAAACTAGAGTATTTTAACTATAAAATGTTGAGAAGCAAGAAAAAAGTGATTTTTATCACATCAGGTTTTTTGGAAGGGGCAGAGGTTGAGGTGTCAGGTAAGGCGAAAGTAAAAAAGCGGATAAAGATAGACTGGAAATGGTCAAGCTTGATGAATGCTCTTGCCCAGATGGTAGATGCGCTTGAGATGAAAAGTGCTTATTTAGTTTTAGGTGAGCAATTTTCATATGATCTTAAATTTTTGATACCACAAAGTATGCAGGGGTTAGAAGAACGAAGGTATGTTTTTGAGATTGTTAAAAACAAGATTCCTGAGGAGCTTGTCGATGAAGAATGGGACTTCAGAGAAACAGGTGTAGGCGATGATGATTTGAAAGAAGTTTTTGTTTTTGTACCGGTAAAGGCAAAATTTCAGCTTATTAAAACGTATTTGAGAGATGCTGGGTGTAGGATTCTTGCGGTTGAACCAGAAGTAATTGCCCGGTCACGCAACAGTGATCCGGTTATTGGAATGGCACTAAAAAAAGATTTTAGTGGGAAGGACCAGGAGACATTAAACATTTTATCGCTTAAGTCTGAAGCGGAGGTGGGCGGAGAGAATGAAGAATATGCTAATCAACCCAAAAAAAAGAGTCGGGTAAGGGCAAGTAATATTTTTATTTTCTTGATTTTTATAATGTTTGTAGTGATTGCTCTTGGTGTTCGACTGTTTTCTTATTTTGAAGGTGAGCTGAATCGATTGCAAAACCCGGTTTCATATGGGAATACTGGAAATGAGCTGTGTGCTTGACAGGAGAGAGTAAATTAGTATCTACTTTAAATAGCAAGAGAAATATGAACAAGAATAAAAAAAGAGGTTTTACTTTAATTGAGCTTTTGGTAGTGGTTGCGATTATTGCGACTTTGGCGTCTGTTGTGTTTGTGGCATTGGATCCGGTGACTAGATTTGCAGATGCCAGGAATTCGAGGCGTTGGAGCGATGTAAATAGTATTTTAACAGCAATTCATGAATATATAGTTGATAATGATGGCACTTTGCCAACTGGGTTGACCACAGGCCAGACATCAACAGAACTTGGGACTTGTGGAAGCTGTGATAATTTAACAACCCCTCTTGCTCCTTATTTGAAATCTATGCCACTTGATCCAAGCGGTGGTACTGCAGCAAACACGGGATATGATGTTGCGGTTAACTCGTATAATATTATTACGATATCTGCTGGAAGTGTGGAGAATGGTGAAACAATTGAGGTTTCAAGATAGCTTCGTTTTAGTTTGAAATTATAGGTTAATTGTGATATAATTTTTGTATATTTTTCCGTTCTTAGTTTGAGGAGTTAGGTATGTTTGGTCAGGCTGTTTTTGATGGCTTAATTGACGTTTTACTCTTTAAGTTGACTTTGCGGTTTACACAGCTCACGTCAGGGTTTATGGCTGGGCAAGAGTATGTGTGCCGCGATCCCCAGGTGCGTTTGGGTGAAAAAGCTGGGCAGCGGGGATTTGTGGTTGAAATGGAAATCCTTTCTGATCTTGGGACAAAAATGATCACAGTTAATCTGGTCCCTCATTGGGCAGTTTTGGCTTTGAAGGGGGTTTTTGCTGACGCCGCAGTTTCGGTTGATAATCTTCCTAAGAGAAAGATTGGAGATAGTGATATTTGGGTTCGGGAAGCAAATTTGACTTTCTCTGGACATGGAGCTGAAACCCATGTGCAGGTTTGGCGGTATTTTACAGCAGGGAAGATGGACGAGGTGATATTTCGGTTTGATACAATCAACCTGAAGACTCAAGAGAAATTTTTTTTCCGGGAAGTATTATTTCGTCAAAGCTTTTGCTAGATATTCAAACCAGGTTTGGAAAGATACAAGCCTGGTTTTTTTATGTTTATTTTTTGTTTTCTTTAAGATCTTTGACTGTTATTTTTTGTGAGAAAATTTCTTGGGTTTCAAAGTTGTAATTAACAAGAAAGATGGGGGTGCTTTGATTTTTATTGTAAGAGAGGATTTCTTTGGCATAGTCAGTTCCGATATTTACAAAAGAGAGATTGTGTTTGTGGTAGATAGTTTTTAAAAGTGGTGCTGTCCAGATGAAAAAACGATGGGTAACAATAAAACTTTCATCAAGAATATTTGCTTCATTTTTCTCAAAATAGTTTAAGAATATTTGTGTATCTGATTGTGGTTTTATGAAAACTTCTAAATTTTTTTCAATGATTTTTTGATTTTGAAAGGCGTAAAAAAGAAGAAAGAGAAAAAACATAATGAATGAGAATGCCTTGCCAAGGTTATTTTTTTGCTTTCTGTTGAGAAGGCTTGTGAGCATGATTGACCAGATGATAGAGAGAAAAAGAACAGGAACGGTGTAATAGCGGTCTCCTTTGATATCGGGTGTTAGCTTGAGAAGATGTGAAGGGTAGGAGTTGAGTGAATAATAGCCAGATTGGATAAAATTAAACTTTGGGTTGATGTGTCCCATGGCAACGTTAAGAAGAAGAATAAGAATAACAGAGAGACCAAGTGTGAATACAGGAATGGTTTGTTGGTTTTTTCTTTTAAAAAGGAAGAGTAGAAAAAGGAAGTAGAGAGAGATGAAAAATAATGAGAGAAAAATGAAGATTGGCTCAAAAGGACTTAGAGTGATGACAATTTTATTACCAATAAAATTGGGTGTGTGAATATTGGCGATTTGAAGAAGAAGGTTGGCCAAAATCTCACTTAGGTTGGTGGAGCCAATTTTATTGGCAATAATGGTTTCTGGGGTTAAGGAACTTCCTCGAAGAAACAATAAATTGGTGATGGGAAAAATGAGGATGCTAAGTGCTTTTTTTAGGGTTGTTTTTTTGAATACCAGAAAAGAGATTGTGATTGCTAGAAAAACTGGGGTGAGGAAGGAGGCAAATTGGCCAAAGGTTAGGGAGAGGAAGAAGAATATGAAAGAAAGGACCAAATGGAAAGGGTGCGATAGTTTGTTGTTTAAATACTTGTGAAAAAGAGTAAGTGAGATTAATCCTGGAATTAGAGGTGGGATTCTTTGGACAAATCTTTGATAGTTTCCAACTCCAATCATTTCAAAAAGACCAATGAAACTACTAACAAAGAAGATACTTGAAAAGAAAGCTGTTAGGCGTGATTTTGTAAGCTCAAGAGCAAAAAAGTAAAGTGCGATTCCTAGGATAGCGGTTGTGATTAATTGAAATCCGAGATAGTAAGTTAAGTTGTCATGAAAAAACGGAGGAAAAATATCAAAAAGGAATTTGGCCAGAAGATCATATGTTTCAAAAGGAGTAGGAAGAGGGTGATTAGGGATGAAAAAGTCTTGGCCTGGGTCGAAATAATAATAGCCTTCACCAAAGAACCCTAGGGTGAGGGTGTGCTTCCAAATGTAAATTGCAGTGGCGAAAATAAGAGCAACAGGTAGAAAATGTTTGTTTAAAAACATGTTGTGAATAATTCGTTTCATTTTTTCTACTTAAGAATTATATAGCTATTTCTAAGCTGAGTCCTGGTTGATTTTTGAGGCCTATAGTGGTATAATATGGCTATATCTGATGTTTTAGCTTAACAAGGAGGGTAACCTATGTTAGCTAATGATTTTCGTACTTACGCCGATTCTGATTATGGAAAAAAAAGTAGGGAGTGGTTTCTGGATATGTGCCGTCCATTAATTGAATTGGCTGACATGATGGGTTTTTTGGTAGTTGAGTTGTGTGTTTACGGCTCTTGCCCGGTTGTTTTTGTTACTGACGGGCGTGAGTGGCACACGAAAGAGGATTTGTTGGGGAAGATGGTTTTGTTTCCATCGAACCGGCAAATTATGTTGAATTTTGACCCATCTGAGTGTTTGCACGGTGACGCCCGGATGTTTTTGAAGGTTACAAACGACGGGGATTATGATTATCTCTGGTGTGTGACTGAGCAGGTGCGGGTGACGGGAGAGTTTTCCCAGCGTGGCTTGGAATGGAATTTGTCCCGCTCGGCCAACTTGATTTTGTTTGCCCAGATGATGGGGATGTATGTCCGAATGGTCGGAGTGTATGGAACAGTTCCGATTATTTGGGTTTCTCCTGAAATTGGGACGGCTAGAGATCAGTGGGGTGAGATGGAGATGTACGGCGAATTATATCCCAAACCTGATCATTACGTGTTTCGCTTCGACCCCAATAAGAGATTAAAAAAGTGGGGATTTGAAGCCAAGCCCAAAAGCGATCCGGTTTCTCAGGCGTTTGATCCTAAATGGAGCATATATGCTTAAGAATCGGATTGTGGTTGTGAAAGACTTGTAAAGTAACTTTATTTACAGGTCTTTTTTTTGTTTAAAATTGTTTTTTATTAACCCATAATGGTATAATATGAACATTCGTTTTTGACTTGGCTATTTAGGATATTGGGAGGTTTGAAATGACAGATATGGTGAGGCGTATTGCTCAGAATGTTGAAACAATGCCTGCACATTGTACAACGCGCTTTTTCGCAACTTTTAAGGAAATTGATCTGGGGATGAGTATTGTTGCCACACCCCAGCATGCTTCTGTAGCATGTGTCTGGATTTGCTGGAAAAAACAGAGAATGTATATGGTTTGGACACTGGATGCAGAGGAAAAGGAAGTAAAGGAATGGTTTGTTGAGTCGGTGGAGCTGACAAAATGAAAGAAGACGAAAATCTTAATGTTTAGCCTGCGTTTATTGTATAAATACAAGACGCGGGCTTTTTAGTGGGAATAATTGCAATATTAAGCCTATAGTGGTATAATATTTTAGTTTCGTTTAAATTCATGTTTCTTCGGAGGAACTGTGACTTTAGAAGAATTGCTTGCCAATCAAGTAATGGATCAGTATGGAAATATTCATTTTGTTGTTGAAGGAAAGTTGATTGCTTCCTTCTTCAAATCAGTGAAAGTTTCCTGTCGAGTAACTATTGAAGTTGTGTACGATGAGGTTTGGGAACAAGTTCGTATTGAACGTAAAGGCCCGGTTGTAGTGGTTTATAGCCATCCTGTTCAGGTGGGTGATAATTTGTCAGCGTGGTTGGCGAATTCATCCCCCATTGAGTCATTTTGGGTGATTGGGGCCATAAATGGTCTGGCCTTTTGTTCAGATCTTCTTCCGATTGATTGGGTGCATGTTGCATTGCCAACTGCGATGTCGTCTGACTTGGAAATGGACGGAACAATTGATGAGAAACACGCTTTGGCTCGTGCCTTAATTCTTCACCTGACAGGTCAAGAATGGGATAAGGATTTGGTCGAGCGCGAACGAACGTAGGTTTTACCGACACTGGATGAAAGAATTTGTAACATCCAGTGTTTTTTTTGGTAAAAATATTGCTGTTGACTTATGGGTGTGGGTTCTTTATTAATAAGGCATGACACTAGCTCAATCAATAATGGTTAAACTTGGAAGCCAAATGTCTGAGTTCCATCTGAAAGATGTAACAACTGGCAAATTGGTTTCGTTTGAAGACTTTGAAGAAAAAGAGGCAATGCTTATCATGTTTATGTGTCAGCATTGTCCCTATGTTCAGCATATTGCTGAAGAAATTAGCCAAATAGCCAAGGATTACGCAAAGAAGGGTGTTGGGATTGTTGCTATTTGTTCAAATGATATTGAAAATTACCCGGATGATGCT
>Ga0208958_1000436_pt1 | contig 50095 bp, 73 predicted proteins | sample RifOxyB1_FD_184032 | JGI IMG/M metagenome (GOLD analysis project Ga0208958, IMG submission 184032) | Soil microbial communities from Rifle, Colorado - Rifle Oxygen_injection B1 (SPAdes) | ecosystem: Environmental > Terrestrial > Deep subsurface > Rock core/Sediment | place: Rifle, Colorado...
GAGACGGCTGAAGAGCTTGCAAAGCTCCCGGCTTTGCCGGGGAGTGGGAAAATTGGAGGGAAGGAATGAAAGGCGAAGCCTGCATCCGCAGGAAAGTCGTCATAGACGACGAGAAGTTAAGAAGAATAGTTGATGCTATCTGTCACTTCGTGACAGAGGCGCAGGGAGGAGGGGAGGAGGATGAACACATACAGGCTTGAAGCAACTTACAAAGAAAGATACCAAGGATTCAGATGTACGTTCTTCGATGACGGACTGTCGATGGCAAAGTCAATAGCTAGGGCACTTGTTGCCTCCGGAGACTTCGACGGCGTGATCATTACGAGGAACGAAGACAGGGAGGTAAGTTTCCTGGAGGACGAGGAATGATCTACATCCAAAGGACGAAGAAGCAGTATGATGCAGGAGAGTTCTACTCCTGGAGAGTCAGTCCTGGAGCGGAGACCGTAGGCACCACCGAGACTTTCTGCGAAGCAGCGAGGTTGATCGCCGAACAGCCCAAGGGTTGGATTTACTACACATCGAACCGGCCTTGCCGGAATTGGCGAACGCCAAAGGAGGCGTAAAAATGAAACTAGAAGAAACGAAAATCAAAGTAGGAGGGGTACTCCGATGTTGCGTAGCCGACGTAGCCTGCGAGTATGAAGGCAATGAAGTCGAGCTTGGAGCAACAAGCTCCTGTCCGCATTGCGGCGAGAAGTTCACTCTGGTCTTCGACCAGTATCCTATTTGGAAACCTGATTGGATGTTGAAGAGGGAGGAAAATAAATGAAAATAATAAAACCCAGTGTTGAGTTTTTCGGAGCGGTGCCTACTGAGTACGAGAGCGCAGTTGAATTTATAGAACGCTGCGGTCGTCTTTGCTACAAGTCGGAAGATAAGATCACGCCAACGAGCGCCGAAGGCTTCGTCAAACGACTTATCAAGGCGGGGCATCTGGCGATGGTAGAGCATTCGAATTTTGTTGTTCGCGCCAAAGCAAGACACTTCGTCTTATACCCAAGTAGCTTTAGTAAGTATCTCACCCCTTACGGGGACGAGAACTATTACTACGTCGGAGGCAACCTTACTGCGTGGATACAGAATTACAATCGATGCAAAGACCAACAGTTTTTCGCCCCATTCCTGAACATCTACGGGAAGCTGTTCGACTTAGATTACGACGAGTTCGGAGTGAGTTTCGACTCAGAGAGAAGCCATTGGCAGCCATGCCCATCCGGCGAAATACCGAAGGAGTTGCATCGCTACTCCGCCAAGTTTATCTGCGACCGAGGCGTCTCACACGAACTGGTTCGGCATCGTCCTTGTTCTTTCGCACAGGAGAGCACGCGCTACGTTAACTACGCTGGTAAGGAAATGGAGTTTCTTGAGCCTGCCGGGTTTGAGGATTGGACCAGCGAACAGCGAGGTATATTCAGGTTTGGTTGTAGTGCCTCAGAATCAGCATATAAAGACCTGATAACGTGGCACAGCCTCAAGCCCCAACAAGCCAGAGCCGTCCTGCCGAACGCCTTGAAGACCGAGATCGTCGTCACGGCGGATGCAGCAGAGTGGGCACACATTAGGAAACTTCGGACTTCGCCAGCGGCGCAGCCGGACACTAGGAGGGTCATGGGCCTCATGCCTTGGGAGGAGTTTTTATGAAATCATCCGAAAGCCTATCCAAGTTGGCCGGAGTGTTCCTTATCCTCTATGTAATAGGCATAGGGGCTTGGGGGATACTCCTCGGCGCAACAGGGAATATCTCTGGCGCTATCCTTTGCATTATCGTTCTGATGTGGGTCGGCACGGAGCAGACACTGCAGATGCAGACAAGGACATATCGCACTATGTGTGAGAATTTACTTCGGATGTGGGAGGAGGAGAAGAAATGAAACACGTAATTATCTACGGAGGAATCTTCGACGGAGTTCAGGGGGTAGTAGGCCCGTTCGACTCGGAAGATGAAGCGGAAGAGTATATGGAGTCCCACAATCTCGGGCACTTTGAGAAGTCGGTCTTCGAGCTGGAGGAATTTGGATACTTTGAGGGGGAAGAGAAATGAGCTACATTTACGGGGGCATCTCAGAAGATGAGCTGTGTGGCGCGCCTGGTCAGATGGTTATCGAAGCTGACCCCGCCGGAATACCGGCTCACGAGCCTGGAGCGAAGCTCGACGCAGGCAAGGTCAAGGCCGGAGTTCTCAGTGATTTTTCCCTTGCCCTCATGGAGGTCGCCAAAGTCGGGACCTTCGGGGCTGAGAAGTATTCGCGCGGCGGATGGCAATCCGTGGAGAACGCCGAAGAAAGGTACTTCGACGCTGAGTGGAGGCACCTGCTCAAGAGCAGGCACGAGGATATTGACACGGACTCCGGCTTGTTACATTTGTCGCACCAGTGTTGGAACACTCTGGCTCGATTGGAGCTGAGACTTAGGAGGGGGGAAAAATGAATCCGTGGAAAGCGATAAATTTCGCAACGGCGATGTTACTCGCAATCCTGGTCTTAGCTCCAGGAAATGAAGCCGGGCAGCTCGGGCAGTTTATGATGGCGCTGACTGCAGCGTTTAACCTGTTCATTGGGCTGACGACAAAAGCAGGAGGTGGGAAATGATCTACTGTTGTTGCGCCGAAGCGCGTGAATTATGCGACGACTCTTGTTGTCGGTGGCGAGGGACTACCGGGCCTGATCACGTAGTGAGGGTGCCTCAGTGGAAGAAGACTGGGGCGAAGCCTGCCCTGCTTAGCAGGGCAGAACCAAATAAGGAGGAAGTATGAAAAATATACACGCTTATTGCATGGACCTGACGTTCGAAGAATCTGATAATGGTAATTCTGCCAGGGGGCACTTTGTATTTACCTCTGACCAGGATATGATCGTCAACGGCGTGGAGACCAACACACTCGACCTAACCATAGTTGGGGAGTGGGAGCGCTCTGGGTTCTTTGACGCTGTGCAGCAACTAGCAGAATATTTGGAAGAGCCAAGCGCCACCACAGGAGAAAAGGAGGCTACCGCATTACTGGCTGCGGGTTTTGGTGCTCCGTTTATGAAGTTCTCGATGGGTGAAGCTGGTGTGCCTTCTGGTATAGCGTCGATAGACGTAGAAACCTTTTTGATTTGGGGCAAGAAACATGGCGTCGGCAGCGAGATGTTGATCCATTTAGTAGAGTCGATATGGGCCGCGAGGGCAAAGATCAGTAAGACTTCTCAAGAAGAGGTTGACGTAGTCGACCCCTCCCCAGCAAGCAAAGATACTATTCTTCGGGCTATTGGTGTAATTAGCCAGTTCCACAACAGCAACATAGACAAGCGATTAATAACCCGCGATAAGACCGTCCTGGCGTCGCCAGTTGGTGAACTAGTCATGCACATAGACAAAACTGACGAGGGCGTTGTGTATATATCCGCCCCCGCCCTACACGATTGGTTAGATAGTCACGTAGATGACCCAGATGGAGTCCTTGATGTGCTACTCAAGGCCGATCGACTGTATAATGTAGGTCACATGTCCTTAGGAGGAGGTTTGTATGCGTTCTTCCCCCAAACATGCTACGCGATGCACTTGAACGAGGTAGACGACTTCTCGTAACTACTTCCCCTGATAAACCGGAACCCCAAACTGCGAAGCAACCTGCCTCTGACGAAGGCCAGTAGTTCCGACCTCGCCAAGAACGAGTTTTCGCACCGCAGGCCGCAAGTCGCTCCCGTTGATCGCAAATAACGGGAGCTTTGCGTTGAAGGCCGCAATCGCGGCCATCGGCCCCCCAGTATCTTCACTCTCTACGATCGCCTTGGCAGCATCGCGAATGAGCCGGCCTATCCTCTCGGAGAGCTGGGTCCCTATCTTGTTCAGACTGCGCTCGGCGCCCTGCGCTTTCGCAACTTCGTCCGGGTTGAAACCGAGGGCCAGCATTAAAATGCTATGCTGGTTGATGTCCTCATCCGCAATGAGCTTCTTCCCTGCCCCAGTCTTCAGGCCATCGGACGCAACACGGAAAGCCTTCAGGCCATCCTTCAGAGGTTTCGGCAAGGCCTCTTCAAGCCCTCGCATGTAGTTTCCTTTGTTCACCATCTGGTCATAGCCCTTAACCCATGACTGCGCGACGGAGAAGCTCGGGCCGATGAGGTTGCCGGCGTACCACGCAGCAAGCTGCGCTCCGTGCATATTCTCTGGAGGTTCGGAGGAAACCCCGTACAGGTCGCCCATGCCGATGCGTTTCGAGGCGTTTACGCCGAACGCAGTAGGCAGCCCGTAGGAAAGTATCCCTCCGAATAAGTCGCCGAGCCTCTCATTCGCCCACTTATCAAATTCTAATTCTGCGTCGTAAGGTTCGTCGTCATCGCCGCCGAAGAGGTTGGCAAGGCCAAAGACAATACCTCCTATTATGGTGCCGTGTACCCCTGCAAGGGCTGCGGACATCGCAGTTACGCCCAAAAATTCTTTGAGCGCAGCTCTCCTTACTTCAGGACTTTCTCCTTTCACTGACTGCATCAGTAGGATACCCATCCTGAGAGCGGTCTTTATCCGGTATGTCTGGAACGTCGTCAGAGTCCTGACGGTATCTCCCTGCATGAACCAGCCCTTGTCGGACTTGGCGTAGTTGTAGAGGGTGCCGCCGACGATCTCCGAGGAGTCCTCCAAGGCAGAGAAGAAATCTTTCTTCGCATCCGTCGCCAGTTTGTAGCTCGCCAGTACTGTCGCCTTTCTACTTCCCAGCTCGCCGTGCTGCATGGGCAGCATCGCGTAGTGCATAGCCCTCCCAAACGCAGTCAACTGGTTTCCCTGGTCGATATCTTGCGCCTCGTGGACGGCGGAGATATCGAGGTCGCCCTTGGCGAGAGACTCACGGAGAGCGAGAAGCTCTCGCTTGTAGTCACCGGCTTCGCCGGTCCCAAGACCTTTTATCTTCTGCAGCATCTCCGCAGGAGAGAAGAAGTCCTCTCCGAGCCGCCGGTCTCCGACCCTGTTTTTCTCTGTTACCTTCAGGTGCAGGTCTGCGTAAACGCGGTTTACGTCCTCATCGCCGTACATTGCGTCCTTACTGTACTTCTTGTTGAAGGCTTTCCAAAGACCTTCGGACAGGGCAGCGGTCGCCTTCGGCAGGGACGCGAACTTCCTCGCCAGGGCAGGGAGCGTAAGGACCGGTAACTGCGTCAGTTGCACCAAGAACGTCGAGGGCGAAGTCATGTAATAGGCAGTACTGAATTTTCCCAATGTTGACGCGATCGGGCTGACCCGCTCGTTCTTCACGGCCTGGAACCACCTTCTAGCGTCGTTGGCAAGGTGGGTTCTCATATCGGTGTTGATGGCACCTTCCCGGTCCTTCACCATCCCCTTCGTTTCTTCCTCAAACCCTTGTATATCTTCCTCAATCTTCCTCCCATACTCCATCCACGCGATGGAGCCTGCGTGTCTCAGGACGTAACCCATTGAGCTGCGGAGCATATCGGTGCTGGCACCGAGAACGTTCTTCCGATGAATCGAGTTCTTCAGGGCGGAGGTCTCCGGCATCCACCGGAGGATAACCTGGTTCAGGTCGGAGAAAGCGTCGGCTGCTCGGGCTTGCGCTTCGTTCACCGCGCCCGCATCTTCCAGATCAACACCGGTCAGGTACTTCGCCTCAAGGGCTTTGCCAAGCTGCTCTCGCAGCGCCTGCGGGATAACGGCTTCGCCCTTCTGCGTCTCTCTCTTCACATCTTCGACGAAGGTGTCAGGGTCTACACCTTGGGCTTCCATCTGCTTGCGGAAGACGCGACGTTCTCCGGGGGAAGTAAAGAACTCAGTCTGCTCCCTGCCATCCTGCGTCGTGAACTTGAGGATGTACTCGCCGTACCGCGACAGCGGCACGTAGATGCCCTTCAGCTTGCCGAAAGTTGCATTGAACTGGGTCATGAGCGAAGCACGAAGGCCGGGATTCTTCTCAGAAGAAGCCTCAATTACTGCGAGGAGATTATTCCTTTCCCGTTCCCGGAGGGACGCCAAATAGTCGACGATCTTTTTGACTTGCTCCTGTTCGGCAGGCTTCAGTTTATCCCACGCAGTTCTCACTTCCTGGTACGCTTCGGCGAAGGTCTTACCTGTCGACTTCTTCATTCCTTCAGCTTTCCAAGCCTTCTCGGTATTACTCCGTTGGAGTCCTGCAGGCCCTGACGTATCGAACCAGTCTTGCTCAGTTTCGTCGAGCCAAGGCGTCATCTGGTTGAAGGTCCCAGTGAGGAGGAGATTATTGAATGCTTCCAGCCCGGAGTTTTTCTTCGCGACAGCTTCCGCATCCTGATAGATGGCGTAGAAATCGTCAGGAAGTTGCGCCTTGATGGCCTCCATCTTCTTGTTGTGCGTGTCGATGTCTTTCAGCCAGTGGATCTTCTTGCCGAAGGTCTGCGCCAGGTGGGACCTCGGCATTACCGCCAGCCACTGCGGGGCGTACTTGACATAGATATCACGGAGCCTACTCTTCGGATTCTGCACTGCGTCGAGGATTTGGTCGATCTTCGCCTGCCCTTCTTTCATTTTGTCGGAGACAACGGAGAAGAGTTGCTCTGGCTGGTCCAGCCTTGCAAGTATCTTGCTCAGGTCTCCAGTAGGAGCTTGATCCTCAGTCCTTCGAGACCAAGCCTTCGTCCCCTGTGAAAATAAGGCGACAAGGTCGGACTCCGATAGCCTGCCATGGGCGATGCCGAGTCGGTAGAGAGCGGCCTTGACGGCTGAGATTATTCGTTTGAAGATGGAGTGTTTCCTGTTTGACTTCTCCTGAAGCCAATACATGAGGGCTTCTTCCCCTCGGAAGCCTTTCGCCGTATCGGATGGGACTTTAGCAAACGCCGCCTTGATCGCAGGATTATTCCTTGCGAGAATGGCGAAGTCCTTCAATATCGCCGTCCGCTTGGCACGGAAGACTTTGTCTTCGTTGAGGAGGGCGTGGCCGGCTTCATGCCGCATTACGTCGACTGCGTCGCCGGGCTTGAGGTTGTCCGAAAAGAGAAAAACTTTTTTCTGGCTGGGGAAGTAAGAGCCGGCTATTTCCCCGTTCTTGGAAAAGATAGCAGTGATCTGAATATCTTCATCATTGAAAATGACGTAGTTGTAATTCCCATCACCGGACGAACGGCTTGTGCCGTCGAGGTATTTGTTTCCCCTAATACCGGTAGAGTGCAAGAACGTAGAGACATCTCGCCGGTAGTTCCCGTCCTCCACTTGTCCAACGTACGGAAGCCCTTCTTCTACAGCATATTTATTCAGCGCTTGAATAAGTTCTTTTCCTGTCCAGTCCTTAAAATCTGCGTCGAGCCGATCTTCGACCTCGCTTACGTAGTTCTCCCCAAGAGTATCTTTAATGCCTGGAAGAGCAGCTTTAACTTTCTCGCTTTGCTCGCCCAGCGGTTTATCCCAGAGTAAATATTCGTCCTCGGCGGGGGCTAGTTCTACTTGGTAGAGTTTTCCTTTGCTGTAAACCTTCTGCGCAGCCGATCGTACGCGGTTGTACAATTCCCGCCCAACCGTTTCTATATAGAATCCGTCGTGTCCAGCGAGAGTCTTGGCTAGCAGCCCCTGAAGAGCAAATGATTTATCATCTCCCCACCCACCTTCCGCTACCATCTTTGCCCACACCTCGTCAGAGAGGCCTGGCTCTTTCTCTTCGAATAGTGTAGCATCAATATTCTTCGGAGAAGCAGACAACTTATCCTTATACCACTCAGCAACCTCTCTCGACCCAGCAAAGTACAAACCGTATCCATAAGCCTGCGCCCCTTCGCCAGTGCCGATCTTCGACGAAGAGAATTTGTCAACGTCGTGCGGCGTACCATGCCAGGCAACCATCTTCAGGAACGCTTTTTGCATCTGCTGAGGCAGATCATTCGCGTTGCGAACTACTTCAAGTTTCCCTCTCTTGACGAGGTTGTCGTAGCCCTTGCCGAGGAAAGATTTCAGGTCCTTCTGAACTTGGGCAGTGAAGCTGCCCTGGCCTGATCGCGAAGCGATACCGCCCTTGGTGGACTGCGCCTGTAACGGCGCTCCGCTTACGTCAGTCCCAGCCAACTGCGCAGCAATAGATAATGCTTCGCTAAATGCTGAGGCGTGTTTCGACTCAATCCCGAGGACCTGCATGACTTTCTCGACGAGGGCGTCCCACGCACTCCGGTACTTCCCTCCGGTCTTGATCTGGGTCGCCTTCAGCACCCCTTGAAATTGGGGGGAGGAGAACGCTTGGGCCAGGAACTCCTGCTCGTTGAGGAGGCCGTAGCCGATCTGCTCCATGCCGGACAACTCTCCAGCGAGGAACTTGTTCTTGAAGGTCTTGCTACCGCCGGCAATCTCGATGTTCGAGATCGTGTCCTTTGATATAAGCCCAAGCTGAGTAACTTGGACCTTGACCAGCGCCATTACTCCGCGGACCCGCTTCTGCATGTCGGGCCGTATTTTCAGTTCGCGAACCGTGACGGAGTGGACCAGTTCGTGCAGCGAGGTCGGAGCGTTCTTCAGATCCTTAACTGTAATCTCATTCTTCCCTGGAGCGTAGCCCGCAGTTTTCGCTGCCGGGTCAACCTTGACCGCCGACTCAAGCTTCGAGCCTGGGGTGAACGACTTAAGGAAGCCCCCGAGCTTCTTGACATTCTCGTCCGGAGATTGTTCGAGCGTAGTGAAGAGGTCGCCTGTGGTGATCGTCTGCTTGGTCGCAGTCTTGGAGAGTGTGTCGAGAGCTTCGAAAGAAGCTACTGCTCCCTTGCCGTCAGGTAATTGAACACCCTCTTGCACAGGAGCAACCACACCCCCTGTGGGGACCTGAGGTACTGGTGTAACGGCTTGATCCCCTTCGAGGGACTCATCAACAGGTAGAACCTGTTCCGGGACGGTGAACTCATCGTTTACTCCTTGCGCAGCTTCAGCGCTTTGCTCCACAGGAGCAAGGTCTCCTCCAAAATCAGGGTAGCCACCGGGCCTGTCCTTCCTGTCCATGCGAATACGATACCGAGATCCATCAAGCCGGTCGAAGAGAGGCTCCCCCGCATAATTAGTGCCTGCCGGCGTATCTTGGGCGGGACTGACAACCTCAGTCAGTCCTTGCGCAGCCTGCTCCGAAGGAGAAGTAGCTTCTCCAGTTCTTGCCTGTTCTTCAGCAAGGCCCGCTCCTTCCTGGAAAGGAACTGTATTGGCCATCGCAGCCGAACTCGTCCGAGTAAGATCATCTTCCCTCCTTAGGTCCTCCTGGACCTGCAATCGGTCAAAAGCTACGCGTCGCTTGCGGACATCAGCTTCGTCCTGCACTGCTTGCGCAGAGTCCGCCAGATCGTAAAGTGTGTCGTTTATTACTGACTCGTCTATCGTCTCTTCTTTCCCTGCGAGGACTTCTTCGAGGTTGCCTGCCGCTACTGCGGCGGCTGCATCGCTTACAGCGATGTCTACCGTGCGGTCTCCGACCGTGACAGTGGCTACGCCATCTTCGACTTTGTCGATCTTCACCTCATCCGAGGTGGCCTGGTTAAGTGTTTCCGCTTGCACGGTGTTCGTCGCCTGCGCTGCGGGCTCTGCTTCCTCTCTGATGACGTTCGCAACTCTTCTTATTGGAAGCCCTGCGGCGATGTCTTCTTTCGCCCCAACCAGCCACTGATCAGCATCCGGTACCTTATTTGCTACAGCCTGCTTGTGGAGTTCATCTACGACGGCTTGTCGTTGCTCCGGCGTTGCCGACGTAGGATCTTCGATTATGGTGTTTACGGCTTTTGCGCTTCTCGCATTGCTGTAGTTCGCATGAAGTCCGAATGGAGCAAGGAACGCAGTCATGCCGAGGGTAGGACCGACGACGGCTTTCATTTGTTCAAGCGGAGAGACATCAACGCCCGCTTCTCGTTCTACGCTTGCCTGCAGTCCGGCCTGGCCGATCTCAGTTCCTACTTCGCCGACGGCGGTATTCACAAGCCCTTTGGCGAACGGTTTCCATACTGCGGCATCTGTCGCCGCTTTGATCGTACCGGCGACTGTCGGCGCTGCGGCCTTACCGAGAGTCTTACCAGCCAGACCTGCGAACTTCCCGCCTATGGCGGTTCCAGCAAACTCGCCCAGTCCCTCAATAAATAGGTTCTTCCAGCCGGCTACTCTGGCTACTTCATCCGAAGCGCCTGCGCCTTGGACGGACTCCAGGGTCTGCTGACCTGCTTGCATTGCCGCAGGTACTGCGCCAATAGCGGAGGACGTTACGAGCGGAGCGAGTTTGCTTACCGCCTGAACTACCTTCGGCGCAAGACGCAGTGCGGTAGCTGCACCGCCGGCAAGAGCACTGGCTCCAACTGCTTCGGGAAGAAGGGCAAGCCCCGCTGCGACCGCCAGCGGCGGGGCGAGCGACGGAGCGAGCATACTACCGCCTTCGGCCAGGGCATTGACTACAGCCCCGTGTTCCTCAGGGCGAAGTTTGTTCTCAGGCAACTCCTGCCGAGCCTTGGCGGCGTCGGCGATGGACTTCCCTGCCTCATAGACTCCTTGCCGGAAGCCTCCACCAGTAGGCTCTCCGAGCCACTGGAGGGACTGTCCCGCCATAAGCGGCACTCCCTCAGTTACGCCGGTACGGAGCCCGGTGCCGATCTCTCCGAGTGCGGAGCGAGGTTTCTGGCGGATGCCTGCTGCCGGGGCGAGCAAGGCATCGAATGTGCCGCCGCTAGGAGGTGCGAGAAGATCGTCGAAATCAGCCATTACTTCAGTTCCCCACTCTTTACCTTAGCGAATATGCTTGTTTGTTCTTCTTGTGTTTGGCCTTTCTTCATATGCTTGGCTGCTATGCTCTTCTGTTCCGGAGTCAAAGACGAAGCCAACGTCGAGAAAGAATCCTGCTTTATGCCTCCCGGTTTAATCATCTCTTTCGTTACTGGGTTGTAGAATGCCTGCTGTTTCAGAGCGGGCGCGTAGGGGTTGTCTGGGTTCGGTTCCTCAATGTCAAACTTCATCAGTTTGCCCTGCTCGATCTGCTGGCGGGCTATTCCTGCGGACGCTTCTGCGAGGCTCGCCTGCGATGCCTGGAGGTTGCGGCTTGAGATACCTGCGGCAGGGGCTTCGGACGCTTGCGCCCCAGCAAGCAGAGCTTGCGCCTGCTGAAGGGGTACGCCCCCGGTAACAGTAGAATACAGTGTGTTCTCCGCGCCGAACTTGTCGACTGCGGCCTTGTTGTACTCAGCTATGCCGGCGTTGGCCGCTGCCATCTCCGCTGCTCCGGAAGAGTATATCGGGTTGTCCCCTCGATATCCGGTAATCGTTGCGAAGGCTTTCGGGTTGTCGAACGGGGTCTTCAACTGAGGTGCGTAGCCGGGCTGGACTGTTGTCTTCGGCGCGATGCCTCCTCCGAACGAGGTTGCTGCGTTCCCATTTATCATTTCACGCCGAGCGCCCCCGGCTCCAGGCGACAGGTTATCGGTAAGCCACTTCATCCCTTGCGCGTTGACTGCCTTGGTGTCCGGTCTTCCCTCTGATCGCGCCTGCGCATCGGCGAGGGCAATTTGCAGATGGACATCGTCGAGTTTGTTTTGCGTAATTACTTTGGTCCCATCATTCAGGGTGACAAAGTCCGGCTCGTAGGTTCTCGGACCCTCTGGGGTGAAGCGCTCGTGAGCGACGGCCACTGGCGGAGCAGTACTTGTTTGCACCCTCGGTACGATTCCTTGCGCGGTTGTGCTTCCTGGAACCGGCCCAGAAAAAACATTGGGGCTGGCTACTCCGCCGGCACTTGGAGGTGTCCGCAAGAATGTAGACTGATCTCGTAACATCCTAGCCCCGAGCATGGCCTCTCGCTCCGCCTGTGGTTTGGCAATCGATTGTTCTATCGCTTGCACTACAGGATTGACTGTGCTCAACGCTTGCGGATTGATTCCCAACTCGTCCGGTTTCACCTTCGCTAAATCTGCCATATCTGAACCTCCTACCCTTGGATAATTGTCTGCTCGATGGTGCTGTCGCTGGTCGTGTCGCTCTGCGAATGACTGTCGACAATAGAGAAGCTGTTGCTCTCCTGTGCTGCGTAGCTCTGCGACAAGCCTTCGTTAAACCCAACCTGCGCGTTCGCCGAGACGCTGGTAAGCGCCGATGCAACCTTCTGCGTGTAGAGACCGGCCACCGCTTTCAGCGCTTCCATCTGGATCTCTTTCGCTGCCGTCGCCGCCCGCAGGTTGGCGTCCATCTCCTTGACGATCAACTCGGCTCGGCCTACGACCTCACTGACCTGTGCCTTAAAGTTATCTACTTTCGCTCTCAGGTACTCGCCTTCCCGGCGAACCTCGGCGTCGTAGCCTGCCATCTGCGCGGTGTAGACCTTCGCCCCTGTCTCGTCCTTGCCCAGCTCGTATTGAGTATCAGCTTTATACTTATCGATGGCAGAGGTCAGTACGGCGACCTTGTCCTTGTTCCCTTCGACGAGGGCTTGCATCTGCGCCAGATTAATATCTGCGACGACTTTCGACGCCTGGACCTGAGTAGCGTAGGCAGTTACCTGCTTGCCGTAGAGGTCAACCTTGGCGGTTTCTCCTGCGATGCGGGCCTGGTACAGGTTGAACTTAGCGGTAACTCCAGATATCTGCGCGATGACTGCATCGATCTTCGCCTTGAAGGCGTCGATCCTTGCCCGGTCGATCTCGGTCTGGAGACGAGCGCCATCCATCTGCGCCTTGTAAAGCTCTATCAGTACTTTCAGTGCGTCCACACGGGCGGTGTAGATCTGCACCTTTTGAACTTGCAGTTCACCATGGATCTTCGCCCCTTCCATCTGCGCTTTGTAAAGCTCGACTTTGGCAAGCTCGGCCCGAATGCGGGACTCGAAGACTTGAGCAAGGGCCTTATACCCTTCCATTCTTGCGTTGAAGGAGCTGACCTTTAGGCCGAAGGCGTCGATCACTGCCTGTACGCGATAGCGGGCAACCTCGAAGGCTCGCTGTGCGACTTGGTTAGTAAAGTCCATGACCTGCTTCTCGAAGGTCATCCCAGAGGTAATGGCGAACTGGGTCTGTTGCTGCTGCAACTCGGCCCGCTTGAAGGTTATATCCCTATCAAGATTCAGCCTCGCTCTCGTGTCCTCGGCAAGTGCTTCCTGCAGGGCGGAGGACAGGACGCCGTCTGGCATCTCGTAGTTCCACTGTTCCCAGTTATTGAGGACTTGGTTATACGCTTTTACCAGCTCAACGTCCAAATTTGAGAGTGCTCTCTCCCAGATTGCAGTCCACACCTCCTCCGTGTATACGGCGGTCCCGATAGTTACATCGTTATACAGCTTGGTCTTGATCGCGTCAGCCAGGTCTGACTGGTAAGTCGCTTCGTCGTAGACGAACATCGGCTCGGGCGGTGTAAGGTCCGCCGTCGGGAGGGTTCCTTCGAACTGGGCGAATGCAATCTCCGGAGGAGACGGAAGCACTGTCTCGTCGAGGACCGGCACTGCCGGCATGTCGAGGGTCGGAGACACCGGGATACTTGGATCGGAGAGCGCGGGAACGTCAGTCGGCACTGTTGGCAGTGCGTCATCAGGGGCATCCGGCAATGAAATTGCGGGGGAGATCGCATCCAAATTAGGGAGGTCGACTTGCTCGACGGAGATGTCGACGAGACCAAGGAGAGCACGGAGCGCGGCGAGGTCGGAGATCGTAACAGGCTGCGCCTGAGTAACGTAGGGCGTTACCGCGTCAGGGGTAGGCGCCTCGCCAATATTCGGTGGATCGAGTGTCTCAAGTGCGAGGTCTAGGTTCCCCATCGGAACGGAGAAGTCGCCGACAGCGAGAGCGTCAAGTGCTGCGACCGACTCCGCGTCGTACTGATTCACAAGGTCTTCTGACATCCCAAACCTTGCAGTCACAAGGTCTGAGGCGACATGCGCAACCGGTGTTATCTGAAAACTACTTAGCGCCATCTCGGCCTCCTTATATGTGTGACATGAGTATACCTCATGCTGTTGGTTAATACAACTGGACTTTTTCTTCTATGGCGTAGTCGACTCTCCCGAGGAAGATCTCTCCATAGAACTCAACCAAGTTGCCATCTGCGTCCTTCATGTCTGGTATTGTGTGCCGCGATTGCCCTGTTAAAAGTCTCGGGAAGTTAGTTGATACAAGAGAATTGTTGCTATTCGGTCCGACATAATAATAACCGAATTGATCTTGACCGTATATATAAGCTCCAAGTAATGCAGTTATTTGCGCTATACTATCAGTGTTGTAATATTTTAATCCAATATTATCGAATTGCGGATAAGTATCAGAACTTACTTCTCGCAATGGATAAACTGTTGAGTTTACTTTAAGATAATCACATTTGGATGTGGTGATGGTTACTGTTTCTTCAAGTAAAGCGCCTTCAAGGTCGCATATTTGATAATCCCTTATCCTGTGGGTATGCGTCTCAACGGAACTGGTGCGATAACATGCAGCGTGATTCTGGTGATTATTCGTCTCAATTCTTACAGAATACTCGCCTGACCATAAGGAACAACCTTCAGCGGTGTATGTGGTGTTCCATTGGTTGTAATACTCCCCTCCTGGTATGGAAAATGTATCTTCACCTGGAGTTGGGCCTGGATTGCCGACATTTCCACATGCATCAATTACGTCTTGTTCAACAACAGTTAATTCTCCGGAACATCCATAGCCATAGCTAACCCAACAGTTTCCACCATACCTGTCTGATTCATCGACAGCTATGAATCCGTTGCGAGGGAGTCCAATATCAGTTCCGTAAACCATGATACTTCTATTTTCGGTAACTGTTCTGTCTGCCTCAGATGTCCAGGCATTTCGGCCCATGCATCCACCCCAGCATATTACAACGTGAATTGTTCCAGCGGATGAAGTAAAGTTGTGTGTTTCTGAGAGATTGCCGGTTAGGTCAATATCTGTCCCCCCTGGCCTTACCCCTGTTTGCGCGACAAAGAACAGGTAATACTCCCCGTCGGTCGACATGAACTGCCCGTCGATGTTCACTTCGACGTTGTCGTCCATATCCGCCGCAGTTACCCCAGTGACATTCTTGAACAACTTGTACGGGCCTTCGAAGGTTCCGCTCATGCAGGCTACCCAGTACTGATTATCCCCACTACGCATACAGGGAACCAGCCTTGAAAGCGGAAGCGGAGTTATTTGCTCCGCATGTTTCTCTTTTGGAATCTCGGGCTTACCTGCATCGCAAGTGACAACGATATTCTCCGCCCCGTTGACGGACTGCATATAGACCGTGCCTACATATGCGCCGGTCTGGTCGTAAAACTTCTTCGTCTCGGAATAGATCGCCAGATCCTGAAAGGACTGGTTCCTGCGGAAGTCGAACATCAGGCGAGGCACATGAGCCTCAGCGAGGGAGCGGGCCTGAACCCTGTCTCCTTTAAGCTCGACCTGCGTCGTCTTGGCGGCCATCAGCGTGCCTTGCGTTTGAGGAATACCGGGGCGAGGGCGAGGAAGTCGAGAGAGAAGTTGCCGGTACCTGCGACCCGAACCTTCCAATACCGAGCCTTGCCGTACAGATATTTCTTCAAGGTCTTGAACATGTCCTGCTGGACTTGGCCGGTCTTCGTCGGAGCGAGAGTGTAGCTCCGCGCATGTGCGGTGTCTTCATCACCAGTCAGGGTAACGGTAACGTTTCCTACGGACTCGTAACCGATGTCATAAGCTTCGATGCTCTTCTGCTCTCTGCTCTCGAAGTCGTGCGTTGGAGTGTCCAGCCACCAGGAGATTGCGGTCCCTGCGTCAGTCGTCCCGCCTTCTTCGAAAATCCCGGTGTCGCCAAACATGACGAGTTTGCCATTGAACTCGACGACGGAGTCGAAGGGCATATTGGTGTACTGACTCGGCGCCTTATTCATGGTGTTCATTGCGATGGTAAGTCTGTCAGACATGCTGTCTTCCTCCTATGAAGGCCTCGTATACGAAAGAATGTAATCGTCAAACCTTGCCATAGCCGCGCCTTCGAGGTAGAACTTAGGGACCGGGAGAGAGAAAACCAGACTGGCTGAGATGGCCTCATAGGAGGACATAAGTATCTCCGGTACCGGGAGATCGAAGATGATCGATCCAACAGTCCCAACAGACCCTGAGAGGAGGACTTGGAGAGGGGGGATCTCCAGGAGGAGGACTCCCAGGGTCTGTTGGCTTGCTGTGAAACTTGTGATAATCGCCGGAAGAGAAATTTGTAATTGGGCGAGCTGGCCGACCGTCCCTTCAAGAAGGACTTCGAGCGCCGGGAAGTTCAGGTGCAGGTCGGCGGCGAGGCCGGTCGTGCCTGTGAGCGCCGCTTCGATTACTGCGAGGTCGAAGGCTAAGGCTGCACCAGTCTGAGCGTCGAAGACGAGGGGCGGGAGGTCGAGGTCTAGTGAGCAGGTCGCCCCGGTTACTGCGGTAGCAGTAAACTCTTGGAACGGGATCTCCAGTTCGAGACTGGAGCCTGCGTTGAGCAGAACCTCCGGTACTGGTAGGTCGAAGGCAAGCCAGGCTGGTGCGGAAGTCTCGCCGAAGAACTCGATTACTGGAAGAGATACGACGAGGTCGCAGTTTACCCCTCTTGCTTCGATCGCTACTGCGATGGGCGGAAGCTCAACAACTATGCTGGCACTAATGGTAAGTGTACCTGACATAGTCGCGTCGTCGCTTCCAGTCTCGACTGCTCCTACGGTTCCTGAGACAACTACTTCGCCTGCGACATCGGCGGTATCACCCCCTGTCTCGGCAACAGTTAGAGTTCCATAAGTGTAGAGTCCTGATGTGCCGTAGGCTTCGGCGGTGTCGCTCCCGGTCTCGGTTGCGTCCATCGTCCCTGTCGAGTGGACCGTAAGCCCGGCCAACGCGGCAGTGTCACTGCCGGTCTCATTCGCTGCTATGGTCCCGGCAATGCCGGGGACGGTCGCGTCGATAACGCCGACTTCGATATACTGCTGGGTTACCCGCGCCGTTCTTGTAGAAGGCTCAACACCGACCTCGATATATTGTTGAGTTACGCGGGCAACTGTCATGCTTCCACCTTAAAGCCCCAGGTCATGGCATTGAAAATAGTCGGTGTCCATGCCTGCGCGTCGGGAGCGGCAGAAAATACATTCGTCGAAGCGGTGTTGTTTACAGCTGGGTACGCTGTTGCCAGTGTTACCGTTGTCTGATCGTACTCTGTCGAGTCCTGTTTTGCTATCGGTGTAAGCGTCCGACCTCCAGCGTCGTCCTTCCTGGCGACAGTAGTCAGAGCAACAACCTGTATTACAACGCCGCTTGTAGCTACATCCTCGAAGGCGTACAGATCTTTATGTCCTACAGTACTCGACTCGACATAATCCGTATCTCCGTTCTGCGCGTCCTCATCAATGCAGGCGTAGTTGCTCCCCGCCGAAGGGGTGAACTGAACTGAACTGTCAGCAGAAGGATTGCAAAGAACAGAGTAAACTTCCCCGTGGAAGTCGTCTCCAAAGAAAACGTTGTCGATCTTGACTGAATTTGTTTTATTGGGACCTATGCCTACGCTTGTTATGTCAGACCCGCCGGTATTCAGCCCTGTGGGGTTATCAAAAACTATTCCGGTAGCTTCTCCGTTTAGCCGCAACTCAATAGTGCCGGCGCTCGCATCACTGAACACTTTAATTGCGACATGTGTTAAATCTGAAGCTATTACTGTCGCACTCGATGATATCAATGTGCTACCTCGATATACTCGGACTCCTGACGCAGTATTAACTACCCAAATTACGTTAGCTCCCGCAACGAACTTTACAAGGCTATACGACAGTGTGCCGGTATAGCCTGTGTACGTCCCCAGCCCGACAACGTGAAACCCGATAACTTTGGTTTTCCCGGCAGTTACGTCATTGATTACGTGCGACGTGGAATCTGAGGAGAACGACAAGCACTTGCCGTTCGCGTACCCTCCTGTTGCAGAATACGCGACACTTGACGTAGTCGTGAACTTAGAAAGCACATCTCCGGTAGCTCCGCACCCCTCAAAACCTGTAAAGAACTCAACAGCCATATTTACACCTATGCGTGAGTGATGGTTGCGGAAGTAATAGTGACTGTCTGCCCTGCTGTAATACTGACGTTATCCAAGATTATGTCCGTCGCTGACGTACCCACCGTAAGTCCAGTAATGATGTCCGTCGCATTGGAATCCCGTATTCTCGCCGCTGCCGCCGTCCCAGTATTGTCGGCACTTGTGTCAGAGTGAGGCATCGTAAGCGTGAGGACCGCGCCCGAGGCGGTCCCGCAAGGATCGGTAAGGGCGATGGTCGCCAAGACGGACGCCATCGCTGTGGTCCCTATTTCGATGTATCCTGCGCCTGACCCCGCATCGATCGCAGTAGCAACCGCTGTCATCCGTGCCTGTTTAACTGCTGTGGTATATGTAACCGCCATATCCTACCTCCTTACGCCGAAGCCGGTTGCGTCGCGGTTGCCGTGTCGATGGTCGTAGTGGCGCCGACCGCAACGGTAAGACTCGACATGCGAAGTTCTCCAGTACCCACACCGCAGACTCCGTCAAAGCGCTCGGCAGTAGTCGAAGCACCGGTCACGTAGGCATTGGTGTAACATCTGAACCAGCCTGCGGTTCCTGCGGCAAGGCCGACACCGCTCCATACTTCACCTGTCTCTTTGGCTGAGACGCCGGCAGCCGCGTCGGCAAGGTTCAGGCCGTTGGTCGAAGTTCCCGGAGTAAAGGCGCCGGAGGCAACCGTGATTCTCAGGAGCTTGGTCCCGGACTCGGTAAGGTCGGCGGTGGCCGGCTGGGTGCCGGTATAGACCTCGATCACGCAGTTACGGAAAATCTCGTCGAGCGAGCCCCCGTTCATACCTGCGGCAACGATAACCTGGTCGCCTGCAATCTCAGTCGTGAGCGAGCCTGCAGGAATTTCAAGGTAGCCCGCGGCGACCGCAGAAACTTTTACCCCGGCGACGTTGTTCGAAGTAGAGCCGGCGACACCGATGTAGTCCCCGGCGATGTAACCTGCTGTTACAAATCCGTTACCGGAGTCGGTAATCCGATCGGTGCCACCGGTACCGGTGCCGTCTTCGAAAGCGAAAGTCGTCCCAGTGACCATTTTGGTCGGGTATGAATGCTTGGACACCATGCCGTTGCGAACTCCAGTTGACAATCTTGTAGCCATTTTATTCTTCTCCTTTAATTATCAAGCCTCAATTAGAACGAGGTAGCGACTGTCAACAATCGCAGCGCTTGCGTACCGTCCTGCTGGGAAAATAAGTTTATTGTACGTGTGATTGGTAAACGTGCCGTCCTCACTGCCGGAGCAAATCCCTTGCGGCGTGGTGAAAATTACTGACTTCGGCCCGACCATCTTCTCGGCAGGGCACCAGACCGAGGAACCTTCGAGGACGCCGAACGAGGCTTTCTCTTCTCTTTTGGTCTTCCGCCACTCCGTGCCTCGGTAGAACAGGACTTGAGTTGTCGTTCCGACCCAGAGGCCAGCGGGCGTCGGCTGCAGCATCGTCACCCTGTTCGGGAACAGCTTCATGTCGCCGTGCAGGTCGAAGACTCCGTAGAATGAGGGGAGCGAGGCGAAGACTACGTCGTCTTTTGCCATCAGCGCTCGACCAGCGAACCAGCTTACCAGATGCCCGGTAGGTGGGTTGGAGAAGATATTCTTAGGGTTTCCTGGCGCAGTGAACGTTCCCTTCTGCCAGGCGAAGTCTACGCCCTTGGAGACATAGCCTTTCTCGTAGCCGTTGGTGTAGTAGATCCTCCCCGCTATCGGATAATATCGCATCCTGGCGCCAAGTGTCAGGCCGGTGCGAATGAGAACCCTAGAGTAGTCAGGAAGAAGCTGGTACATTTCAGTGCCCGCAACGTACAGGCAGGTCTTTCCGGTGGAGAACGCGCATCTTGAGGCTTCCGCTCGCTTCGCAGCGGCCCGGCCAAGCCGACTGAACGGACGACCTGAGTTGTCAATATTCATATTGACGCATTGGGCAAGCTCAGTGACTCCGGTCTTCAGGTCGTAGCTCAGCCGTACAGGGTCAAGTGCGTTATTCAGCCCCGTTGTGGCTTTGAAGATCGGTATGAGTTTTGCCTGGGCCATATTAAGTCCTGTAGGCAGGGTCGGACCCTATACGGGTCTCAAGATTGTGCAGTCTCCGGAACGCAGAGCGTCCGTCCATGACGTACTCGCCGAAGGCGCCGAGGTGATCTTTGGCCTTAACCGGGTCCTGAGCCTCCATATCGTGATGATTGAACGCCTTGTATGCTGCCCACTCGATGCAGGCTCGTTGGAACCTAGCCGGGAGTTCAGGAGTTGCGGCTACGCCTGCTGTAGCCCCGTCGCCAGCGAGGTCGTACCTGCTGTATCTCCAGACATGGAGATTGAGAATAAGCCCGTTTTCGGTGACGGTCGGCGTCGGGGCGAGCTTGATGAAGCCGGTAGTCTGGTCGGTCTGCCATTGGTTCGGCATCCCGGACGCAGTGTCGTCGAAGTCAACAGGCCATTCGTCAGGCTCTGTGACTGAGTCCTGGAGGACTTTGCCTAAACGCTTTGTTCCATACCAGATATTCATGATCTGAATGGCTCTGGCCGGGATTGCATAGAGCGCCGTGCTCGTAGCGAGCGTCAGCGAGTAGTTCGCTATATCGACGAAAAACCCAGTCTCTTCGCAGAACTTATCTTGCCCTTCAGCAAGGTAGGCGAGGAGCCTTGCGTCGCTCCATGCTCCATTCGTCGTCTCGCTGTTGAGGACTTCGAGGAGTTCTGTCAGCATCTCGGCGCGGGTCACAGCTTATGCCCTCCGCCAAGGAATTGCGGAGAAACTCCGTTTGACCTCTTCGAGTTCTCCAGTCGCTGGATTTTGCTTCTGCTCGATGTGGGTCGCCTTGGCAAGTTCGAGAACGTGGACTACCTCCGGCGGGACTTCGACCGGAACGCCTCGCTTGATCTGGTAAACGACACCGTTGACACCGACGGCCTCATAGTTGTCCTTGCATCCAGCCATCTCGTCGATGATGATCCTGATCTTCCTGGTCTTTTCATCAATGCGGACGGCGCCCATCGGCTCGTCGAGTTCTTCCTCGGTCGCGGCCATGATAGCGTCGAGCATCGCTTGTTTCTTGGCAGAGACCGCAGGTTTCGTGGTCTTCTTTCCTTTTGGCTTCACCTCAGTTTCGGCGTTCAAGTCAACTTCTACCTCAAATTCGTCGTTCATTTATACTCCTCCGTTTCTGATTTCTTACTTTTCCCCTTCGCAGCCATGTCAAACGCTGCGTCAAACTCGTCCTCTGACTTGTAGTCCATGTCCAGCATGGGCATGAGCTTCGCCACAAGTGCGCCTACTTCTGCGGCATCCTTGGCGATATATTGTTTTCCGCAGGAGTCGCAGCAGCACGGCATCTCCATCCCGGACTTTTTCTTGCTTGGTTTGAGCGGTACTGAGCAGGAAACGATGAAACCATTTTCTGCGGAACCTATCTCCATCATCCTGCTCATATACATCCTCAAATCTCCTTGTTGTAGGGTTCAATGAAGGGGAGGGATTCTGCACCCTCCCCTCGGTTGAGCCTTACTTTTACGCACCAGAGAACGGAGTAGCTGGGTTGCTTCCCGTCGGGCACTGCAGTTGCGCAAATACACACCACTTGTCAGTAGCCATATCGATGAACTGGATATAGTCACCGATCGCACCACCAGTCGTGGTGCCGTTGAGAGTCATAATTTCGTCGGTAGCAGCAGGAGCATATGCAGCCTGCGCCGCAGCGTCGAGGTCGAGGATATTGACTGAGCCGTAGAACCCACAGTTCGTAGCGTCGGCAGTAGTGAATATGGTGTTGCTCGTATTTACCTGGTTCATTACGAAGCGGTACGTTGCTCCTGATCCGGTGGCCTCTGGCAGAGTGTAGGTGTACGCCGCACCAGTCCCGGTGATCACGCAGACTTTGCCCTCATGCAGGGCCTCGGTGATAGCCGCCGTACCAGTTAGAGAAACCTTCCTGGCTGAGACGTCACAGGCTCTAGTGATCTCTGCAGCGGTTGCTTCTGTCGCAGCGGCAGTGGCGTCGGTCGTAGTCAAGATACTGGCTGCCGCACCAGGATCGCGAAGAGTGATCGTCCTGGCAGCACCCATAGCCCCGGCAACGAGAGAGACCGTAGTATCCCCGGTCTGATCGGTGCAGGTGATGGCGAGCTTGCCGCTGGCTGCAGTAGAAGCAAAGATGTCTACCGAGCCGGCAGTGCCACTGAGGCCGGCGTCAATATCGCCGCCCTTGCACTGGATGTCGCCGCAGGCTACTGCGCCTGTAGTATCGGCAACGGTGAAGGCTGAGGTGTCAACGGCTATACCGCCGTTGGCGTTGAGGAGGCCGGTGAGGGTGGACGCGCCCGTCACTCCGAGCGTGCCGCCTACAACAGTGTTTCCCGAGGTATCTGCAACGGTGAACTTGTCAGTATCGCAAGTGATCCCGCCGTTCATGACGGTTGCGCCAGTGACTGTGAGAGTCCCGGCTATCGCAGTGTTACCGGAAGTGTCAGCAACGGTGAAGGCGGTAGTATCAACGGCGATACCGCCGTTGGCGTTAATGAGGCCAGTGAGGGTCGTCGCGCCGGTAACGGCGAGGGTGCCGCCTACGGCGGTATTGCCGGAGGTGTCAGCTACCGTGAACTTGTTGGTGTCCATGGTCAGACCGCCGTTAAGGACGGTCGCCCCGGTAACGGTGAGGGTTCCCGCAATTGCGGTATTCCCAGAAGTGTCTGCTACCGTGAAGGCATTGGTATCGCAAGTGATGCCCCCGTCAGCGGCGAGCGCCCCGGTGACTGTGGCCGAGGCCAGAGTTGCGGCGCCAGTCGTATCGAGCGTCCCACCACAGGAAACGTTCCCTGTAAGGGTCGAAGCCCCGGTAACTGCCAGGGTGCCAGTAGTAACGACGTTCCCAGAGGTGTTGGCTACTTCGAAGACTCCGCCGTCGGCGGAGATCCCGCCATTGACGGTAAGCAGCCCGGTGAGTTCGGTAGTCCCGGCAACAGTCAGGTTGCCGGAGAGTTCCGAGTCGGTGGCGGTGGTGGTGGCTACCCCCGCGTGATTCTCGACATCGTCGCAGATTATCTTTCCAGATACGACAAGGTCGCCATATATTCGTCTTGATCCCATACTGTCTCCTCTTAGCGGAACGCTACCCAACGAACAACGTCGGCTGCGGTGTCGCAGATGTCGGTACCGAGGGTTACGCCTTCACCTTTTCCGAGCATGTCGTACAGGCTTACTGCGGAGGCGGTAGCAACGAACGGTTTGTCGGCGGTAGCTACAGTCGAGCTGGTGATCGACAGGATGGCTACGGTCTCGCCGTTGATGGTGACTTTGTCGCCGACTGCGAGTTCACCAACGAAGTTGGTGCCAGAGCCAGTAATGGTCGGCGAAGCTGCGGTAACAGAGACGGTGCCGGTTACGGCTGCGCCGGCATTACGGCCTGCGTACAGAGTGATGGACCCTGCGGCGTTAACCGAGTTCTGAGTGTCGGCATGGTTGCCATTGTCAAGCGAAGTACCTGCGGTCATACCATAGAAATACTCGTAAGCCACGAGGTTATTGACATTATAGGCTCGCACGTAGCGAGGCTGCCAACCGAGAATCAGGTTGACGGCAACTGCCGGGTTGGAAACAGTGACGGTCCCAGTTTTCTGGACCTGATCAGCGAAGTTCAAAGACATTTTGTGTTCTCCTTATGAAGACTTTCCGAAGCCTGCCGAAGCAGGCTCCAAGAATTAGCTAACTATTTCACCTACTAAGCAAGCTCAGCGATCGCTACCTCAGCTCTGGCGCACCAAAGTTGGTTCAAAATCAGGGCTGCGAAGTAAGTTTTCCAACCAATCCAACCACGCTGACCGAGCTGGTCGCCTTCCCGAGACTCGCCAGGGTTCTTGACGAACGGGGTAAGAGCGGTAGCGCCCTTGAGCGGGGTAACTGCGGCGCAGTCAGCGGCGATGAAGATGATCGGATATACGTCGGCACTGGTGGCCGAGGTAGAGATCATCGTGGTGCCGGAACCGGCTTTAAGCCCGCCGCCGTCGGCCCAAGAGGTGAAGATGGTAGAGGTCAGGTAACGAACCTCGTCCACTGCGCCGATCTCGGTGTCGTACGGGACCATGCTGCCATAATCGACAACATCTTTGAACCCGGCGAGAGCACGGATGGTCGGCTCTGCATCAGGATGCACGAAGGCGATGTAAGACGGCTTGACGTTGACGGTCTCCATGTTGGCCGTGCTGCCGAGCTTCTTGGTGATTACCTTGGCGTTCTGCCGCTTGAGTCCACGAACGATCTTCTGCTGCAGGACTTTGGTAAACGGGGTGTTGACATCGGTTCGCGCAGAGCCGTTAGCGAAGTAGACGTTGGTGCCGGCCTTCATTACATTAAACAGGCGGACCTCTACGGACTCAGCAGCCTGCTGGGCGAGGATGTCGGAATACTCTTTGATGATCGGGTCTTCGTGCGTATCAGCTACGCGGTCGGTAATCCCTACCCACGCGCCTATCTGCGACAGAGTTGCCTCGTAGTCGGCACTGGTGACAGTGCTCGCCGCAGGAGTTACACCCTCAGTCAGGTCGGCGGTAGCAGGAGAAAGAGCTGCGTAACGCCGAAATTTGATGGTGCTCGAAGAGTTTTTCGGAATGGGTTTGGTCTGCAGAAACGGCTGCATAACCAGTGCGGGGACGGCTCTTTTCAAAAGATCAGCCGCTACATACCCAGCAGTCCGAAGGCCAATGTCACTTACAGTCATCGTCATTTGTTGGTACCTCCAAAATTAGGAATTTGCGGCTGCCTTGAAGGCCGACTCGAAGTCGTCTTCGTCAATACCGCCCTTTTGCGCTGCTTGTCGACTGCGTACTCCCTCCTGGGATTGCAGTTTTTTCTCCTTCGCAGCCTTCTGTGCAGTCTCTTCAGGAGTCGGAGTTGAAGATGGAGGCCCCTTCACACTACCATTCTGTTCCTTCTTGAAGATGTTGAACAATTCTACGATTTGCGAAGCGCTCCCCTTATCGAGGACCGCGTTATACGTTGCTTTGAGAAAGTCAGGTTGAGTATTCACCCACTCCTCGACCTTCGGCACGATTTCAAAGGCATCGGCGTGACCCTTGAGGATCTCCGCCTGATGCGCGTTTTTCGCTACGACTTGCGCCGTTGCAATCGCCGGAGCGAAGTCTTGACCCATCTGGGCGAAACGTTGCTCGAATTTCTCTTCGATCGCTTTTAGTTTCGCGTTGAAGGCGTTCTCCGCTTTGGCGAAGGCGACACGTTCTACTGATTTAAGGGCGGACGCAGTGTCTGGGAAATTGGCCTCTACCTCTTTGAGGGCGGCTTGCTCCTCCGGAGTCAAGGACTCCCTTGCGAGTGCTTCGACCTGCAGGCGATCGTTCTCCGTTTTTGCATCTGCGTCGGCTTTGACTTTTGCTTCTTGGGCGAGCCGTTCGACCTCTAGGTCTGGCCGCGAAGCAGCCTTGGCTGCGACTACTTCCTGCTTTGGAGCAGGTTTTACTTCGGCCTCGCCGGCCTTGCCTTCTTCAATCTTCCCTTCGTCGGTCTTGCCTTCGTCGGACGCACCTTCCTCGGTCTTACCTTCATCGGAAGTACCTTCTTCAGTCTTGCCTTCGTCAGGCTCGCCCTTACCAGCATCGCTGGTGTCTTCCCCGCCTACGGCGACATTGAACGCGAGATCGAACTCGTCTTCCGTCACTCCGTTATCAATTACTTCGTCTGCCATGAAATCCTCCGAATTTTATCTGTAGTGTAACATTCATATACAGGTATTGTCAAGACAATATATGTATCAGATCTTTACATTCCTTTGCCCTGCCCCTCATCTCTTCGCTCTCGCTACTTTCGAGCTTATCACGATGTCTCTCCCTTCTGAGAGTGAGAAGCTCCGCGAGGAGTACAACTCCTTCGGTGTGCTTCAGCAAGGCTATCCTGTCCTCGATTTCTAGTTCTCGTTCTTTCATCCTCACACCTCGTTTACTCGACACGGTCTAGGGTTCTCATCAAACCGCACTGCCTTGATTGTTTCTGCTCCGATAAGTAACGCCTTCATCACCCTGTGCCTCCCGTCCATAATATCCCCGTCCTCGTCGAGGATAATCGGGCACGCAAGGTCAGCGTCTCCAACAACCTTCATGTGCATAACCATCTCCCTCAGAGTCAGCCTTTCATACTTGTGCCACACGTTGAGGTGGTCCAGCGGGATCTCCATTATGGGCAGCTCCTTCGCCAAACTAATCAATCGCGCTACCGACCACTCATGTCTGCCTACTTGGGCCACTTGAGTTTCTATGGGTGGGAACTCCGGTATTTTCATTTCTTCTCCCCCTTGGGCTTCGCCCCTTCCTTCTTCTCGCTGACCGTAGTCAGCAGTACCTTCAGGTTCTCCAACTGGTTCTTGTCCTTCGCCGACTTGGCGTTTGCTAAGTTTTGCTCGACCCGAGACAAGATTTCCTGAATGGTGGCGTCTGCCGACGCCTGCAGCATCTGCACGTCCATCTGCTTCTTCGCGGCTGAGGCCGACACATCCTCGGTCTTGGCCTGGGTAAGCCCCTGCTCGACCTGCGAAGCTTGCGCTGCAGCCTGTTTCAGTCCCTCCAGGATTTGCTTGGCTTCGTCTTCTGGGAGAACCCTGTCTACAGGGAGATCCCTCGCCTTTAAGCGATCGATCAGTAATCCATGCGTGTCGAGAATTGCTCTCTCCTCCGGCGTGAGTGTCATAACGAACTGGTCAAGGGCTGCGCCCCTAACCTCCTTCGCGACGAGCGACAGGTTGCCTTTGGCGACGACTTGGTAGTCGCCCTTCAGTTCTTCGTTTGGATTGAACTCCATATTCCATGCGAGGAGCGAAGTAAGCAAGGATGTAGTGAACTTGTCGAACGCACGGACGGTGTCTTTCGTCACCATATTGGCAGAGCCGGTCATCATTGACATGTTGCTGGTCGTCCGGAACGCTTCACCGAGCGGCTGATTCTGCATGGCGCCCATGGTGTAGGCCGGCAGGTTGCTGGCTACGTCGAATCTTCGTTCATACATCTCGACCATACTTATCAGTTCAGTAATATGTGACTCGGTGATGAGCGCCCGCACTGCCGGGTACTGAGCCTCTGGTCCGTCGCCCGATCGCTCGATGGTCATGAACGAATGTATCGGTCCTATATTCTTTCGCCCTCTAGGCAGAAGATCGACGTTAACTTCGTAGATAGGCCCCGCGCAGGCCGAAGCATTGTCTGCGAGCATCCTTGTAGCCATGCAAAGCGACATTTGCGAGTCTCGCACTTCCTCCGGCAACCCGACGCCGGTAAGCCCGGAGTCCTCGTCCTCAGTGTAGATAAACGCATGATACTGGTCGGACGGTCGCTCGCCGAAGGCGGCTTTCTCCGCCTTGATAACTACGTCGTCGATTATCCAGACATCCGCGAGGATGTCCTCGTCAAGCTCATCGTCGCTTACTTCGACTCCGACGGATTGAAGCGTATGCGCCGAGACGAACATCAGCCCCCGGTATACTTCGTACCTCCGGGCCTGCCTGCTGGCGAGGTTTGAAGTCTTGGCGATATCGTGCAGATCGGCCTCGTATGCCTTGGCGGAGTAGTTCCCGTCGGCGTGATCTTTCAAGTATTCCTTGATTATCTTAGCTTCGAAGTCGGGCCGCTTGGCGAGGGCACGGAAGTCGTGACGAAGGAAGATAATCCTCTCGAAGAAGGCATCCTGATCGGTCCACGCTCTGGCCGAGAGGTCAGGGTAGGCATCCCAGATGCGAACGTACTCCGGGTATGGCCGACGAAGAGTTTTCGTTTTCGCAACATACTGGCCCATCTCGTCGGCGGTCCACACTCGCTCGGCCTGTGTTCTGACCATAGGGCTGCGGGCGATGCCGAAGCCGTACAGGTAGCCACTGCGAACTACTTTCTTGCAAAGCTGAGGATAGTCAATCCCCGGATCGGCCAACTGGTCGGCGATCTCGGTCTCCATCTTCTCCTTACGTTTCTCAGCGAAGGTTCGGACTTCCCGCTCGATGGCGTCGCTAGTAATCGGCGCTGCCGATCGCTGCTCCTCTTGGGCGAGCATGAGTTCCTGCTGCTGAAGGGTATTGATAATGCCTTGTAGGGCAGACTGAGGGATTGAGGGAGATGGAGAGACTGACAGGCCCCAGTTCTTGTCCTGGGATGGGAACATCATCTCCATCATCTTCGCGACGCCGCCCTTAACCTTGATGCGGGTATCTTCAGGATACACATGCGATCGCTCATCTGGGATGCGGGCAAGCACGTCAGGGTCGTATTTCCTTAAATATTGCCGGAGGTTCTTCATCCACTGGACTTCGAGGAGGACCCGGTCCTTGATATGCTGATCGAGGACTCCTTTGACGTGGGTCCCAAGTTTCTTCAGTTCTTCGTAATTTGTGAGCATTTAATATCCTTCGCGTTGGGCCGGAACGTATGGCTTGGATGAGTTAAAAATTGAGTTATGTTGGTACACGACGTAGTCAGCGGGGTCGTACTTCCGGCTGGACAGGAACATCACACCGTACTGCCCGCCCTCAACGAGATGCGAGCAAGGGTGGGTCTTATCTGGTTTATCGTCGTAAAGGTCGGCGACGGAGACCTTCAATTTCCGGTATTTGTAGTCTGTCTGCATCGCCCGGATGAAGCTCTTGCAGGAGGGGTCAATGAGCACAAGCGGTCGGCAATCTGGGTACTCTCCGAAGACATCATCAAGCGCCTTTATCCTCACATCTGGGTCGTTAGTAGGTGCAGGTTTCGCAAGTATTCCCGCCTCTTTGAACTCTTTGAAACATGTGCCCTCGTCGGAGTCGGCTCGCCGAACGCCGGCAGGGTCGCCGACAACTACTATCTCGTTCGTTGGGAATGCAGTCTTCCGCATCGGGTTGAACCTGCTCTTTATATACCGCTTAGTCCCCATGTCGAACGCTGGGGTTTCCCGGAGGATATGTATCCTGCCATCGTGCTGCATCTGCATCCACAAACCTGCAGGGGTAAGGCCAAAGTCTTGCCCGACTATTACCGGAAGGTCTGGATCAATGTAAAGCGGTGTCTTCGACACATGCCGGTCGTAGCGGAACGAATCCCAGTATACCGGCTTGCCTGCTTGGGAGAGTGCATACCTTGCACGGATGAAGACGTTTATATATGCCTTACTCCGGCCCTTGGCTTTGCGATCGTAATACCCTGGAGCGAGGTTATTCTTGTTCTCCGCCTCCGGCGAAAGAGCATCCGGCTGCTTGAATGTGTCACACGCAACCAGCGTGTCGGGATCGTCGTCCTCAAGCGGTGCGTGCTCGAATATGCGCCACCAGTAAGACCCAAGCTGCGGCGGGTTCGTATCCGCGATCATAAGCCAGTAGTCAGATCCACCCATTTTCTGCGAAGGATATCGTTCGAGACGACCTTGCAGACCTTCTACGATTTCCTGAACAATTTCACGACATTCGTTAAGCCAGCACCCGGTTAATTCAAGCGAAAGGACCTTCGCGACATCAGCCGGCTTATCCAATGCACGGAACAAAATCTCGGCTCTAACATCCCCGTAATGGATGAAATACGTCGCAGCAGTCTCCCGCCAGTAGCCTATCCCCTCTCCAGGTTTGCCGCTGTCTGGGAACCAGTCGAACCAAGTCTTGAGCGTGGTATCTTGCAATTCGCCTTTGGTATTCCTGACTACGACCCATCGCGAACGCCTAAGTCCGTCCGTTCCAACCCTCTGCTCCTTGCATCTTCTGAATATCTCGACACAGCACGCAACTGACTTGCCGCCGCCGATCGGGCCGAGGATCGCCCTGAAATCAGCGTTCGAGCGATGAAACGCGGCCAGCGTTGGCGCTGATTCGCGGACATCATATATGAGGTCGAAGATGTTCATCAAGTATAAAAAGGATACCAAGTAACGGTGAACTTACTAACTCCCTTCTTTGCAACATGTATATCTATTATACAGAATCCTACGTGCGCCGCTAGTCTTTTCCCTCGCATCCACGAAGTCTGGCTCTGCAGGCAGCCGGCTGAGACGCAGTAAACGTTCCTTTCGAAGATGTTGACATACTTGTGAACGTGTCCTGTTATCAGGACGTTCGGCTTCTCGCCGCCGGTAAATGACTCTAATATCTTTTGAAGTCGGTAACTTAAGGCATAACTCGAAGAATCTTCACCGTGCCACAACTTCAGTACCGCTCTCCCATCAAGAGAGATATATCCCTCGTCGTGGCCGAGGAAATGGAAATTTTCTAAGGACGCCTCAATGTCCTTGACAATGAGCGCTCCATTCGATTTTAGGAACCATCGGTCGTGATTCCCATCAATCGCATAAATATCTGTATCAGCCCACTGAGCGAAGCAGTCAATCGCTTCGTGCTTCTGGGCGTCGTAGCCAAGAAAGTCAAGTTCGTAAATCTGCCCTGGTCGGTGACTCATGCCTTCGGTCACATCACCTGAATGCGTAATGAAGTCAACCTGCTCTTTCTTAAACTCGTCGAAGGCTTGCATTAGCCTGGCCCTAGAGGAGCACATGTGGCCGATGTGTGTATCGGTGATACAGCCAATCCTGATGTGCGTCCCAGAGAAGGAGACGATCGGCACCTTGCCGGCACCTGGGACAAGCCTGCCACCTTTGGCGATAGCTTGTAATTCGGTATCTGAGAACCTCGTCGCGATTTCTTCCAGCCAGTGCGACTTCTCAGGGATGATTATCCCTTTCTCCTGCTTCACCATCCTTGTATATCGGTTGAAAGTCTCGTCGGATATTCCTAAGTCTTTCTTGGCCTTATCTGGACCATGCTCTGTCGCGTATGCGACTACTTGCGTTGCTCTACCTATCGCTTTTTGGCCCATCTGTCACTCCTCTTGGAAGAACACTCTGGCGAACTGCTGCAACTCCTTACTACCGGTGAAAGTCCGGGTGTGCCCCGCACCAGGAAATGTAACAAAGTGTTTCTCTGACGACCTTGATTTCTCAATCAGTCCCCGAGCTTGCTCGACTGAGGTGATGTCATCGTCTTCTCCAGCAAAAACGAAGACGGGACAGATAATATTGCTGAGGTCGACAATGGCACCATCAACGCTCCATGTTCCGGCATACAGTCCGTTACCGCAGAAATGGTTCTCAAGAGCGTCCAAGAACCACACGCCGGCCAAGTCGTTGGGGCTGTCATACCATCCATTTTGTTTCTCCCATTTGTCAATGTCCTTGCTCCGCCCGTTCACTACGTGCGAGAGAAGGTCGAGATAGCGTCCAAAGAATATCTGCTCGGGGGCGCCCATGGCGAAGGCCATCCACTGCGCCATCCCTGGCTGAATGCCGTTGTTCAGGCCAACAAAGAGTCGGTGGGCTGGCAACGAGATGGTCTTGCAATACTCCTCGATCCGGTTCTTGCTGCCTGAGTGGGTGTTGATCGGTGCGGCGAAAACGGCGAGGCGATTCACCTGGCTCGGGTGCAGGGCAGTGAACATGGCCGAGAGCCACCCGCCTTGGCAGCACCCTATAAGGTCGACAGTCTCAGCTCCAGTCTCGCCGTAAATCATGTCGCAGCACTCGCCCAATATGTGTACCAACCCTGAGATGCTGAGGTTCTTCGTCTCCTGAGTAGCTGACTTCAGCTCATAAGCATAGGTAGGCCGCCCTGCAGCTGCACACTTGTCGATAAGGTTTTGAGTAACGGTGCCGTCCCTGCCGGCAAAAGGGGGAACGACGAAGCATGGAGTACCTTCCCCTTCATTGAACCTGTTTAAGGAGAAGTAAGAGTCCTCGAATACCTTGGTATTGCCCCGATATTCTTGTCTCATAGCGGAGCCATTCGGTACCTGGGTCCAGTTCTTGTGTCTACGTGGACGAATGTTTTGTAGCGGATAAGCCCTAGTTGTTTAGGGTACCGACCCTCGACAAACTCGTATATCCTGCTCGGCTGCACGCCGGAAATGTGGATATCGGCTGCGCGGCCCTTGAGATGGTACGAATGGGGTTTGCCTCCGACAGCCGCGTTGTGATGCTCACATCGACAAGCTGAGTTGACTATTACTGGAAGATTGAAATACTCCCGGATCGCCGTCAGAACATCGACAAGCTGTGCATCGACGGTATCGAACCCACACCCGCACTGACAGGCAAACTCACTTCGCTTGAAGTACTCGTTCATCCGCTTCCTCCTGCGCGATTTTAAGGCATCGCCGGTACGCCTTGGCCTCCGCCGCAGTATCTACTCCGGCAGGGATGATTACTCCTGCCGCGTCGCGGATCGGCACGCGCACAGCGCAATCAAGTAATTTCTGAATCTGTTCAATGGCGCTCATTCTTCATCTCCAGTAGGATGTTTTCAAGCCTGGTAAGACTGCCTTTGATCTCTCGAAACTGCTCATTCCCCATAGTAAACTGCAGGTCGGTACGTTCCTTAATTTCCTGCCGACGCTCGCCACAGCGTTCGTTGGTAACGAACTTGCCGCTTTTCAGGTCCTCGACATCTCGTTGGACCTTGCCGATCCACATGGCTCCCGCGAGGAGTGCGGTAATTATGGCCCACCAGTCTTTTACCCAGTCCATCACTTGTCTCCAGGTTCCTGAAACGTTTTCGGGGAGTTCTTGCCGACCCAGAAGTGCGGAGCGCCAAAGTCTCGAACGGCTTCGTAGTAATGAAGCGCTAGTCTACGCCTGATCGCTCTAGTTAGCCAGTTTGCTGACTCCGCTTCAACGATTCTAAGCATGTTGTTAAGGAACACTCGGTCGGCTTCTTCCCGGCTTGCTTCGGCTGCTTCGCCAGCCCAGTACATCCAGTCGTGAACATTGCACGCTTCCGCTATACTTACTCCGAAGAGTTTTTCCGGAACAAGATCCCCTTTCCACCCAGGTGTTCCGCACCCATTTACGATCTTCACTAGGATGGCTGCCGGCGTTATCCAGTATTCCTCAGGAGCATATAACTTGAGCATTTACCTCTCCTTCGTGGAAAACTTATTCGCGATGCTCGTAATGCTATCTCCGAACAAAACAGACGCAAGCGCCCCAGCAACATACATAAAATTATCAGAAACGGCAACCATCACTCCGAGCTTATAGCTGATCCCTGCCCACGTAAGAGCCATGATGCAGAGAACCGCGCTTGCGGTTATTCTATGAATATGTTGCATTACGCTACTCCTTGTTACACACCCAATTCAACTCTCCCTCCTCTGTCACTCCGTCTGAGTGAAGATGCGGGCAAATGTCGTGCCCGACGCTGCATGGGGAGTTCTCGCAATAGGTCTTCGACGTAAAAACTATCGCGCCGTCCGGCTGTCGATCTTGATTAAGCTCAATCTTTCTCATTCTTTATCCGCCTTCGTCGCTTTTTCTCTGCAACCTCTGCTGCGAGGATTGCCTGGTACCTGGCGAGCGCCTCGCCGCTTAGGATTATTGACTCCTCGCCATCAGTTACGCGAAATCTATCCCCACTAAGCTTCTCAATCTTCATTCTTTCGCTGGGACTTCTGCTGCTGGTGCGAGAGCAGAATCACCAGAGAATGTATCCTGCTGATTCTCGACGTTTTCAACTGAGCCGGTACCGTTCGAACTTGACTGAGTAGAATCCTGCGTATACACAAGGTGCTCGATCTTCGCCTCAGTATCGAACGTCCCAGTAACGGAACTCTGATTATCCGCTGTCAGTTTATTCCCGATACCGCTCAACTGATTGTTATCCCCAGTAATGATGAACCCGCCATTGCTGTCGCCGTTGGTGGGAGCCAGACGCCATAGCCGAGCCACATCCACTCCGAGCGTGGCGTAAGGAAGGAAGGCATGAAGTACGTCGGAAGTCGTCTCAGGTTTGAAAAATGCTTGCTGCCCGAGGTTAGCTGAAAACCCCATTGCCAGACCAACCTGGCAGGCGGCGTTGTCGTTACATGCGGCCATGCCTTCGGAGAATGCTTTGAACCTGTCGGTGTTCGCGGTGGCGATCATCTGATTAACCTCAGAATGGTTCGACGTTAGTCCATATCCGGCGCAACCAGGCAAAATCAGGACTGCAGCACACAGCGCCATTATAATAATCGTTGTAGAAAATAACCTCGTTTTTGTTTTCATTTTACCCCCTTTGAATTTGCTTCGTTTGGATACTCTACAGCCATTCGCTCATAGTACGCTTTCGCTTGCAAAATCTCCTGTAACACATCGGCCTCAGTACGGGCCAGCCACTGTTGCAAACAGACAGCGGAAACAATTAGTAACGTCGCTATACACAGAAATTTTTTCATGCAACCCTCAGCAATTTTGCTCTTAAAATTTGTTAGTCAAAATCTCGATAATAGTTTCTAATCGTGCATCATGCGGCATCTTCAACACCCACTGTGTACAGGCTTGTAGGTGTTTTCTTATTTGCCGCATCGACCGCAAACCAATCTGCCGTGCGAGTCCCTTTGATGATAAATGCGTCGCTTATGTCGCCGTAAAATGCATATACCGATAAACTGTGGGGTGATGACCCAACCGTGAGATTTCCCGATGCGACGGCGGCAAGTGCCTCTGTTGAGGCGTAGGACGTGGCGCTTAACACCCCGTTTTTATACATTCGTAGCCCACCGTTATCTTTATCATATTTCAGATGGATGGCTACTTCTTCGGCGTCGGCCAACACAACATCCGCAAACAATCCGCCAACAACCCCGCCAGTTGTAATAACATAGCCCTGCACCGTATTTGTGGCGGTGGCTATCCTGATCATGAACGCCGCCTTACCAGCGACATAATTACTAAATATTGAATACTGAGCCGTGCTTGACTGCTTATTGTACTTGAATGCCACGCCAGCGATTAATGCACCCCATCCGGCCATATCAAGCGCAGGAAATGTGATATACTTATTACCCCCGGAAAATCTCTGTGCCTTGCCAACCAATCCGGGGACTTCAATAATTAGCAACGAGTTTTTAGTGCCTGAATACCCATTCTTTGAGGTATCAATAACTGTATTCTCAACATTGGAATTATCCATGTGGCAGACAAACTCATAATCAGTTCCCCACGGAGTTGTGTTCCCTGATTCGACCCCTGATTTCCCGTAATAAATTAACGCTTTGGTGTTATTTTCAGAAGATAAGATGGGCAGTTTTGCATACAATTCTTCCGGACCTGTCGGAAGAGAAAATATATTGACTATTGTGCTATATGAGGAGAAGGTCGAGTATGTCCCATTTAGCCAAAAAACACGCTCCTGGCCATCTACTGGACTGTTTTTTGCCACTATCGGCCTAAATTGCTTTTGGATGGATTTAACGGTTATACAACGACGTTCCCACGAGACTCCATTATCGTTTGTGGTGTATTTATAAACCTCAAACTGCCCATCAACCACCTTTGACAAATAGACAATATTAGGATCAGACGGATCTACAGACACCCCTCCAGAGTAACTCGGTTCACCTGCATATAATGCCCCACCAGCCGCGCAAATTTCATTGTCAGCCCATCCAGCATCGGTCCATCTCGCATATCTATATCTATGGTCGGCAGCAGTGACGAAATTTGCATAAACTATGACAGGGTAATTGCTGCTGTCATAAGCAATGCCCCAATTCCATGCCTTGAATCCTGTGGCTACAGAGTCATATACTTTGTCGCAATCAGTCGGAACCAAGGGCGACCCGGCCAATACTGCAGCCAATGTTTTTACTACAGTGCCATCAGCTTTTTTAAACTCTCCGTTTTCATATTGGAGGTAGTAGATACTGTTGTTTGCCAGCGCATCAGGATGTCCATCTGTAAAACAGAGGTGAATTTTACTGGTCCCGTCGTAGGCTACTTTCAGGTATGGCCGCTCTCCAAAAACACTAAACAATGTTTTTGCGGTATCCCACGTAGCCCCTCCATCAGTAGATGTACTGAAGGTTGGCAGGAAGTCTCCACCCCGCCAGAAAAGAAAAATCTTATTGTTCTCAGCAGAGAGTATGCAGGGATTTGAATATGAGTATCCGTACAATCCGGCGGTGTTTGTACCTACTGTCAGTTCCGCGTCGAAGGCGGATATATCCTCGGGGTTCGTGGATACCCGGTAGAACATATCTGCCCCATTATGAGCGCAGTAGAAAACAACTATTCGGCCATCATCGCGAATTAAAATGCTCGGATTTGCGTGATCATCGACCTGCAACGCAAGTTTTAAAACAAATTCGACTTGGGCATCAGTAGCGTGGTTATAACTCACAACAACAACATCGCCGTTTGCACGAATAAACCCGGTGTAGGTTTTGCCATTGTAATAAATTGATCGCGGCTCAGAATACCAGCACCAAACGCCATCGGTTGTCAAGTTGTCGGTTGACTGAGTAACTATTGGAATTTCTGCACCAAGTACTGTTGTCCCGTCTGCGGCGGTTACAGCGATATCCAGTCCATTAGATAAAACTTTTGCGGGAATATCGTTGTCACTGCTCAGATCGACGTATAGTTGGTAATCAGATAAGTCGGCTGGCACTGTTGCGTGATTTACCACTACGGCTTTTCTGTGAGCGTATCCGGAAAGCCAGGGGATTGACGGTACAGACAAGGCCCGCCTCGCTTTTGCGAGAGTATCGGCAGATGAGCCAATGGCGTAAAGAGCATATCCTTTTGCGGCGCTCCCAACCAATGTGCTGATGTTGAGCCAGGGACTCGCTGCAATTCTCGCCAGGATATCGGCATTCTCACGTACCGAAACAGGCTGACCATCACCATCCAGGACATAGACAATGCTCCACAGATTAGGGTCTATGAGCGGTGCATCGCTGATTGATAAGCCGATAACATCAGTCAAACCAGTTGAGGTCTTCCAGAGACCGACAAGCCCCTGCCGAGGCAGCCCGCTGCGCAGCATCCTGCGCTTAACGTACTTCATCCCCTAGTCTCCTGAGACTACCAGGCAGATGATCTTCGCCTTGGCGGAGTTGGTAGTGTTGTTTGAACAAGCGAGCTTGTACCCTCCGACAAAGGGGACCGCAGGATCAATTTCGATCCTGTCTGAGGCGGTTATCGCAGCCGCTAGGCTGAGGCTGACGCCGTCGATTGATTGAAAGTCGACAATGAGAGAGTCGAACGGGGTGACTGCGTCGGCGACGACTTCTATGCCTACCAAGAAACCTGTTTCGTTCTCGACAGTCTCTGTCGGGATGGTAGCTGCTGCAGCATCTGCCGTAAATTCACTTACCAAGCCGATCGGCTCTGTGTACTCGCCGTCGAACTGTCCTCTTCGATACTCCAAGTCTGCCCACGATCCAGCCATACCAGCTCCTTATGCTGCGCTCCTCTCGGAGCCTGATTAGTTATGTTGAGTGTAACACTAAGTTACGTCAGATGTCAATCTAATTAACAATCCTGCCATCGATACTCATCGGCATGGTCGTTCCACACCAACCTTTGTCTGTGCCCGCACTTCCTACAAGTCCGGTATGCGATACACTTCTCTGTTACTATCCACCCCATCTTGTGGTCACACCACCACTGGACGAACTTCTTCCACGGAGATTTAATACAAAACATCCTGATACCCCATGCAGTGCCTCTGCTCATGCTTGATTATAAAGTCGGCGTCGAACGCCGCGTAGATATGACACTTATCTACCTTGCCGGTAGTAAAATCTGCATGGACGTCGGCGCAGCCCAGAGCGAAGCCGGCGGAGCCTATCAAGTTCAAGGCCATCAGGCCGTACTGCTCGTGCTCCATTAGGAGGCGGTTACAGTTGAGCGAGGAAGTCAGTTGGCCGTTGGTGAGGCTATAATCCTCAATCTCTTCGAGCCTGCTCGGCTCCTTGAGTCCTTCGAAGAGGGTATTGCCAGGCATCAGGGCGCAGGAGGGGAGGAGCAGAAAGAAAAGGAGGAAGTATCTCAAGGGAACACCGCCCAGGTTAAGTCTTGGTCGGGGGGATAGATAAGGCAGGTCGAAGGTTCGACATACCACACTTGTAGTGTATCTGAAAGAAACACGCAAATATCGTGCTCGCCGATGCTGGCCCAGCCGAAAGCGAAGCCTAGTCCGGAGAAGTGTGCCGTGAGGCGAAGGGCTCGGTTATCGCAGTCTGCGGCTTCGGGTCGGTACGGCTTGACCTCGACGTTCTCCATGTGGTCTCGTACTTGGACTACGCTAGGGAGAATGTAGTGCCTGTCGGGAAGCCTTAGCTTCTGCGGTGGGATGTTTGTCGTCTGAATGAGTAACGCTCTGATATTTTCCCTTGGCTCTTTCATTTCTTTTAGAAATTGATAGAAATATTAATCTGTTGTGCGTTCTGCACATCCCCCTCCTTACCGTCCTTCGGCGCAAGCGCCCCCCAAGTCACAGCCTGCTTAATACCGTCAAGACGGGTACTTGCCGGGGTTGCCGGGGAATAAACGAGCTGGTCCAGCACTTCAAGGTAGCTCTCCGCTTGGACGCGGGCCTTGTGCTTAAAACTCAGCCCGTTCTCCCGGACTTCTCGCATGGTGAGGGCAAGGTCCCTTCGGAACGAGGGGGTTCTCATCAGAGAACTGTAGTCGTCCTCGGAGAGGGAATATCTTTCTAAGATTGGGGTAGTGTCCTCGATCGCTAGGGCGAGGTCGAGGATGAGCCTCGGGTCCCAGGGGTTGACGTTTGGCGCCTGCTCGGCGGGGGACCATTGAGGGTTGCCCTTCCTGAACTTCTCCGGAACGGAGATAGGGAGGTGCTCCGCTGCCTCCGGCAGCGAGTCAAACTCCAGGTCTGAGAAAAAATCCTCGTTGAGTAATGTCAGGGTCTCCATGATAGGAGTGTAACTCATTGTTACTTTTGTGTCAAGTCTCCTTCCTCATCTTCTCCAGTTTCTCTTTCACCCTTCGTTTCGCCCACCCAGGGATCTTCTGCGCACCTGCCTTCTCTAGTTCTCTCTCCGCCATTTTCTCCACCAGGACTGAAAGTCCGGCGGGCAGTTGCTCCTTTATCTTGTCTGATATTGCTTTCACCACTGCGTCATGAATTATACGCAGCAAGTTGAACGATGCGTGTCCGCTTCCGTCTACGCGAATTAGATCGTTAAGCTTGCCTTGAATAAGGTTGTCCGGTATATCTATTTCGAATTTCATAGTTCCTCCCATCTCCCGCTTTCGTCTTTCCCTTCGACCTTCAAGTTTTCCGGCGCCATCGTCTTCTCCACCCGCTGCGCGGTCGTCTCGCCAGAGATGCACTCCAAGATTCGCTGCGACTGCCAGATCTTAAACTTCGGGTGCTCCAGTAGTGAGCGAAATGCCTCTTGGATATTTGCCGGCCTCTCCCGGTTCGATTGTCCTGTGGCGAAGGCTCCGGAGTCTCGGTGCCTTATGCGGACACAGTTCTGGTGTTTGTTCCGGTACTGCCCTCCGGCGCCGGTTCCGCTGAAGAAATCTATTTCGAGGTCTTTCTTCGTCACCGAGAAAAGTAGTTCTTTTGTCATCTCCCCTCCTTAGAATTTTCACTTATTATATCAATATGTGTCTTGATTGTCAAGAATTTAGGCAGGCAAGAAATTTTGAAAATTTTTACGCTGAGTTACTCCATTGTCAGGATTTTGGATTTCTGGGGGTTTCAGTAATTTAGCAGCATGATAAGGGGCGCACGCCACCGCCCTGCATCCCCCCATACCCCTCCCACCATATCACAACGATACCCCGCCCCTATGATCCCAGACACCGCCGACCTAAGCAATCGCAGCTCATTCCGTGCGTATGTCACATTTAGATTGCCCTATGTAAGCCGATCAACACCATGTCAATGCGTTAGCACGCACTAATAAACCATGCGATACAAGGCAATCTCGCAACAATCGGTAATTGTGAATCTTTATGTTATTACATGTTAATTGAGTGTCGTTTTTTATTTGACAATTGGGTAACAGAGTGTTACCTTATCTATATAGGTGAGTAAGTTAATCAATCGCTTAAATAGGAGAAACACGATGCTGATCAAACTAGAGACCTTGTATCGCAGTATGGTGGCTGCGTCGGCAGATGCAGCCACCCCCGAAAAGTATCGCCTTACCGCTGCCCGAGGAGCCCGCCGATTGAAGCGCGACCTGGATGCGGTCTACACAAGATATGCAAAACTGCATATCTTTGAGGCCCACATAGCGCTTAAATACGGGATAACCGAATAACAATCAGAGTGAGGTGAAACCATGAAGACCATCGAAACATCCGAGTATCTACTACCCGAGTTTTGGGCAAGCCCACTAATCAACGCCGACTTCTCTGGGATGTCGGACGAAGACGACAACGCGCTCAATGGCTGGCTTGCCGCAAATGATCCAGGTTATTGCGTAGGATGCAGCGAAGAAAGCGAGTTTACCGCCTGGCATGATGCCCGTGCTTATGTCCTGGCTTGCGAGTGTTTAACCTTTGCGTTTCATAAAGAGGTGACCAAATGAACATGCAATCAGTAGCAGTAATTAACTCCCGTCAATACGAAATAACCGGCAGAACCGAGAAAGCATTGATTCTCGGATCAGGCAAGACTTATGCCTGTTACTGGCCGGTAAGTGGGAAGATGGTATCTAAGCATGTAATTAGCGGGCGCTTTCGCGCAGAGGTGAAAAGATGAAACCTGTATTACTCTCTATAATGCGAACTGTCCGTTTACAAGGCACCGGTCGCAAAGCCAAGCCTGTTACTGATACTACTTACGAACTGTATCAAGATGAATCGAATACCCGTACAATTGATATTGTCACTATTTTTGAGTACGGTAAAAAGAAAGACTTCCATTTCGACCGTCGCAAGATGGACGTTGAAACTGGCAAGTATCTTTCTGAATTTGGTAACAGGTATGAAGTAGACAAGAGAACAGCGACTACACGCATTGCCGAATGGCTCGCACTGCCTGTTCGAGAAAGTTACAAAAATCATTTGGGCCTGACGCAGGGTGAAACAAGATTTCTTAAATGAGGTGAGGAAATGAAACACTTACACGAATTAGCATTAAGCAAATACCAGAATCATCTCAACATCATTCAACATCTTATGCTCTTAGGAGCCATGACACACGAGGTATACCTGGAAAGCCGGGCGTCAGCGGCGCGACTCTGGCAAGCTGATTGTGATATGATTTCCTTGTTGGAAACAAGAAAAAATTTAATTAATGAGGTGATATGATGCAACGAACAATTCTCTATGGCAACGAATGCATGACTTTACAAGAGGATGGAAATATAGGCCGAGAACATGTAACCCCGTCCGGCAACTGGCGGGTGCTGGCTGCATATGAATACAACAATTCTGGCCACCAAACTCGCCGCTACACACTAACTGAGATATTGGAGCACCCTGAAAATATCCCATGGCAATTCAAAAACGGCAAACAACGAGTGTTTATCCGGGATATGGACCATGGTACTGTGAGAGAGTGGCGTAGCCCGAACCACAAAGTATTTTGACCCCTGCTAGAACCGGGAATTGAGGTATCCCGGTTTTATGGAGTGGTTAAAAGATAAAAATCTAAATGGGAGGTACGGACAATGAGAGATCGAATCGAAAAAGCATTGCCTGGAAAGAAATACCAGTATGTAGGCTATTCGCGTACTTCGCGTGTGTTCTATATATTTCGTCCAGCGAAGAAAGGCCTCGACTGGTACGCATCTCCAAAAGATGCAGGGTATTCTTCGTTCTTCGCTACTACACTCAAGGAAGTAAATGACAAACTCGGAGGGGTATAAGATGACCAAAGAAGAAAAAAAGCAAAAACTCCGCCGGTTTATGTCACTATACCAGCTCCGTCTGAAAGACCAAGACCCGGAAGATTTACCCGACTACGGAGTGCCTTTTATCCCGATACGGGATGACGACGAACAGGAAGATTTCGAGTTTTTCGGCGAACTTAACTTTGAATAGGGAGAAATAAACTATGAACCTACCAGAAAGCAAACTTGTGAAAAATCAAAAAATAACCATGACCAAAGCCATCGACAGAGAAAAACTTGTCGTAACCATTCGGCATGACGACGGATGTGGAAACGGGCATAACTCATTCTCAATTACTGGGACACTCTCAGAGAAGAAAAACAACCAGTGGTATGAGTGTAGTTGGGGATGTCTTCATGAAGACGTAGCAAGGTTTTTCCCGGAGCTGACGCCTTACCTAAAGTGGCACTTATGTAGCACCGACGGACCGCTGCACTACTTAGCCAACACCACATACCACGCAAGAGCGGAGGAGCCCAACATCGACTTTGCTCGGTCTACAGCTATATGGCCGGACGCTACTCTAGCGCAACTGCGGAGCCCTGCCTTGCTATTAGCTCGCCTCGATAGCCTAATGCAGGAGTTTAAATTGGCGGTCGAAAGCCTTGGACTTGTATATTGATGTTACACAACAAGGCTGGGAAAACATCCCAGCCCTGTATCATTTAGATACTTCCTCCCAGTAACAGGTGATACCTTGCGGAGAAGTAAAACTCGACAAGGTGTAACTTTATGTTGCAGAAATATGTCGGGTGAAAGTATCAACCTTCTCTAAATGTTAGGGGAGACAAACATCACGATTTCGAGAAAAAAGAGAACAGCGTGGTAAATGTCCTACGCGAAAGTATCAAAAATATACACAGTGTGGAGAGCTAAGTCCTCCGGTGCTCGCTCCACTGGAGAGAGAATGTTGTTAGGAAAATAGGACATTTACCACGCTGTTCTCTTTTCAGTGGGATTTTTCCGGAGATGCAAAAACGAAATCATTGAACATTTTTTCGTGTTTTTGTAAGCCGTGGGTATCATGTGATACCGACTTACGCGGCTGGCGGAATGTGGCCAGCCGCGTAAGTCCACCAAATGATTGAACAACCACTACTGGAAATGTTATTATATATATAGTTGTATATATAGAGAGATAGATATATAAGAAATCAGAACAGCGTGGTAAATGTCCGATTGCTCGCTGGAGTACCGCAGCAACCACAAAATCTAGCTAATAAGACATTTACCACGCTGTTCTGATTTCTATAGTTGCCCCTACTCTTCAAAAAACCCGCTTTTTACAACTATCACTATAACGTATCGGCATTTAGGAGCAATAACACTTACTTACCAAGAATCAGCACCCACATGATACTTTTACTTGACTTCGCACCCTTATTTAGTATAATTAAGACATACCAACACGGGAGGAACAAAAAATGAGGGAAGGATACTTGAAGCAGGATCAAAACGAAATGCGGACCGCGAAGCGGATTTATTGGCGCTCCTGCTGGCGCATAGTGGATGCTGGGGGCCGGGACCTCGTTGTCCCTTGGATGTGGACCAAGACCGAAGCAAGGCAGACCGCCGCCGCTTGCGGCGTGAAGATCTTGGGGGTGCTAAAGTGAGAGCGGTATATTACAGAACATTCCGGCGAGTTGTCCGGGGTGGCCGCATTAAACGCGGGCCGTTTTCGTACTGTTTTCCACCAAACCTCAATATATCCTGGTTGGAGGGTGTGTCGATAAAAATCGAGATACGTGGTCCCGAGCCTGGCTGTTTTTGGTGTGATACTCTGTATTACATCCCCACCCAGGCAGAGGCTGAATTGATTGGAGCCACTAAATACGAGTTTATCCCGCTCACCTAACCGCCGAGCCGGGCGGATAGCCCGGCAAAGGAGACCATCATGAGCCTGCGGGGGAAAATCAAAAGAACGACGATTGGCGGAGTAAAGTACTGGCATGCCTATACTCCCGAAGGTCGAGAGATGTTGTCCGCAACAAGGGACGAACTCTTGATGAAGTGCGCCCTGGAGGGGATGCTCAAAAGGGTGAAACCAGGCATGACTGGAAAAGAGCTTAGGTACATCCGGCAAAGACTAAATAAGCCAGTTGCCACCATAGCGGCGGAGTATTCTAAGTCGGTTAGAATGTGGGAGGACATGGAGGCCGGGAGACGCGATGTCCCAGACGACCTAGAGATTGATATCCGCCTGGCCGCAGAAGAGGCCCAAATCGCCCCGTACGGAACGCCTGAACCTGTGGTTACTCCGAGGCATCTTAGAGCGTATCGACGCACCAAGGGGCTAAATCAGGCCGAATTTGCTACATTACTCGGCGTAGCCGTAAAGACACTTGCCAGGTGGGAATCAGGAGGAAGAAAGATTCCTCCTTATGTACTTTACGCACTAAGAAAACTTAAAAGGGAGGAACAAAATGAACTACCTTGATACAAGAGACCTTTACAAGAGGCAGGAAGAATTGAAATGGGAGCTTGAAGGCTTGCAGTCTCTTCTCGAAGAGGCGGGAGAGCAGTATACCGAAGCGTGCGACGCCCTACAGTACGACAAAACCGCCGACGCGGTAGAAGCTAAGGACGAGGCAGAAATCGCCCTACAGGAGGCAACCTCGGCCCTTGCCGACTGGCAAGAAGAGAATCAAGCGGAGCTTGATGAGTTGAACGCGCTGGAGCGCGAAGTCGGCAGGGAGTGGATGCACGGAGAAACGCTTATCCCTGAGAGTGAGTTCGTGAGCTACACGCAAGAGCTTGCCGATATCATCGGCGCGACCGCCGGAGATGGTTCATCCTGGCTCGTAATCGACGGGGAAGCGACAGCGGAAGGACTGAAGCAGGACTACTCAGAGGCGGAGTTTCAAGGTACAACGTACCTTTTCCGAGCAAACTAAGGAGAAAGACGATGAAAATCGGCGACAAAGTAAAAATTACGGACGGGTCATACGCGGTAAGGATAGATGAATACCACCGGGTAACCAGTATCGGGATGTGCAGAGACGATTTCGAGATTGTTTTTGTCGAAAACCCCAAATTAACTTGCTGGGACGGATCAGCAGCGCATGACATCCATATTAAGAACCTCAAAACAGGAGCTATTTACCTCCACTCCTCCTGCATGGTGAAGAAGGTCGGACGAAGGCGCGTACTCAACCAAGTACGGCTGATGCAGGTCTTAACTGCGGAAGGGTATATTCCCATCGGAGGTGGGTTCGGCAAGTACGAGGAACTGGGTTTGTACTTTGATAATAGTATGTGGAAGTATTGTGAGAAGGAGATCGACGAAACGCTACGCCTCGGCTACTTCCTGTTCAAAGAATCTTGGACTGAGGAATATTGAAGTGAATCCCTTCACGCCTAAGCACCTGAAGGCTTTCCGCCGACATTTCGGCCTGAGCCAGGCAAGGGCAGCTTCGCTCCTTGGGATGACCCGAGTGTCGTGGTGCCGGTGGGAGACAGGAGCAAGTCCGTTGCCGGTGTATTTACGCTTCGCGCTAATCGGTCTGGGCCGGGAGTTGAAGCGGCAGCAGGCGGAGAAACCGATAATTTATTTAGAGACAGAGGATTAACCACGACAAATGTTCACATTATTCCTACTAATTATCCTCGTCCTCTGCTTCGTAATCATCGGGGCAGGGACGGGCAAAGACGACTAAGGAGGCAACATGTTCGACCCAGTCGGAAAATGCCTATACTGTGCGCACCACGCACTGGTTGGTCGCAGGTATTTTGCCTGCATGAACGCTTCTGATGGTGTCCACCTCCGGGAGGCGCACAAGTACGACGCTCCGGCGAGTAAGTCTCGACACCTGCCACACGCCTGCGAGACATCAGGGCTCGAAGAAACCTACCCCGATAGGTTTTCCCCCGCCTTCTTAGAAGGCACTTGTGAGAACTGGAAACTACAAGGAGAGGAGTGACCACCGATGCGAAAAAACAAATTACCCACACCAGAGCCGTCAACCTGCCGCCCTTCGGGTGAAGACGAGGATTACTACGGGTCCGAGCACCCGGTACCAAGAATCAGATGGAGGGAGAAACTTTTTCTCTTATTCCTCGCCGCTCTTGCGGTTTTGAATCTGTGGTTTATACTGGCCTCCGGGCCGAACTGAGGAGGAAACTACATGTGTATTTTCCACAAGTGGGGGAAATGGGAGCAGTATACCCAGATAGTTCTAGAACGTAGGATCTCCATGCGGTACGTCCTGAGCAGCACTAAGGAGTACAGGCAGAGGAAGCAATGCGCGAAGTGTGGGAAAGTCAAGGACGAACTGATAAATGAAGTAATTTTAGATTGAGGAGAACAAATGAACTACATCCAATTAAGAAACTCATGCATCGACGATGCAATGCACGCCGCAAAGCAACAAGTTCTCGCTCTCGGGCGAGAGTTCGAGACCAGAGTAAACGGCAGACTGGGGGAGTACACCCACTATTTCGAGACGGAGTTTTTCCATAAGGAGATGAACCGGAGATCCAAGGAGGCGCTGAGAGCGAAGGAGGCGCAAGCCTGACGACTTGCTTCGAGCCAGTACCCAATACCCCGTTATCCTGCAAAGGAGCGGGGTTGAGGCAGTGCATAAGCCGGGTAATGGCCGGCAAAGTAGGAAGATGGATTGATAAGAGGATATTAGACAGAATTTATTCAGATGGAGGACGCCATGATACCATGCCGGAGAAAGTCCGGCGAAGCAGAAGAAATCCTCCCTCCATGTGGAGGGAGGAACTTAATTCATAGAGGAGGAAACAGATTGAGCACATACAAGTTAGACCAACCTTACAAGCTGGAACAGCTTCACGCCCGCTTCTCAGGGAAGCGAAAAAACGCAGTCTGGCCCGCAAGCAAGGGTCAAGCGATCAGGCCCGACAAAGTCGGCCAGCCGAAAGGGAAGGCGGAGATTAAGGCCCTTAAGAGGGCGAGGACGAAGGCGTTCCGCCAGGAACAGGTATGAACGACCTGAAGGACCTACGGTCCAAGCTCCACCGGACCCAGGCTGAAATGGCCGCACTTTTCGGTGTGACGAAACTCACATGGGGGAGGTGGGAGCGCGGGGAGTTCACACCTCTTCCTGTGTACAGGAAGAAACTTGCTAAATTACTTGCGTTCGTGGGGAGGAAAACCGATGTTGAACGTTCAGAGCGATAAGAAACTTCCAAGGGTGTACCTGGCCGGGCGAGTCGTTGGCCTAGCTCCGGATGCAGTGGGGATGGAGTTCGGTAGATGGCGAGTTATGTCAACAGTCGTCCTCCGAAGCCGCGAGAGGTATGGGAAGCTCAGCGTTCTCTGCACCTGCACAGGTTGCACGAAGACAAAATGGGTTCAGTTGCTCACACTTGAGGGTGGAGCATCTACACAGTGCCAAAGTTGCAGCGCGGCGGAACAAGGGGCGTTTTCGCATGAGAGAGCGCAAGCAAAGAAGGACTTTTAGGAGGAGAAATGAAAATAATCTCGGAGGAGACAATAAAAATAGGCAGACACTGGACCACGGTCTACCTCTGCTCCGACGGAGAGGAGCGCACGGCGAGACAACTCGCCTCCTACTGCGGCTACGCCAGGCCGAGTAACCTCTACCAGAGGCTGAAAGCCGGGGATCGGGGACCGTTTTCAAAGGTGAAAAACATTGCCTCTGGGAAGGGAAACTCTGCTTGGCAGAGCCTCGGAGAGATAGAGAGGAGGGTTTAAAAATGGATTACTTATACTTAGCCGCTGTAGATATAGCTAGGCGAGCGCACGAAGGACAACTACGTAAATACACTGGGGAGCCGTATTTAGTACACCCATTCGCAGTCGCCGGACTTGTTGCATCAGTATCGGCGGACGACGACATGATCGTTGCAGCGATATTGCACGATGTTGTTGAAGACAGCGCGATAAGTCTACACACAATTAACGGCGTATTTGGACAGCGTATCGCTTTGCTGGTAGAGGACCTTACCGATGTCTCCAGACCGTCCGACGGAAACCGTGCCGTAAGGAGAGCAATCGACCGAGCGCACACAACCAGCGCTTGCGTGGAGGCGAAGACTATTAAGCTCGCCGACCTGATTGACAACACTAAGAGTATCGTCGCGTTCGATCCCGAGTTTGCCAAAATTTACATGGCTGAGAAACGGCTCTTGCTGAAAGTTCTGAGGGACGGCGACCCTGTACTTTTTGCTCTTGCGGACAAGTTGGTGCAAGACTACTTCCTGACCCACGAGGCGCGGGTATGACCCTAGTACGTACCGTACTTGATTTTGAATCGGCATATGGAAAACATCCGGTGACAGGGGAGAACATCACCTTGTCTAAGATGACCTGCGAGGAGTACGTCCGGCATCCGAAGTTCAAAGCCCACGGCCTCGGGGTTAAGATTGGCAAGGAGAAAGCCTTTTATCTCTACAAGCCCGCCGACCTCGTCGCGTTCCTGAAGGAACACCCATGGGCGAAGTCCTACGTGATCTGTCACCACACACATTTTGACGGGGCCATACTCTCCTGGCGGTGCGGAATAAAGCCCGCGTTTTGGGGCTGTACTTTGTCCATGGCAAGGGCCATCTTCCCGCACGAGTCCTCCAGCTTGGCAAACATTGCGAAGCTCTTGGGCGTCGGAGAGAAAGGCACCGAGCTTGTTCACTTCCAAGGGAAATGGCATCTGACGGACGACGAGCAGAGGATCATGGGCGGCTACTGCATGAATGATGTCGAGCTTACCTCCGACATTTTTGACGCATTGAAGGGGCAGTTTCCTCCTTCTGAGCTGAGGCTTATTGACCTCACTGTCCGTCTTTTTACCGAACCCGCGCTCGCGGTGGAGCGCGGGGTACTCATCGAAGAGTACAAGCGGGAGCGGCGCAGCAAGCGAGCGTTACTCAAGGCGTGCAACACGGATAAAACGGTGCTCGCCTCCGGCGACAAGTTCGCGGAGTTGCTTCTGACTCTCGGAGTAGACCCGCCGAAGAAACTCAGTCCTTCGAAGGTAAAGGACGGGCGGGTGGACCCGGATAGTGCAGGCGAAGCCCCACTTGGCTTGCTACCATCGTTCAAACTCCCAGTAGGCGCCGGGCTATTTCTTTCGAAGGACGAGATGATCTCAGAGCGGGTGAGGCTGAAAGCCGAGAAGGATGTCTACCCATGGGCCTACGCTTTCGGCAAAAGCGACGAAGCGTTCAAGATGCTACTCGACCACCCAGACCCGCAGGTTCAGGCAGTAGTTGAGGCCCGCCTCGGGGTGAAGTCCACGATCAAGGAGACCAGGAGCAAGCGGTTTTATAAGATCGGTAAGCGAGGGCGGTTCCCAGTGTATCACAACTACTACGGTGCGAGGACTGGCAGGGACTGTCTAACTGGGGACACTCGCATTTATGTGTTGCGCTATTGCAAGGTTATTGGTATACTCCTTCCAGACCTTCGTCCCAATGACTTAGTATGGGACGGGGAAGAGTTCGTAGCCCACGGCGGGCTTGCATATCGGGGAAAACAGGAGGTAATTACTTATGACGGGATCACAGGAACGCTCGCACACCAAGTATTCTGCGAAGAAACACCAACCGCGATCGCTCTATCTGCAGCAGCAGCGCGCGGTTACAAAATCAAAGCTGCAGCGCCACCTCCAGGCTACGCCGGAGCTGCAGATGCTGTCGTCAGTGGAGGAGCTGCTGAACCAGCGAAGCAAGATGCTGTTCAGATGCAAGTGTGGGAAGGATTTTCGGTCTAGACCGTCCGACATGATCCGGACGAAGCAGTCTTCGTGTTTCGGATGCAGCCGCAAGCGAGTAATGGCGGCTCTAGTGCGGACTGAGGAATGGCGGGCGCACCACAAGAAGATGAACAGCCGCGCGTTAGAGGCGAATACGAAAGATCCTGTGTACGTGGCGCTACGGCGGCGATGCAACAGCGCTAAGGCGCGGTGCTGCACCACTACTGACAGGCGGTATCCATATTACGGTGGCAGAGGCATCGAGTTTCGTTTCTCCTCCCCTGTGGCTATGGCAGAGTGGGTGCTAGAGTACTTAGGTCCGCCCCCCGCTGGGTGCTCCGTAGACCGAGAGGACAACAACGGGCATTACGAGCCGGGTAACTTGCGATGGGCCACGGCTAAGACGCAGAATAATAACAAACGGGAGTACGCTGTAGGTGATTATGGGGCTAGAGTGCGGCTGATGCGGGAGGCTAGGCCCGACTACAGCGAGCAAAATATACGAGCCTTGATTCGCTCGGGCCTTACTGACGAAGAAATCGTAAACAGGAGGAAGTGGGATGGCTGCGGCCGATACATACGACATTCTTGATTGTGGTCCGCGAAATAGGTTCGCCGCCAACGGCAAGTTGGTCCACAACAGCGGCGGGGACAAGCAGAACACGACTAACCTAAATCGTGTGAACCCAAAAGACCCAACGTCCGGTGCCCTCCGGCGCTCACTGCACGCTATTCCCGGCCACACCTTAGTGGTTCGCGACCTTGGGCAGATCGAGGCGCGGAAACTCGCCTATACGGCAGGACAAGAAGACCTCCTAG
>Ga0208958_1000437_pt1 | contig 50074 bp, 60 predicted proteins | sample RifOxyB1_FD_184032 | JGI IMG/M metagenome (GOLD analysis project Ga0208958, IMG submission 184032) | Soil microbial communities from Rifle, Colorado - Rifle Oxygen_injection B1 (SPAdes) | ecosystem: Environmental > Terrestrial > Deep subsurface > Rock core/Sediment | place: Rifle, Colorado...
TCGGGATCGCGCCGTGACCCGCTGTCGCATCTGCGGAGTGCTCACCGGCACGGCTCGACGGGTCCGGCTGGATCACGGCAGAATCGTGATCCTCGTGTGCCGCGCGTGCCGCGACGAGATCCGCGAGCGGCGCGAATTCCACCGGGCGGCCATCGCCCTGGAGGTGTCCCGTGCCCAGGATTGAGCCGACACTTCTTCGCGCCAGGGCGATCGAGGCCCTGCCGTGGTCGCCGACGATGCGCATGCCGGCTTCCTCCGGCCTGTACCTCCGGCAGCGCGTCCACGTCGTCGAAGACATCGCCGTCGTCCTCGTGTACATGGGCCCCGCAGGGCTCACCTATGAGGGGAGCATCGGCGTTTCGTACCGGTGGCTCCGGATCGACCAGTGACAGCCCGCCTCCCCCTGCGATCCCGCGCCGTCTTCTCCTTGCGGCGCCGGAGCGGGGGTTGCAGGCGGGCTATGCCTGCCGGGAATTCACCCGGCGCCCGGTCGGGATGCTGCACCGGCCGGGCATTCCTTCCCGTCTCGCCGCCGTCGAACGACGTGGCACACACCAGACGCCGATCCCCCTGTGGCGGGCGGCGGTGGCGAGGCGGGATTCTCTCTGGAGTGACCATGCCTAACAGCAACGAGCACCCGACTGGCCAACTCGCCCGCGCCCTGCTCGCGGCCCGGGAAGACCTCGCCACCGCCCGCGCCGAAGTCGAGCGCCTCCAGGCCCGCGTCGCTGATCTGGAGGCGCCCGGCGAGTGCCAGAGCCTCCACAGGCTGCGGGCCCTGCTGCGCCGGTGGCTTTTCGCCGTCACCTGGACGACCCGGCAAGACATCGAAAAAATCAAGGTCGACACTCGCGAGGCACTCGGCCTCGACAGGAGCAACCCGTGACTCCCGACTGCCAGGACCTGGCCGCCCGACTCCTCGACGAGCGCATCGCCGCCGCCGAGGATGGCCGCCCTCTACCCGCGTGGCCCTTCGCCCGTCGGCGGTGCCAGCACCCAGGGTGCAGGGCGCTCCTGTACGTGTCGGACTACTGCCCGGCGCACAGGTTGGTCCCGGGGGCGCGGTGATCCTCGGCTCGCTCTTCGCGGGGATCGGCGGCTTCGATTGGGCCGCCGAACAGGCGCTGGGTTGCACCACCGCCTGGCAGCTCGACCTCACCGGAGCCGACGTGCGCCGGCGGCACTGGCCCGGCGCGCTCCAGGTCGAAGCCGACGTGGCGACGGTGGACCCGCTTGACCTGCCGCCGATCGACGTGCTCTGTGCAGGGTTCGCGTGCCAGGATCTTTCGTGCGCCGGGAAGGGCGAGAGCAGGGGAGACCTGGACGCGGGCGCGAGGACGGGGCCCACCTACCGCGGCGTGCTCCGGTTTGTCGCAACGATCCATCCTGAGATCATCGTGCTCGAAAACGTCCCGGCCCTGCTTCACCACCGGGAGCGGGTGGAGGAGGACTTCGCTGCCTACGGTCTGACCTGGGTTCGGTGCGGGGCGTGGGACGCCGGCGCACCGCACATCCGGCGACGGGTGTTCGTGGTCGGCGTTCGGGGTGGGCGAGCGGGAGGCGTGATCGATGCGCCGGACGTCGGGCGATGGACGCCGGAGCGGGACGCGCGCCCGTGGGCGAGCGCCAAGTCGTCCGACGCGCGCTCGCCGGGACCATCGAGCGGCAGCGGTGCCCGCGAGGGGTCCGACGGACTCGCCTGCCAGGTGCGCACGCGGGCCACCCCTGCCGCCCGCGACTGGCGCACCGGCGAGCTATCCGGGCGCAACGGCAGCGAGGCCCTGAATCAGCAGGTCACCGACTACCCACGCTCCCCGTTCGGCTTGCGGCTCTCCCCGGCGTTTGTCGAGACGCTCATGGGCCTCCCGGTCGGCTGGACGCTTCCGACCGGCCCCCGGCTCGACGTCGAAGCCTCGCCCCGCTGGCCACGCGGCCGCTACCCGGCGACATGGGACCGCTCCCAGCTCTGGCCCGGCTACGACTGGGAGCCGGCGCGGACCCTGCCCGACGGGCCACCGTGCTCCGGGAGACCTGCGCGAATCCGGGCGCTCGGGAACGCGGTCGTCCCCCAGCAGGGCGCGCTTGCGATTCGGACCGCCCTCGCGCCCGACCGGCGCCGCCCGCGGTGCTCGGAGCCCCGGCCGGTAGCTCGCGCATGATGCCGTCGTGATCGGCACTCTCGATTATTCTCGTGTTTATTTCGTCGGAGCGTTGACTACGGTTTCGCCATCGGTAATAATCTCTTCACCACCACGGAGAACCCGATGCCGACCACGAACGCATTCCCCGCCCGCTACCCTGGTTCCTGCCTGTGCGGCGCTCGCTTTGATGTCGGCGCCCGGATCTACTGGGACGGCTCGGTTCGGCGCGCCACCGGGTGTCCCGCCTGCTCTCCCCGAAAGGCTGTGGCCGGCCAGCCCTTCACGCTCCGCTCCGGCCTGTCGGTCCGCTTCGATCGTCACCCGGACACCGGCGCCGTGGTCCTGTGTGCTGTGTCGGACCCCTGCGGCGCATGGGGAGCCACCGAGGTTTACGCTCTGGTCGGCGGTCGCTGGATTCTCCGGTCTCATGGCCGGGAAATGGTACTCGCATCCACCCCGACCCACGACCAGATCGAGTCGTGGCGCATCCAGGCCGAGGCCGCCCAGGTTGCCGCCTGACCCCCTCACCCGGGCCCTCCGGGGCCCACAGGAGATGACATGGAAACCGCCCTCGAACTCCTTTGACCAGTGGGAACCCGCGCTCCGGCGCGTGGCCGATGCGCACCGCGCATGCTTCGCCGGGCACTGGTACCGGCCCCTGGTCGAGGCCCTGGAGGAGGCCAGCGCGGAGCGAGACGCGCTGGCCGCGCGGATTGAGGCGGCCGAGATTGCCGACGGCGACAGCATCTCGTGATTATTTTCGTGTTTCTTTTGTCGGAGCGTTGACCACGGGTGAGACATCGGGTAATCTCTTTTCACCACCGAGGAGAACCACCCATGAACGCCGCCACCGAAACCGAGATCCTTGACCCCTTCGCCATCCTTTACGCGGCCATCGAGGACGGCACGTTCACGCCTCCGAAGGATCCCCCCGGGTACCCGCACGCAGCCACCGCCCGCAAGGACACCACCTGCCCCAAGTGCTGCGGCAACGGCCGCCTTGATGCCTACTGGCGGATCGCTGGCGGTGTGTGTTTCCGTTGCGGCGGCACCGGAATCGACCCCCGCGCCTGACCCCACCACCGCCGGGGGCAACCCCGGCACAGGAGACCGAGATGGACATCGAGACCGCCCGCAAGACCGAAAGCCGGGCCGCGCTCGCCTATGAGCGCCTCTACCTCCTCCGCGACTGCCCCCCGGAGCATTTCGCCAGCCGCATGGACTCCTGGTTGCAGGTCGCCACCGGGGGCGAGGTGCGCCGCGCATGGCGCAGGACCTGGGGCGAGATGCCCGGGTGGGCACTGTGACCGCCCGCCCCCGAGGCCGTCCACCGGGCGACACCTGCCCCCCTGGCGAGGAAGAGTACCTCGGTGTCGACACTGACCGGGCCATTGCGGCGCGAACCGGCCACACGCCCGAGACCGTCGCCGAGTGGCGGCGGGCCCGGGGGATCGGCAAGGCCCCGAGGCCGAAGCGGATCCCGAATCCTTTCCGGGAGCCGCCACACGCGAAACCGGAGGGCGAATCGCGCCACGGTGGACCTGCGATCCGCCTCTCCCCCCTGGAGGCGGCCCTGATCGACCGGATTGCCCGGCCCGGAGAGAGCCGGGCGGCCGTCGTCGTTCGGCTGGCCGGCGAGCGGTGGGCCGGCCGCTGCGAGAAAGCCGACGGTGACATCATCCCGTGAATTCTTTTCGTGTCCGCGAGAAAGAATGTGGACACGGGACGAACATCGGTTAATATGTATTCATGAGGCGGCGATGATGCCGCCTCGAACCAGGAGCCACCATGACCCGCACCACCGAAGTCACCACCGCTACCGCCATTCGCACCTACTCCGACGGGTCGACCTGCCGCCGATTTTCCGTCGACCCCGACGGCTACGTCAGCGCCTACGACTCCGTGGCAGGGCACTACACCACCTGCCACTCCCTCCGCCCGGGGCAGGTCCGGTACCTCCGCGCCCTGGCCCAGAAGGCGCAGTAGCACCCACCTTCGCCCGGGCCCGAAAGGGCCCACAGGAGCCACCATGACCCCCACCATTCTTTTCAATCTCACCGAGATCGTCCGCGTCGAAATCGACGGCACCGAATACGTCGTCTACTCTGAGTGGGGCGGCGACGACGACTACGTAGCGACGAGCGACGACTTCGACGGCGAGACCGACGAGACCGACTACAGCCTGTGGTGCGCGGGTATCTCGTTCCCCGCCGACGAGGACCTGCTTCGCGCCGTCGCGCGGCTGGCTGGCATGGAGTCCGTCTCCTCGTCGCCGGGCGTGCGCGTCTACGCCTCCGCCCTTCGCGGCATCAACGATCCCGTGGTTGTTGAGACGATGCCTGCGTACCGCCGGGCGTCACACGACGCGGCCGGCAACTCGGGCCGGTACCCGCGCAACGGTGCGGAGCGGTTTGTGGTGGCCCGCGAGCGGGCAGACTACCTCGTCGAGGACGATTCAGACTGGACGTCGATCGTACGCGATGCCACCGAGGCCGACGCGGACCGCTACGGCGTGCGCATCGGCGAGTAGCCTTCCCCCACCCGCCGCGGCACCTCAGCGCGGCGGGATTCCCGGCGGCAACGTCGGGCCCCGGATGCCCACCGGAGCAATCCCCCGGTACTGAGGCAGGGCCCCCACCGGCCGCCTGCACGCGGCGGGGCCTGCACCCGGCGATTCACGTTGGGACGAAGGGCCGGAGACAGGAGAACCACCATGCGCATCGAAGCTACCAAATCCGGCCGGCCGGCCCTCTGGGAAGAGGGTGGCGGGATGACCTCTTCCGGTTCGGCGACCCTGATCGCTGACACCGACGGCGGGCCCGCATCTGCACAGTTCGTCCCCCGCGGGGGCTCTTTGGCATGCGGAAAGCATGCCCTGATCCCTGTCAAGGCCGGGATGTTTGTGATCTTCGCCGGCCACGGCCACGGCGCAGCATCGATCCGCATCGAGCGGATCGAGGCGATCAATCCCGGAGAGCGGGCCGGGACGTTCGACGCGACCACCCGCGTCGTCGGGGAGTACCAGCAGGGCGGGTGGGTGCGCCCCCTCCCCGCCGACATGCCCCTGCTCGCCCTGGCCGCCGCCAGAGCGAAAAGCAAGAGCTACTCCTACCACGACCGTTCCGTATGGTGGGCAGTGCTCCCCGACCAAGCGCGGGAGGAGAAGGTCCGCTACGCTCAGGAAGACAACAACCGCCGGATCGCCGACCGGGCAGCCAAAGCAGCCCGCGAGTTCGAAGAGCGCACGGCAGAGAATGCGGCGCTGGAGGCGGAGCGGGAAGCCGCTCGACTCCAGTACGAGTCAGAGGCTCCCGCCCGCGCCCGCGCCGAGTTGGTTCGCTGGCTCGGCGAGTACTCGACGCCAGAGGATGCCGAGCACGTCCTCGGTGCAGCCTCCGCCGCTGACATCGGGCGGTTGGCCGCCGCCCAACGTGAAATTGGCTACCACGACGAGGTTGCCGAATGGTGCAGGCAGGTCGACCGCGCCCTCGGCGGCACAGGCGACTGCCGGTGGACCGCGCACCCGGCCGGCGACGTGGCCGGAACCTTGTCCCGGCACCTCGCCAAGCGGGCGGATGCCTGGCGGAAGGCCAACCCGAGCGCTTGGTAGTTTTCCCGTCCGATCCGCCAGTCGGATCGGACGCGATGAACCACCGAAGCTGAGCCCGGCCGGATTGTCGGGCAGGAGAATCACCATGACTCGGTACGCAATCGAGGCCACCGGACTCAGGATCGACGGGGTGACCCCCCGCCATTGGACCTGGGGGCCGGCGCGGCTCCCAGCCCCCCACAACTTCGACGGCGCGCCCGGGTGCCCGGCGCGCGACGACGGCCGCACGGGATGTTCGATCCCCATCCGGCGCGACACGCCGCCGGAGGGGCTGATCCTGGAGGGACCGATCCGGATCTCTCCGGACGGAACCCGCGCCCACCACGCGTGGGCGACGTGGCAAGTGAGCGCGGCTGACGCAGCCGCGCTCGATCGGGCGCTCGCCGCCCTCGGCTGGTAGCCAGATTCACCCGCGCCCGGCCGGCATGCCGGGCAATAGGAGACGACAATGTTCTCGAAGGTCACCCTCAGCGCCCCCGCCAACCGGGGCTTTGTCCCCAGCTCCCCGCTCCTCCGCCACGCCTACTACGGCGGTGAGGAGGCGAGGATAGTCCCAGGGGGGCGGGTGCTTCACCGGACCGCCGACGCCGACGGGAGTCCCCGGGTGGTCGCCACCGTTATCGCCGCCCAGGTGGCGATCAACGGACTCACCCTCAGTGAGGGCGAGCGGATCGAGGCGTCTGCGCCCATCGATCCGGCGCAGCTCCCCGCCCCCGAGGCGGCCTGTCCCAGCGCCATCCGCTGGAACGCCCCGCGCGAGACGCTCGCGCCGTCCGAGGTGGATGGCGCGACCAACCTGCTCGACGGCTGGTACGCCGTCAATGGGCAGTGGGGCACTTCGGCGGGATACTACCGCCCAGGATGGATGGAAATGCCCTGTGACGAGGATGGGCGTGCGATTCCGTGGCACGAGGTCGTCACGATCTGCCGGGCGGACCGGCGGCCGGGAGGTCACTGGGGACCGCACCCCAGCACTCCCGGGGGAATCCCCGCGCCGGTCTGGCGCGCTTTGGGCGCCGGGAGCACCGAGAAGGATCGCCTGCGGATTGATCGCTGGTAGATCGCTGTCCGCCCGCCCCGGCAGACAGCGTTCCAACTCAAGGGGCAGGAGAACCACCATGGAAAACTGCCACTTCTTCGACTCGTGGGGCGCCATGCACGTGACGTGCGCCGCATTGGACCCAGGCGCGCAGGCGTTCGGGCCCACCGGCGCCAGCCGACCGGTGGAACCGCAGACGGCCGGGGTGTTCCCGGCGCCGGGGGAAACAGCGTGGGCCGCGGCCCGCCGAGAGGGACTGCTCGTCGATCGCGACGAGGAGGACCCCGACAGTTGGGCCACGCTCCGCGACGAGTAGTCGGTAGTTCCCCCGTTCGATCCGTATCGGATCGGACGCGATGAGCCACCGAAGCCGAACCCGAACCCGCGCCCGGCCGGTAGCCGGGCAGGAGAACGAAATGTCCCTTCGCGCGACCGCCCTGATTGGGCGCACCTCCGCGGAGTTTACCGGGTGGCCCCTGCCGCCCGGGATCAGGGGCCACGCAGCCTATGACCTTCTGCCCGACGGTCAGGTGGTCGAGTCCGCCCACCGCCGGCAGGTGCTGCCAGCCGACGAGGCTCGGGCGGACGCCTACGTCGACGCGCAGGCCACGCGAGCCGCGCGCGACCGCCGGTGGCGACCGTGCGCGGCCGAGGAGCGGCAGTGGGACTACCGCCGAGTGTGGGTCCCGCGGTGTTTGCGACGCGAGGAGTGGACTGGCCGCTTCCAGTGGGTGGGCGGCTACTATCGGGACGAGCGAAGACAGCAGTGCTGCGGCGATCCACGCTGCCGACCCTGTCTTTACCTCGGCGGCGCGTGGATCGCCGTCGGCAAGTAGCCTACCTCCGTGCGTCCTCCGCCCGACGCAGGTACTCAGCCTCGATCGCCTGGTCTGAGCGGCGATCGAGCACCACCACGAGGACGCCAGCGCACCGAACGGTCAGGTAGCCCGCGGGCCCTTTCCGACCCTTGCTTGCTCCCGCTCCTGCGCGTCGATCAGTGCCGCGTGGTACCTCGCCCATTCGTCGGCCTCGTCGGGCAGTGGCGGCCTGACGAGAATCTCGGGCCCATCGCCCACCCATCGCATTCCTGCGAGCCGACGGTGCCCCGACTCCACAGGCGCCCAGCCGGCAGCGAGGGCCGAGGACAGCGCGGGGCAGCCGACACCCAGGGCCTGCGCTCGACGCAGCCACGCCGGCACCTCGGGGTAGCAGCGTGCGATTCCAGCGAGGACCGGATCCCGCCGCCTGACCACCTCGACGACGGCGGGCCCGTGGCGGCGATCGTGATCTCGGCGCTCCATCTCGACGGGGATCGGGCGCCCGAGCAACGCCCCGCGCACCCGCTGGCGCCACGATGGCCGGGCGTCGGATGCCCCCGACACCAGGGCCTCGTATCGGTGTAGGCGGTCCCATGCCCCGGTGGGATCGCCATCAAGCCCGGCATCGCACGCGGCATGCTCGACGTCGATCGCGACACGGAGGGCGGCGGCTACGGCGTCCACAGCAGCCCCCGGGCCAGGTAGCCGGCGAGACCGATCACGACGCCAACCAGGATGTCAGAGACCTGCGCGGCCCGCTTTTCGGACAGGTAGGGAATCATCGCGGCGACAGACGGCAGGATCGCCTGTCGCCTCGATTCCGCATGGACCGCAATGACTTTGAGTTCGGCGAGAGCGGACACCACCTGGCGCAGCAGGTGCAGTTGCTGCTCGGCGAGGGAGATTGACCGGTCCCGCGACAGCATCTTCGCCTGCGCGCGGAGCACCGAAAGCCGAATCACCAGCGCCTCAGCCTGAGTCTGGCCGCTCTCGCCGCGCCTGATCGACTTCGCCAACACGTCCCGCGCGCCGGCTTGGACCGCCTCTGTAGCGACACCGGCCAGCGAGTGCGCCGAGTAGATCGCCACCGGGACATCGGGCGCGGCCCTGACGATCGCGCGCAACCCGTCGAACCCGTCGATCCCGGGAAGCCGGAGGTCGAGCAGGATCACATCGGGCGCCCACCCGTCGAGCATCGCCAGAGCCTCCGGGATCGTGGCCACCCACCGGGTCTGCCACAGGTAGTGACGCAGGGCGTCAACATGAGCGTCGGCGCAGTCCCGATCGTCGTCCACGAGCAGCACCATTCCGGCGGGGGCTACGGGCGCGGTCGCCTGCTCAAGGGCCGGATCGAAAGCCACATCGTCACGCGAGCCACAGAATGGCGAGGACGTAGCCGACGAAGAACAGCGAGCCACCGATGAGCGCGGACCGCCACGTCAACCCACGGGGTGCGGCCGGCATCAGAACCACCCGAAGAAAAAAGCAGACACGATCACGAACATCCCGAGGGCGAGAGCGAGGGCCGAGTATCCGAGCCAGGCTGGAATGTTGTGAGTCATGGCGCGAGGAGCCCGTCGAGCGTCTTGCCCCGGTCGATGCAGCCGAGCCCGGCAGAGGTCTCGGCGCCCTCGACGTGCGACCAGCAAGCCAGCATGGCACACAGCGCGACGGTGCGCTGCTCGGCTTTGGGTTCCACCGCGGCTCGGCAGACGACGGTGGCGGCGGGGGCCTCGGCGAGGGCGCGGTGGACGGCGAGTTCGGCCAACCGCTCGGCGTTGGCGGCGTCGCCCGTGACGTCGGCAACCTCGGCGACCTCGCCCACGACAGAGGCAACGGCCTCGACGGTGGCTGGGGAGCGGTCGCGAGTCAGGGCGTAGGTGGTTCCGCCCCCGACGAGGAGGCCGGCACCGGCGGCGATCAGGATGGCGGTGATCATGTTGCGCTCCATCATAGGCCTGTGTAGCCGCCGGCCGCGGGGGCGTGCAGCACCTGGCCGCGGTTGGGCCGTCGGGAGGTGTGGCTGACGTGGACGTGGCCGCCGCGCTCGACGTCGTACCAGATCACTTGGTCGAATGGCAGCCCGAGATGGACGATGGCCGCGGCGATGTTGAGCGCCGGAACGCCGTCAACCGCGATGTCGGCCGCCTCGCCCTGCATATGCTGGCTTGTCTTCGAGCCGCCGATGGCATCGTTCACGGCCTGCGACCGGTAGCCGCTGGTGATCCACACCGGTTGGCCGAGGTCGGCGCGCAGGGGTTCGAGCACCTCGTGGCACAGCGCTCGCAGCCGTTCCCTGGCCACCGGACCGGCCACGTTCGGCAGGCCGGTGTTGGTGACCTGGAATTCGGCGAGCGCGAAGTGGGGGGACAGCATCATGCGAGGCACTTGACCCAGACGGCTTCCCCTGGGGCTCCTCCGGAAATACAGAAGTACGTCCGACCGCCGGACGTCTTGAGGTTGCCCATTGTTCCCATGGGCCCGCCGAAGATGCCGCGGAGAACGCCGATCCCGTTCCCGGTGGCCGCGTAGTTTCCGGTCTTCATTTGGATCGGGATCCAGTCGTACAGACCGGAACGATGTACGTTCGTTGTGGCATTGTGCGTGTACTCGCTCCGACCTATGTTGCTGATCCACGTTGCGGTGGACCCACCTACTGCAATGTGCCACGCCGCTTCGTCGCTCAGGCTGTTCCCGTCACGCAGAAAACCCCGGTCAGAACTCCAGGTGGTCGCGCGGAGCGCGGTACGGCCGGTGGTGAATGCGCTGTAGAGCCGCCCGTCAGCATCGGCGTCTTGCGCCTCCGCGGTCTGCGGATCAATCGAGGCACCGAGGATGACCGCGAACTTCTGCCCGCCGATGGTACCGCAAAAGATCACGTCCTCCGCTGACTCCAGCATGTAACAGAGTCCGGCCGCACCACCGAGGGCGACAGAGGTGCAACCGTAGCCCGGGAACCGGGCGCCGGCCCCGAGCGGGAGGGTTGCATGGTCCCACGTTGCGAGGGTCCCCGTGCACGTCGCCGCCACACCCGCGAGGAGCGTGTTGGCCTGGTAGGCTCCAGGGGCCATCAGCGGGGCAGCGGCGCCGTTCTTCCCCGCGATCAGGACGTCGCAACTCGCCGCGCTTCCGCTCGGTCGACGAAAGTGAGCGCACTCCGACGTCCCGGCGATGAGCGACCACGCAACACCGGTTCCAGGCGTGCGCGCGTCCAATGCGTTGTAGGTCCCGAGGGCGGCAAGAACCTTGAGGGCGGCCACCGCGTCTTCGGCGTTGACCCCGCCGGGAGTTGCGGAGCCAACGTAGCGTCTGGTTTCGCCGAGATCCGGAAGGTAGTAGCCCATGAACAGCTCCTATACGGCGGTCGCGACGGTGGGGGTGTTTCCGGTGACGGACGATGGACGGTCGCCGACGTGCACCACCGTCGACGCCGTTGCGGTCCGCCCGTAGGCGTCGGTCACGACAAGGACGGCGAGGTAGTCTGCATCGCGCCTGCGCGGCGTGAACGTCGGGGCGGTCGCGGTCGTCGACGAAAGGATCGTAGTCACCGTCACTGCGCCGGACTCAACCGACCGCTCCACGAGGGTCCACGCACGCGTGATGCCGGCGCTCGATGCCGAGCTGTCCAACGTGACCTGAGCGAGTGTGGATTGCGGCGTCACCGCGACGATCGCGGCTGTCGGCGCGACCACGTTGACTTTCACCGCCCGGCGGAAAGTCTGGACGCCACCGGGACCCGTCGCCGAACATGTCAGCTCGACAGAGCAAGGCCAGTCCGGCGTGAAGGTGGGCGCTTGGACGGCGGCATCCGAGAACACGCCGGCGGGCCCCACGCCGGATGTGTTCGGATCGGCCGTCTGAATCGCCGTCCAAGCGTAGGAGGTTGCGCCCGTGATACCGGGAGCGCCGGCCTCGACGCAATCGAAGGCATCGAGGCTGGAAACCGTTTGCTGGTCACCGATGGAACCAGTAGGGGCCTCGAGGGCGGCGGCGCGGATTGAGACCTCTGCGACACCCGATAGCCCGTGATCGTCGGTGACGACGCACACACAGCGGTATCGGTAGTCGTCAGCGCCCGCCTCGACGGTCAGGGTCGATGGCGTCGCGATCAGCGTCGAGAGCTGCCCGTCCTGCGATGTTCCAGCTCCGGCCGCGTCGTACCGGGTGCAGGTCCAGGCGTAGGAGTCGAGCACTGCGGCGCCGATGAAGGTCGGCGTCGCAGTCAGAACCACCGCGCCGCCTGGCGCGACGATTTCGGCCGCCGCCGAGACAACCAGGGTCGGCGCCTCCCAGGTCGAAACCACCACCGGGTGCCGGCCTGTCGCCGTCTGTCCCGCGGAGTCGGTGACCGAGTCTGCGCAGTCGTAGACGTACCCGTCCGCGCCAGCCTCGGCGGTGAGGATCGGCGTCGCAGAAGTCGCCGAGGAAAGCACCGCGCCGGTAACCACCGTGCCAACCCCGCCGACGTAGCGGGTCACGACCCACAGGTGCGCAAGGGTCAGGCTCGTGTCTTTCGTTGCCGTCGCCGTCAGCGTCGCGGTACCGCCTGCCTCGATGTGCTCGTCGGAGGTCGACACCGAACACGTCGGCAGGTCGTAGGCGGAGGCGACCACCACGCACCGGGCGACGGCCGATGCCGCCCCGCCCGGCTTGTCGTCCGTGACGGTCATCGACAGAACGTAGGGCCCGGGAACGTCGGTCGCGAAACCCGAATTCGCCGAGGTCGCCGCAGAGAACGATCCCGCATCTGCCGCGCTCCCGGCCGGCTTGCTGTCTACCGCCCATTGCCGGGAGGCGATCGACAAACCGTTCGCCGTGTCCGCCGTCGCCGTCGATGTCAGCGACACCGCTGCGCCATGGGCCACCGGGTAGGATGCGGAGCCGATCGTCACGGTCGGCGGGGCGTAGGACGGGGCAGCGGTGGCGCCCGGTACGGCCGGGACCGTCGATGATGTCGAGGGAGTCGCCATCGGTCAGTCCATCCAGTCGCGAAGAATCAACACCTCCCAGGCAGCTTGGTTGTTCCCGCCCTGGTCGGGCACCAGCCGCAAGAACAACTCGCGGGACGGGGCGTAGTAGTAGGCACCCATTCCTGCCCCCGGCTGCTCGCGGACCTTTGTAGCCGACCCCCCGGCAGCCACCCGGTCGGACGCGCTCTGCGCTTCCCAGTACACTTTTCGCGGGGAGGATGCAGGATCCGTGTGGCCCCCGATGAGCGGTACGATGCTGGTTGCCGACCCGCTCACGATCTGGACATCGGCGACGAGGATCCGGCCTCGCGCGGGAACGCTGGTCAGCTTGATTTCGCTGGTACTTTCCGCCAGCGTCTCAGTTCCGACGAACCAGAACTCACGATCACGGCTTCCGGCTGCTGCGGTGTTTGGGGCATGGGGCATGTCTACCTCGCGAGGACGGGATCAGGATTGGCCACCACCGGGTCCAACAGCGGTACCAGCACCGCCACCCGAGGATATCACGGCGGCGTGTGCCCATACGCGGAACCCAAGCACGACCCGGCCGCGCTGGTAGTCCAGGCGCTCCACGGTGGCGCGGACGCCGGACCACCCTTGCTCGGCGTCGGTCAGATTGACGTTGCTCCCAGGATGAAGCCACAAGAGCACACAGGGGTAGACGTCGTGCTCGATGTAGACGCTCGGAAGCGACTCATGGGCCACCAACCAGTCCGCAACCTGCCCGGCCACCCCGTCGTCAGCAACGTGGGCCAGATCGAGCACGTCGGCCCACCGCTCCCGGTCGCCCACCATCGACAGGTTGCAGATCACCGAGTTCGTTGGGTCGCGGACGACGCACCCGAGCCACTGGTTGCCCAGGGCATCGTAGTTGTAGCGGATCGTGAAGTTGTTGGCCCCCTTGTTCGCTGGCGATTCAGAGGGATCGGTTACGCGCGAGATCATCGGATAGGCGCCGACTTCAAGCGACATCACAGCGGGGGCCATGCGGTCGTAAACCACCGGGCCGTATCCGCCGCCCCACCAGAGCATGGAAACCATCGGGAACGATCGCAGGAGGTCGCCCTCAACAAAATCAAGCACGCGAGCCGCGCTCTCCGACGATGACCCGTTGATCACGCTCACTGGGCGCACCGGCCCCAGCGCGGCCTCTGCCTCCGCGAACAAGAGCGGGTGGGCGCCATCGGGCCCGATCGTGGAGTAGCCCTCGACAAGCTGCCGGATGATGTCGATCAAGGTGTAGGGTCCGGGCCCACCGGACGCGGCAACGTGCACGGCCTCGGTGAAGTCCCAAACATGGGTACCGGAGAAGGTGACGACCGTGACAGGCACGCCCCTCGCGTCTCGTGTTTCCTCGAATGCCCACGCGTACTCAGCGTTTGCCGCCGCGTAGGGGACTCCGTTGACACGCACCGGCGTCCCAGCGTCCGACCATCCCCACCCATGCGCAAACAAATACTTCGTCGCCCCGACGGTGACATCTACCGCAATCGCTGGAATGAACGTGTACTCGTTGAGCGCAAGGGGGTACCGTTGCCCGTTTGCGCCGGGGTCGAGATTTGGCCAGGTTTCGGCAGTGGCGACCCACGGCGGCACAATTCCGTTGCCAGCGTCGAGCGGGTCCGACAGAGCACATGTCACCCACCCGTCTTCGTTCGATCCCCACGAAACGCCGCCGTCCACGATCCCTGCCATCAGCCGGATTCGGTGGTCGTGGTCGCCGCCGGGCACGTTGAGCGACACCTCACCGGTCCCGGATAGGCGCCGTCCCTTCGCGATGGCCTCCGCCGGTCGCAAATGGAATGCCGGAAAAGCGAGTTGAATTGACCGAACCGTGGACCCACCCTGCCCCTTTGTGATCATGGAGTCGATGTCTGGCTCTTCCTGGAGCAGCGGCAACCAGTCGAAGGCTTGTCCGTCGTCGCCGGAGGTCGTGGTCATGCTCCGCGATGCGATCCGGATCTGCCGATCCCCGCCGAGTAGCAGGTCGACGCACATCGTAAGGTCCCGAAGTAGCGGATCCTCGTCGAGTTTGGCCCGCCAGTAGGCCGTGAATCCGCCGCGAGCACCGAAACGGTGCTTGCGCCAATCGGCCCCGAGGTACTGAGCGAGGCTCACAATTCCTCCTCCCACGCCATCGACATCTCGCCCACGGCCCGCCAGGTTCCGGCCGAATCTTGCACCCACCCCTGCTGGGGCAGGTCGACAGTGCCTGCCCACCGGCACCAGACCGCCGACGCCGGAGCGTTGGCCCCGTCGAGCACGAGGCCCATGGGGCGGTTGCTGTGCTGTGCGACGTGGCGCAAGAGGTCGCGCACCTTCTCGCGATAGCGGGTGACCTCTCCGCCGGCCGTGGATGCCGTCAGCGTGCGCCTGGACTCTCCTCGTCGATAGCTCACCCGCAACCCTGAAGCGGCCTCATACATCGCCACATTCGGCACGTCGGACTCGCCCCATTCCCAGTCGAGGGGCACGTCCATCGCGAGCTTCGTGCCGATCCCAAGCGCGCCGATCCTGGTGTCTCCCGTTGCCGTCGAGAGCCCGGCGGGGAGTTGCACGCGCATGAAACGGTGGCCGGTCCTGGCACCGTAATCGAGCACTGCCACATCGCGGAACAGAGTCACGGTGGTCCCGGCTGCGAATCCGAGCGCAGTCAAAGCGGCGCTGATGTCCTCGCACCGCGCACGGGAGGCGTGGTCGTGCCGCGTGATTTTGACAGTCTGACCATAGTTCGGATCTGCCACCGTCGAAATCCGCATGCGCAGGTTGGTCAACTCGCCAGCATTGAAGTTGCTCGCGAACGTCACACTGTCGCCGTCCACGCCCGAGAGCACCTTCCCGGAGTAGACCACGCCCGAGAGCGTCCGGGCTACCGCGGGCGCCCCCCACGAGTCGAAACCGTTGTACTGGATGAGCACCTGCGACGTTTCCAGTCCGACAGCGATCGCGGAGTCGTGGTCCCACCGCCCGAAGCCGTTGGTCTCGTCGGCGTCGAAGACGAAGGACTGCGTGATGAATGATGCGGACCGGAAGTCCATCTGAGGTGACGGCGTGAACAGCGCGTCGATGCCGTGGCCGTAGTAGAGATCCGCCTCAAACGTGTCGTCGTAGAATCCGGATCCGCCCGCCCACCGCACGCGGAGCCCGATCGCCAGCGGAACCGGGGAGGATGAGCAGACTCGGCCGCGCTGGTCGGCAGGGTTGGAGAATTCGTAAATGCTGAGATTCGATTCGCCGCGGAAACCGAACTCGCGCCACCTCGACGTGCATGACGCAGCGGGGGCCACAAGGTTCCCCCACTGGACGATCTGATGGTCGGTCACGCCGGATGCCCCGACGGAAAGGGTGACGTACGTGGACGCCGTCAGACCGGACCACGCTCCGTCAGTCGTTGCCGGCGCGCTCCAAATGCTCGCCCGGTATACCGCCCCGACCTTTTCGTACCCGACGCGAAACAGCCGATACGCCGCGTCAATCCCGAGTCCGCCAAAGACAGCGAGGGTCGCGCCCGCGATGTTGTCGTATGCGGCAAGCGTACCGCCAGATGTCATGCGGTATGAAATGTCCGTCTGCTCTGTCGCGCTGATGTAGCCGATGATTCGCGCAGCAGCAGTGTCCGCGGTGTCGACACCGCCAGCGCTGATCCGGGCCTGCCACACGAACACCGAGGCGTCCGGCCAGTTGTTGCTCGGCGCAGCACCGTCGTCGTAGGTGTAGTAGGCCACATCTCCGCCCCCGCCGGTGAAGCAGTCGATGCCATCCATTCCGCCGCCCGCCGTTCCGGCCCCGGTCAGCGTAAGCGCCCATGGCGTCGACGTACCCAGCGAGGCCGCGCCGTAAAGGCACGACCAAAACTGTGAAAAGACGACCGCAAATGTGGTGCTCGGGCCGTCGCGGTAGAGGCTTTGCCGAGTCCATCCGAGCAGGTGGGAGACGCCCACGCCGAGCGCGACCACAAGCCCCGACGCAGGAGCGAGGGGCGCATGAGCCATCATCAGGTGCGGCCCCACAGCTCTGGAGCACAGGAAGGCCGGCAGATAGTGCACCGCCCCAGTCAGCCAAGGCCCCGATGCCGCGTATTGCCACGAGTCCAGGTCGTTCACGTCACGGCGGTCAATGCGGACAATCCGCCACTTGCGCGTCAACGCGGAGGCCGTGGCGACGAACCAGTGGAAGTAGATGTAGCCGGAGACCAGTGCCGCAGTGATGGCGACGGCATCGGTAGACGTTTGCGTGTAGCCGACCTCGGCCCAAAGCCCGTCCCGCGACGCCGTGTACCACGTGATCACCGCCGACGCGGACGAATCAACCAACGCCAACACGAAGGTTCCGTCGGCGGTGCCTACCCCACAGAACGCCATCAGGCGCGGGTCGTCGGTGTGGCCGTTCGTGACGACCGTTCCGCCGGTCGGGATCTCGGTGATCTCTGACCACGAGGCGCATCGGTCTGTCGACAGGATCGTGTGCGCCTTCCCGTCGTTCGTGTCGACATAGACCAGCCGAATCCAATCACCGGAGATGCCCACCTTCAGCCACGGAATCGAGCCGACCGAACTGGCGCCGGTCCATTTTTCGAGGACCCCGCTGTCGATGGTCGTCCAGGTCAACCCACCGTCGGTAGACCCGTAAACGTCGATGTCCCAGGCGGATCCGCTCGGTGACTCCCCGACCGCGAAAAGGCGCATGGACCCGTCGGGCAACTCGAAACCGTCCATGCGGGTGTTGGTCCCGGTGATCGTTTTCGCCGACAACGTCGAGAGCGATGCGCTTGCCCACGTCTCCAGGTCACCCGCAGAGATGGACCGATAGCGCAGGTCGAAGATCACGCCAGCACCGGAGTACCGCAGCAGAATCACGCGGTCCCAAACCTCGGAAACGAGGATGGTCACACCGTAGGATGCGATCACGTCGTCGGCGAAGGGGTCGTGCGGAAACTGCTGGATCTGGTCGTCGGACTGCCCGCGCCACTGGTTGCCGGTGTCGCCGTTGTACTTCCAGCCCCACGAAGCGCCGACTTCAAGCCCGCCTGTCGTGTGGATGCGCAGATCGAAGTTCTGATCTGCCGTCGGCGTGCCGTCGAGGAACGGCAGAAGATCGCCCTGGTTGTTGTCGCTGGCGACAGGCGGGCCGGCGAAACGTCCAGATCCGAACGACGTGGACGTAATCAGCCGCGCCCGGGTGACCTCGGGGTCGGGCAGGATCAGGTAGCTCGCGGGTCCGGCCATCGTCTCACCGTCGGTGCATGGAGAAATCGCCGCGGTCAAACCCGGTTCGGGCACCGACCCCGCGCCGGATCGCCTGCTTCAGCTCAGGAGCGCGGCCGGTGCGCGAGGCGTTGACCATCGCTGCTGCCACCACGGCCCCGTCGATGAGCACCGGCACGGACACGGAGCCCAGCCCCTGGGCGACTGGCTGTCTGGGCGCCTGCGCTTGTCCCGCGCTGCGCTGATTCAAGAGCCCCATCGCCTGGCGGAGCGCTCCCTCTGCGGTCTGGTCAGCAATAACGATGTCACGAGGTGCGAACCTCGCAAGCATGCCCTGCGCTCCGGCCACCACCGCGCCGGGCGTGTCGCCGAAGGTTTCCGTCTCCTTTGTGCCGAACGAACCAATCTCGCGGATGAGGTCGCGGAAAAAGCGCATCACCGCATGGAATGCCGCCTTGATGGCGTCGACCACCCCGTCCGCGATGAGTTTTGCGATGCCCTCCCCGATTCCGTTGACGAGACCGGTCACGCCCGCCCAGAGAGCCCTAAAAAGCGCGACAACGATCGCCGGGATCTCCTCGATGATGCCGACGGCAATCACCGGGGCAGCCTTAGCCAGCGCGCCCACAATGTCGGGCACCTTCTTGACGATCGCTGAAATCAAACGCGGAATCCCTGCGACGATTCGATTGATCATCACCGGCAAGTTGTCGGCCAGCGAACGGACGAACATCATGCCGTCGCGGATCAGGCCGTCAACGTAGGCCCGCGCCATTTTGCGGGCGGTCTTGTCGAGTTCCTTGGGGTCAGGGCGGAACGACGCCCGAAACGCGTCCTCGTCGAACGCCTGGCCTGCCGCTTCTGCCGCCGCCCGTGCAGCATCCACCGCGTTGTCGACGATGTCGGCTTTTGCTTGCGAGCGGAGGTCACCGGCCGCCTGGATGATGCCCTGTGGCGACAGAAGCGCGCCGAGTGAGCCGCCCGAGAGCGTGTCAAGGGCGCCGGCCACTTTCGACACCGCAGACGAAATCGAGCCGCCCACTTGGCGCCAAACCTTGACGACAGCCGATCCCATGTCACCGAGCGGGCCCAACGCGTCCACCACGGACTGCCAAGCGATCGCCCGCAGCGCAGCGTTGATGGCGGGCGTCACGTCCTCGAACGCCTGCCCCATTTCCTCGGTTGCGGCGATGGCGTCGTCCTCAATGGCCTTGCGCAGCCGGGCCGACATCTCGGAAACGTCGACGCCTGTTCGCGCAGACGCCTCGCCGAGGTCGAGCAGCAGAAGCCGGAGTTGGTCGCCACGGGAGAGCACGTCGGGCGGGGCGATGGAGTCGACCGCATCCGACAGGCTGGCCAGTGAATCCGTCGCGGCGTCGACTTGCGAGCCGAACACCGCCGCCCCATCGGCCTCGAGCCAGTCCTGCAACCACCCACCGACGGCGCCGCCGCCCTCCATGAAATCACGGGCAGCGTCTGCCACGTCCGCCAACCCGTCAGCGAAATCACCCGTCGCCACGACCCCCGCTTCAATCTCTCCATTCAGCTTTTCGAGTTCCTGGCGCGCATCCTCCATCGCGGCGTCGGCCTCCTTCTGGCGCGCGTTTCGCTCGTCGTCGGCTTCCTTTTCGGCCTTGGCACGCTCCATGTACTGGCCGATCTGCGTCTCGATGTTCTTGCGCCTTGCCTCCAGCGCATCGGCATCCGCCTGAAGTTCACCCCGCGTTCGGGCAAGAACTTCGCGATGCTTCTCGGCCGCGGCGGCGTCCATCGACTGGAGAGACTGGCCCCACCGAGTCAACGCGCCGGCCTGCTCGTCCACACCGCTTGCGAGTTCGCGATCAATGGCATCGAGTTGCGCGGTCACCTTTGTAAGCTCTGGAACAATCTCGGAGGCGATCGTCGCCTTCAGCGCCGGAATTGCGGTGCTCGATTCCGACATCGCGGCAGCCCTGGCTTCCGCCTTTGCTGCGTTCTTTTCGAGAACCAGGAACGCAGCAGCGGTCGCCATGACGGCGATCTGTAGAGCGGCCATGACCGGATTCATGGTGGATAAAGCGAGCCCTGCCGTCTTCGCGGATGTGGCGACAGCGACAAGCCGAAGCCCAAGGACGGCCAGAGATTCAGCGTAGGCTGTCACCCTGGCGGCCACAAACGCAGCCGCAGCAAACCCGGCAATCAGATCGAGGTTGCGGATCACGGGCCCAAACGCGACCACCAGACGCCCAACCGCCATCGCCGCGTCGAGGAACATCCGCCCCAGCGCAGGCCCCTCGGTCCGGATGTACATCGTCAGGAGGTCGAAGGCGCCGCCGAAGTCCCGCGCCATCTCCGCCGACCGGGCCTTGAGGTCGGCGGTTAGAACGTTGAAAACGTCCGTCAGAGCGGCAAACATGGCCTTTGCCTTGCCGCCAAACCCCAAGAAGACCTGGATCAGCAGCTCCTGGAACGACGACAGCGTGATCAGTGACTGCGATTTCACGGTGTCGAGGATCGTGGCGTACATCTCCGCGGTTTGGCCGCCGGAGTCGAGGAGGGTTTGCGTGTAGGCTTCGAGGTCGATCTTGCCTTGAGCCGCGAGTTCCCCGAGCACCCCCATCGCCGCGCCTGACCTGGCCCCGAAGACCACCATCGCGTCGGTGCCCTTGACCCCGGCCTTGCCGATGGTATCAAGGATCTCGGCAAACTTGTGCGTGTCGGGGTTGATGTCGTCGAGGGTTAGCCCGTACTTGCGGAGTTTCCCCGCCGCCGCTTCGCTCGCGGTTCCGGCCTGGGTCATCGCCATCTTGAAAGCGGTGCCCGCCAGCGACCCCTCAAGCCCAAGGTTGCGGAACTGCGCCACCGCGGCAACCGTCTCTTCGAGCGACATCCCGAACGAGGAGCCAGCCACGCCCGCGAATTTCATCGCCTCCTTGAGCGAGGAGAAGTCGAAAAGCGAGGTCCGAATGGCCTTGCTGAGCACGTCGGTGACGCGCCCGCTTTCGGTTGCTGCAAGCCCGAACTGCTTGAGGGTCGCGATCGTCAGGTCGGCCGCGTCAGCGATGCTCGCTCCCGAGGCCCCGGCGAAGATCAGCGCGGCGTCGATAGCCATCAGCGAGTCACGGACGGAGAAGCCGGCCTGCGCGAACTGCTGAAGGGCCTCGCCGGCCTGAGTCGCCGTGAACAGCGTGTCCCGCCCGAGTTGGCGCGCCTTTTCGGTGAGTTGTGCGATCTCCTCGCCGGTGGCGCCGGAGATGGCGGCCACCCGGGCCATCTGGTCCTCGAACGTCGCGCCCACCTTGAGCGAAGCCCCAGCGAACGCGGCCAGGGCGGCACCAGCCGCCAAGAATCCACGCGTCACCCACTTGTCGAGCGAGTCGCCGAGCGCCTTCATCCGCGCGCCGGTCCGCTCCGTGGCGGCGGCGGCGTTGTTCAGCCCGGCCTTGTACTCCTTGTCGTCAAGGAAGACCGAAACGAACAGGCGGCCGATGGGAGTCGCGACAGCCAACAGGACCTCCTTGTCGCAGCGTAGCACGCTGGCCGCCCTACAGGTACGGCCCTGATCACCGCTCTCGAACGGCTCCCCCCATCATGCGGCAGAAGGCGTCAGGATCCGTTGTCTCGACGCGCTCCCCGTCGGGCTCCCGCTTGCCTTTTGAGCCGCGCTTCATCGCCCGCGCCATCGCGGTCTGGTAGGCGGCGAGGCACTCCCCGACCGCGCCCACCTGGTCCCAGGTAAGCCCGGTCACGTCGTCAACCGTCCAGCCGGCCTTGAAGAGCGCGCCGAGCGCAACCTTCAGGTCTCCAGCGGTCGCTTCCCGTTTTCGAGCGCCCCGAGGTGCTTTGCCGTCCCGGCCATCCCGACGACGAGGCGTTTCGCCGGCCGGGCGCAGAAAGGGAGGAGAGCCATCGCGATCTCCTCGGCAGGGAACAGGTCGCGAGCGCGGCTCCCCTCGTCGGGGTTGTTCGCGTGTGCGTCGCGCAACGTGCCAGGGAAGGCCGTGGCGAAAGCGTCGTCGAACATCCCCTGTGCCGCGTCGTCGTCAATGGCCCACGACACCGCGGCCATGACGATCGCCCGCTGGCCACCTTCCGCCGCGTCGCGCACCCTATCGCCGAGCCCGGACGACATGGCCGCCCTGAACACGCGGCCCACCTGGACCTGTCGAGCCATCGATGCCCGCGCCCGGACGGTGTGCGGGTGTCCGCCGATGTCCGTGATCGTGGTCTGCTCGTCGTCCGGAACGAGTGAGTCGAGAAGATCGAGAATCGCCTGGGAGTCGCTTTGCATGGGTGCCTCCAGCACCCGCGCAGAGTACCACGTCAGGACGGACGCCGCGAACGGCTACGCGGTCTGTCGCTCGAACTCGATGAGCTGCGCCCCTTCTGCGAGCGTGCCGCCGCCCCACCGGGTGGTCGCACGCTGACACACGAACTTGTAGGGGAATTCGTGCGGGTCGTCCCCGAGTTCGATCGACAGCGCCGGCTCCGCGACCACCTGCCAGCCGTAGATGTTCATCGTGTGCCCGGACTGCGCCATCTTGTGGCGGACGTGGACCGCCAGGGTGGTGGGCGTCGGATCCCCGCCGAATTCGAAGGTCTCGGTCGAGACGCCGGCGAGTGTCACCCCGGTACCGATTGCGTTGAGCAGGTTGTTGGTGTCCCACTCCAGTCCGGAGAACGAGATCATGGCCCCGTGCGACGTCTGGAAGGCGTGGATGTTCATCCGCGGATAGCCCTGCCGGATGTGCGTGGTCTCCACCTGTACCTCGACCGACAGCGCGCTCCCCTCACTGAGAGCGCCAATGTCCGCGGCGGGCGTGGCACCCGATACACCGAGGAAGACAACGCCAGGGCCGGCAGAGAAGTTGTTGACGGTGTATGTGGGCAGGTTCACGGCGCGCCTCGCACGGTAGCGTGGTCAGGTGGAGCGCGCCTTTGACGGCCTGCTGGAAGGGTAGCACACGATCGGCGAGCGGTCCACCTCCCGCGCTACCCCGGGATCGGCTGCCCTGCGAGCGCCAGGGGGGCGAGAACGGCGCCGGGCGACGACGAGAGCAGGTTGGCCGCGCCGCAGAACTGGCACGAGACCGACATGGAGCCACCAGGACCGAGCACCACGCACACCACCTGTTGCTTGAGGCGCACGCGGATCTCGCTCCTTGTGGGATCGTGCACGCCTACCCGCCGGCCGCACGAGGCACACCCCCAGCTACGCAGCCCGAGGTCATCATCCCGCACGGCTTCCGGGAGCGTGCCTGCTTGGCGGAACACCTCGATCACCTGCGAGAGGTCGCGTTCGATGCGCGCCAGCCGTGCCCCGTCGCGGTTTCGCGCGAGGTCGAGTTGCCCCTGGAGCCCGTCGAGACGGGCCACCACCGAATCCAGGGAGGGTGTGCCGTCGCTCACGTTGCCCGCCGAATCGTGCGAATCGTGCGGGCGTGGCCGTTGGGGCACGTGACTTCCCGGCTCGTCACGGTCCCGAGGCCGTTGCGCATAGCGATCTCCTCGTCGGCATCGAGGACCGCGATAACAGCCTCGCACTCAGGGCACTTGATCTCTGTCCGGGGCTCAACTCCCCCCGGCCTGGGGCCTGATACTCCTCGGCGCATGATCCCTCCTACCCGAACGCTTGCGCCACCCACCGGGTTGACGCGTACCAGGCGCGGGCCTGCTCGTCGTAGCCGATGGAGGGCTGGGAAGTCTGGCGACACAGAACCGCCGTCGTGATGCCGGAGACGGTCAGGCGCTCCACCTGGAGGGTCGCCAGGACCACCTCCTGAATGGACAGCGCCTCATCAGCGGACGTGCGCGACCAGGAGACCGCCTCGAACACGTACTCCCGGACCGGCGAGTATCCGTTCCGGTGGCCCCCGCGCCACGGAAGCGTGAGGCGTGGGTAGTCGGCTGACTTCTGGTCAGGCGTCGAGGCCGAACCCCCGTAGATTCGCGAGGCCACGATCGCGGTCAGGGTTGCGGAGTTGGCGAGCGCGTGCATCACCACGCGCATCGCGTCCTGTGTTTCGGCGGCCATCAGCGAACTTTCCTAAAACGGAGGAGGGCCTTCGTGCGCAGCGACTTGCCGAGCGTACGCGCCGCGGCGCGCATCATCTCTTTCTGCACCCTAGAATCCCCGGCCGTCGACCAGAGCGTGTCGCGCGGGAGCATGGTCTTCGTGCCCTCGATCACGTACTCGGCGTGTGGCGCGATCGTGGGATCGAGCCACACGCCGTAGTTTTCGCCGACACCGAGGGGCCCATGTTGGAGCGCGCCGAGAAGTTCCCCGCTCTGCTTGTGGACAAGCCATTCAGGCTCGTGTCCGAGCACGTCGGTCCGGATGGCCCCGTGCCGGCGCGCATACGGGTGATCAAGGTCTGCGAGGTCCTGAAGCGTGTGATCGGTGAGGGACAGGTTCTCGCGGATCTCGACGTGGAGCACCTCGCCCATCGCCGCCACGGTTTGCTCGGCTTCGATGTACCTCAAGCCACGCAGCGATTCTGCGGTGAGGGAAACGGAGCCGGCCTGTACTCGGATCACGCGGGTAGTCTACCTCGACAGGGCAGGATCGGGGCCCATGTGTTCGGGCCAGGGCGGAAGCGGTGGGATCGACGACTCGGGCACAGGGCCCACCCGGGCGAGTCCGGCCACCGCCATCCCCGGCGCCAAGTTGCCGAGGGCCTTGACGGTGTCGGCAAGCGGCTTGTGGAGCCGGTGAGCAGGTGACAACCGGTCCACCGCCTGCCGAGTCAACTCGCGTGCCTCCTGCATGTGGAGTTGGGCGAGCTGATGGAAGGGCAGGTAGCTCTTGCCCGCCACGGCCTGCCCGCGGAGGTAGCAGGCCCGCGCCAGGTCCAGCCGCCCGTCGTTGGCGTACTGGAGGCCGAGGGAGACCCACGCGCCCGCGTTCTCCGGGTGGTCGGCCACCTCAAGCAGCAAGAGCCGCTGGTACCGCCGGAGCTTCGCCTCCATGCCGTAGTCGTCGAGGGCCAAGCCCCGGTTGCGGATCGAGAAGGGGGCCGTCCGCACGTTCGGGCGGATTCCCTTCTCGTGCATCTCCCAACACGCGCGATCGAAGGTCTCGTGCACCCGGCCGGCGTAGCGCATCGGAGCCGCGGGGTTGAGCCGCACGAACCGGATCGTGTCGGAGGCTGCCGGCGCCTCCCGTGTCGACGGGTGCCGTTGATTCTCGAAAAGCACCGTGAAGCCGACCGAGTCTGCGCTTTCGGCCATCCGGCGCAACGCGAGGCAGACGCCCCACGGATCGGACGCGCTCTCGTCAGGGTCGACCACCCATGCCCAATCGCAACCGGCGGCCTGGAGCGCGTCAAGCCCGGCGTTGCGCGCAGCGGCGATGTCGTCGGCGAGGGGATGGCGAATCACAGCCACGCCCCACGCCGTGAACAACTCCACCCACCGCTCGGACGGCTCTGCCTCGTCGGTCCACGCCACCACGATGGCGTCGACCAGTCCATAGAGCTGGTCGAGGTGCCGCGCCACGTCTTCGGTTGACTCGCCCGAGTAGGCCAGCATCGTCAGGCCGATCCGGTCGCGCGGGTTCCACGCCGACAGCGCGATCCGCTCCTCGGCCATCAGGTGTGACGCGTCAGTGCCGCGGTGAGCGGCCCGCTTTGTCTCGACGTGCCGATCGAGAGACCGAAGCAGGGCATGACTCCGGAGCCGGATCCCCGCGCACCGCCGGGCGTGCGGGTCGAAGGCTGGAGAGATGGACACCTGCCCCGGCGCGGACGGAACAACGGCGAGCCCTGGCGAGAGGCGGAACATTCGGACGCCGTGAGCTTCGCCTGCGTACCCGTCGGCGAAGGGTGGGTCGACCCGGCGCAGGCGTGGCGAATCCCACAAGGAAACGTGCGCAAGGTCCCAGGCGGAGACGAGCGGATCCGGGTGCGCCATCAGTCGGTCAAGGTGATCGCGGGTGACGCCTTCTTCGAGCACCTCGGAGGTCTCCAGCACGATCGCCCAATCGGCTTCGTAGTTGGCGGCAGTCTGAACAGCCTCGGACCACTGCCGCTCGACTGTCCCGGACACGGGGAGGTGCACCACATCCGCCCGCCCACCGACACTGGCCACCATCGACTCACACCACGACAGCACTGGATCGAGCGTGTCAGACAGATCGGCCCCGTCGCACGCCTGAAGCATGGTCGCGTCGTCGGGCCAGAGCATCTTCGAGGACGCCTCCCAGTCCGGCGCCCTGGTGATCTCAAACGGGTTGCGTTCGACCGCCACCACGATCACGTCGGCGATCTCTGCGGCGCGCTGGATGCTCGCACGCCAGACGTGGAGATCGTTGCCGGTGACGAGGGCAACGCGCTGGATGACCGCGAGCCGCTTGCTGATCCGCGGCGGGTTCGCTGTGTAGTAGGCTGCCCGGTTCGCAAGGCCGCGCGCCTGCCCGGGGAAGTGCCGGTCGAGGGACTGGTGCCCGAGGTGGGCAACGAAGACGTCGGCGGCCACGACTGCGCGCAACCCGAGCCGGGCGGCGCGAACACACAGATCGTTGTCCTCGAAGCCGCCAATCGTGTACCGCTCGTCGAACAGGTGCCCGTCGGGGGCGATGCGCCGGAGAGCCTTCCCGCTGACTCCCAGGCAGAACCCGGAGAGGTAGGACGCGGTCACCACGCGACCCTCGTTCGCCTGGCGCCAGCGCGAAGCGAACCCGTCCACGTCCCGGTGAAGCGCGGCCCGCTTCTCCGGGTGCACGCTGATCCCCTGGATGCCCGCGGCCACATCGGAGCACGGACCCACGAGCGCGATCGGCCCGTAGTCGGAGGCAGACATCGTCACAGGCTCGCCGTCGGCGTCCTCGTTCGAGGACCAGACCTCGACCCGTTCGGTCGACAGCGCCTCGTACATGCCCTCGAGCCAACCGAGCGCCGGGCGGATGTCGTCGTTGATGATCGCCACCATGTCGGGGTGGGGCATCTCCGCGAGCCCGGCAGCGAGCCCACGATTGACCGCGGCGGCGAACCCGCACGGGCCGAATGCCACCCGGGTAACCGTCAGCGAGACCCCTTCGTCGAGGTCCACCCGGGCGAGCGCCGCGGTCGTTTCGGCCGCCTTCTCCTCGTCGATGGGATTGAGCGCGACGACGATCAGAGTCTCGGCGGGGCATCGGCGAACGAGCCACCGGACGCACGACACGAGGAGGTCAGGATCGCCGAGACTTGGGATAACGACGAGATACACGGGCACCTCTCAGGCTTCGTCGTAGAAGTCGCATGCCAACCGGAACAGGTCGGGTTGAGCCGGGTCTGGTAGGGTTCGAACACCGCGCACGATGAAGCGGTCACCGGAAGCGGTCTCGTGCACAATGTCGCCAGGGCGCGGAGTGTAGGCGCTTGACCAGTCAAGCTCTACTGTGACCGGCTGTTGCACGTCCTGCCCGCTTCCCCGGGTGGGGTCGCGCTCCTCGGACCGCACACGAATGGATGCGGCTACCCCGGTCGCGACGGTCGTGGTGGTCGCCTGCGGGGTTCCGTCGGCGCCGAGGGCTTCGATGGAGACGGTGGGTTTCGTGGCCTCGTCGGCGAGGCCCGACGTCGTGATCCCGGAGCCGGCGGTGAACGCCTTCGCTGTTCGCTTCGATCCGTTCGCCGTGAAGGTCACCGCCTCGGAAGTCGCCAATCCGCCGACAGTACCTGAAACAGTGACCGTCCCGCTTCCCGTCGTGCCGCCAACGACAACGACGGAGAGCACGCTTTCGCGGACGGGTTGCCGGGTGAAGGCCATCGAAGCGGCGGCCGTGGTCGGGTCGAGAACGTAGGATGTGCGGCGGACGACGTTGACGATTCGGTCGAGAGTGCTGGCGATCATCCGATCACCTCCAGGGGCTCGATCCTACCCCACTCCCCACCGGGTCCGCCGTTGACAACTACCGCGGTTTCCCGGAGCAACGTGAAGGTGTCCTGCTTCTTGCGTCCTACCGGGCAGGGGTGGCTCAGGTGGTAGTTGTTCGCCTCGGGGTCGGCCGGATGCCAAACAACGAGGCCAGTCGCGAGAAGGCGGCGATACATCGTCACATTGACGTATCCCGCGCGGCTCTGGTACCGCTCGTCGAAACCGCCCACCGCGACCAGCTCGGCCACGGGGATCACGAGCCCGGAGGATTCGGTGGCGTTGGGCGCGCGGCAGTGACCACCAAGCGGGCCCGCCACCTGTTCGAGCCGTGTCGGGTCCTCTTGCCAGTCGACCAGGGCCAACCGAGCGCCGAGCTGTTCGGGCGACATCGACACCTCGGACGACGATCCGCCGATGTGTCTCGACGTGGGCGACGTGGCGATCCCTGCCATCGTCCGGTGAGGCTCCACGAGTAGAGCCAGGTGCCGGAAGCCACCCGGGACGCGGTCCCAGAACCCGATCATCACCAGGGGCGTCTTGACGAGTTGCCGGATCGCGGCGTTCCAGAGCAGCGAGCAGCTCCGCTCGGTCTTGTTGCCGGGCGCGCGGAAGGATGCCCACCGGATGCGGGCCTTCGCTTTTCGGAGTGCGACCACCTCGTCGCGGATCCCGTCGTCGCTCCCGTCGTCGAGCACGAGGAATTCAGGCCGAAGCCATTTCGGCACCTTCTGACGCGACCAGACCGACCAGCACCGCCGAAACGCCTCGATCTCGTTCCGCGTGGTGCCAAGCACCGTGATCCCGACCTTCGCGCCGGCCGCGGCGGGCGTCGACCGGTCCGGTGACATGTAGCCGTCCATGCCTGCGGGGCCCGGGTTGTACGGCGTTCCAACGAGCGGGAAGGTGGTCTGCGGGGTCACGGCTTGGCTGCCTCGATGTAGGGCACGGACAGCAGGAGCGGGTGCGGATAGGGACCATGCCCGAAGAGCCCGTCTTCGCCGAACAGCTCCCCGTGGTCAGACGTAACAATCACCGTCGAGCCGGCCGGAATGGCGTCGAGCATGGCGCCGACGTCGGCGTCCGTCGAGACGAGGGCGTCCACCTGGGCGGCATGCAGTTCTCCGGCCGACGCCGTTACAAGCCCGTATTCGCGTCGAGCGGCGGCACCGCCAGCGCCGGCCTGGTAGGGCAGATCGCCGCGTCCATAGGGCCAGTGTGTGGCGCCGAGGTTGAGAAGCCAGAACCAGGGGCGATCCCAACCTCCGCGATTGACAACCTCCGTCGACACCCGGGCCAGGGGTGATCGGTGGTCGACGCGATCAAACACCTCCCACCCGCCGACCATGTGAAACGGCGAGCCGCGCCCGAGGCAAGGCATCGACACGATGGCGCCCGAAAGTACACCAGCGTTGCGGAGCGCGACGGGCAGGCTCCATCTCGCCGGAATGGTCTGCGCGATGGACGCGCGGAGGTTTCGGCCTGGGAAACGCCGATCCCACGCGTCGAACTGCTGCGCGTATTCAAAAGCTGCGGGAGCGGTGCCTGCGACGAACGGCAGAAGTCCCGCAGCGAGGCACTGGTGCGATGGGATCGTCCACGTCGCATAGGAGTGCCGCGCCTCGACGCCAGCGTCAGACCACCCGGCGAGGCGTTGCAGGGCCGGCATGCGGGGTAGTGCACGCCGCATCGTGTCGAGCCGGCAAGAGTCGTAAACCACGAGAATGCACGCGGGCTCACTCATGTCGAGTACCCCGCCTGTTTGAGCGCGAGGCCAATCTCGGCAGCTTCGTCAGCGCTCACTGGCGACGCCCACGCTGGGCCGATCGAGACCATCCCGGACGGCGGGGGCACCTGGAGCAGGTCGAACAGCCCGCCTGCCACTTCCACGAGACGCTGTTCAGGCAACACGCCGCGCGCCTGGATGCGCTCACCGGCGGCGAAGAGAACGCCGACGGGGGCGTGCGCGCCCTTCAGTCCTGCGGCCACTGCTACCCGGCCGTGCTCGCCTGCGAGGTAGGCGGCAGCACGGGGCTCGGAGATGCCGCAGAATCCGTGGTCTGAGATGACCACCAGGTCGGATGCGTCCTTGGCCAGAGCCTCGACATGGGCGACGGTGGCGCGGACGGTTTCGGTGTAGGCGTCGGTACCCCAGGCGTGATGCCCGGCCGCGTCGGTGGCCCGGAGCCAGAGGATCTCAAGGTCGGCCCGCGGGGCGTCAGCAAAAAACCAGTCGACGATGTGGGTCTCCAGTGCGGCCAGGGCTTCGACGTTCGACGAACCACCAGGTGGTTCGGCCCCGGCCAGTCTCGGCACGGGGCACCGGAACGCGTCGAGCGTATCTGGATAGCGCCAGGACCGGGCAGGGGATGGCATGGGCGGCCCCGAGACCATCCACGAGCCACGAGGCAGCGGGAAGGCTGGCCACGTCAACGGGATGCCGCACAAGCCGACGGTGAGGCTCTCCGCAGCAAGGGCGCGAAACCACGGGCGGGCGCGCACGAGATCGTGAGACGTGGCGTAGGATCCCCGGGTCCGCGCCCAGTCCAGGGGGACCTCGCGCCCACAGAGGAGCGCGGCCACAGCGGGCGGCGTGATGGGGTCGCGGCAGGCGAGGAGGGGGGCGCAACATCCGCGGTCCGCCAGCGCCCACAGCGGAGCGGCGACTTCTCGACCGGGACCCGAGCACCATTCCCAGTCGAGCCCGTCGAGGACGACAACGCGCAGCGGCTTCACGGGCTCACCTCGTCGGGGTGCACATCGACTACCACGCCGCGGGGCACGTAGACGCACCCGGCGGACTGCGGGCCGACCACGATCACCTGTTGGTCGCGCGCATTCATCCGCGAGACCCACTCGGCAACGTCGGGATGCACGTGCGCTCCACCGTGCCCGAAGATGACCACCGGATCGGTGGTCTCCTCCCACAGCAGCCGAAGCGCGGACGGGACGTGCATGTAGCGTGCGCTCGCGACGGCGATCCCCTCGCGTCGGTGGAAGGCGAGGGCGGGGCCCACGTTCGCGCCGACCACAACGATCCCGTGATGGGCTACCGGAGCGGCGTCACCGACCACGAGAACAGCGAAGGCGTGCCGGGCGGTCACCAGAGCCAACGACTCAGCACCACGGACGGCAAGGACAAGCCGGAGAGTGCGGGGCTCACGCATGGTAGGCGCGTCCGATGGTGGCCGCGATTCGGCGGGCGACCTCGCGAATCCCGTCGGCGGATAGGTGTACGCCGTCAACCAGCATCGACTCCGATATGTCGGCGAGGTCGCAGAGGTAGTCGGCCCCGTCCGGTGCCCCCGATAGCACGTACCGAAGCGCGTCGTTGAACTCGGCTCGCCTGTCAAGGGAGGCGGGTCCGAAGGTTGGGATCGGCCCGATCACCAGAGGGGGAAGGGTGCAGACGATCGGGTGGATGTTTCGCCGCGCTGCCCACGAGAGTACCTGGGACAGCATGCCGACCACCTCAATCACAGGCGAAGCCGAGTGCTCCGTCTTACAGTCGTTGGTGCCGCCCAGGAACACGAGCCGGTGGGCACCTGGTTCCCCGGCCAGTTCCCTCGTCACGGCGGGTGCGCGTCGAAGGATCTGACCCATTGTCTCCCCGCAGACCGTCCGAGAGTAGCTCAGCCATTCGGTCCGGTCGCCTTCCGCCCGCGGCATCATCGAGCCGAGGATCTCGCCCACGCCGACGTGTCCTGTGCGGGCGCCGTCAAAGATGCTGTCACCGAAGCAGCAAACGGTCCCGAAAATGGGTTGCTCGGTCAACGCTTGTACCTCCAGCCGGAATAGAATACCCTCTATCTCGTCGAGCGGTCAAGCGGCGACAAGGAGCGAGACGGATGCAGCCGTGGGAAATCGACACCGCAACCTACCAGCGGGAGCACCATCCCGACGCCGTCGCGCTTCCAGGGCGACTCTCCCCGCAGCGGCTGGCGGTGCGCTGGTACCTGCTGGAACTCGCGATCCAGCGCGCGATCCCGGGCGGCATTGTGGCGGAATTCGGTGTCGCGGATGGCACCTCGATCCGGTGGCTTGCCGAGCGGTTGCCGGACGAGACGGTCCACGGCTTCGACTCGTTCCGCGGACTACCGGAGCCCTGGGAGGACCAGTGGACCGGTGGGCGCCCGGGCGGGATCATTCCCGCTGGCACCTTCGACCGCGGCGGACAGCCGCCGGCCGTGCCCCGGAATGTGACCCTCCATGTCGGCCTGTTCGAGGAGACCCTACCGGGTTTTCTTGCCGCTCATGCCGGCCCGGTGAGGCTTGCGCACATCGACTGCGACATCTACAGCGCGACCCACGCCGTGCTCCGCAGCCTCGCGGCGGCCGGGCGCGTCGCGCCTGGCACCGTGTTCGTCTTTGACGAGCTGTGGAACTATTCAGCGTGGCGCGAACACGAGTGGAAGGCGCTCGTCGAGGTGGCGGAAGAGTTCGGCTGGATATGGACGGTGACGGAGTACCTACAGCACTGCTACCAGGCGAACGTGCAGATCCTCAGTGTCGGAGGCAGGTAATGCGCGTCGTTCTGGTCGCCCCGCCCAATCCGAGCATGCTCGATCCGAGAATCGCACCGCCCCTCGGCTTGCTCTACCTTGTCGGGTCGGCGCGGACGTGCGGCGTCGATACATCCGATTGGAGCGTGGTCGACCTCAACACCGAATGTCTTGGCGACTGGCCTGCGATCGGGCACTGGACTCACGACTTCTCGATCGAGCGGTGCATGTCCCTGATTCCGTCGGGCGCGCAGGTCTATGGGGTCTCCCTTGCGTCGATGCAGCTTCCCCACGGCCGGGCCATCGCGCGGGAACTCCGGACGCGGGAGCCTGACGCGCTCCTGGTGTGTGGCGGGTCGCACGCATCCGCGGTGCCCGACGAGTGCGCCGATCCCGTGGTCATGCAGGGCGGGCAATTCGACGTGGTCGTGGAGCGCGAGGGAGAATCGGCGTTCTTGGACGTGGTGAACGCGGTCGAGAACGGTTGGAACTGCCGGCGCGGAGACATTATCCTTGACCGCATGTCGGCCGATTCCGACTGGCGGTACGCCCGCGCCCCATGCGGCCACGAGCAGCCGCCAGCCCGTGTGATTCGCGGCCAACCCGTGGAGCCGCTCGATTCCCTGCCATTCCCCGCCCGCGACATGCTCGACTTCTCGCGGTACACGCGCAAGGTCGCCGGCCTGCCTGCGACGAACATCATCACCACACGGGGCTGCCCCGCCCGGTGCACTTTCTGCCAACAGGAGAGCTTGTGGGGCCCGGGGCTGCGCATGATGTCGGCCCCTCGGATTCTTGCCGAGGTCGACCACATCAAGTCGACCACCGGGATCGGGAACCTGCTTTTCCTCGACGACAGCCTCACCGCCCGGAAGCGCGCCGACATGACCGAACTCTGCGCCGGGCTGAAGGCGCGCGGCGTGCTCTGGCGCGGCTGGACCCGGGCGAACCTCGTCACCCGTCCGGGGGATGCCGAGATGCTCCGGACGATGGCCAACGCGGGGTGTCAGGCCCTCTGCATCGGCGTCGAGGCTGGGTCGGATTCGGTGCTTCGCGCCCTGGACAAGGGGACCACCGTGGAGACGAACCGGCGCGCGATCCGTGCCGTCGCCGAGAGCGGTATGCAGTGCCGGATCTCCATCATGGTCGGCAACCCGGGCGAGACGTGGGCCGACGTGATGGCCCTGGTTCGGTTCGTTGCGGAGATGGGGCCCTACGTCGAGGATTGGATCCTGTCGAGCTACGTTCCCCTGCCCGGCTCCCCAGCGTGGGATGACCCGGAGCGCTACGGCATGTTTATCGACAAGGAAGAGGCCAGACGCTCAGGCTACGCGCACTTCTTCGTTGTGGGCGGCCAGGAGCGGTCGCCTACCGTGCACCGCTACGCCGACGGCACAGGGCCCGACGAGATTCGCGCCCGGCATGACTTCGTGCAAGAGAACCTCCTTCGATTGGCTCCGCGCGATCGGCGTGGCGTGGTCGCGGGTCGGGCATGACCACCGACACATGGCGCTTCGTTGGCATGGAACGGTGCGGGACCACGTTCGCGCGCGCCGTTCTGATCGACGTGGGCGGCGTCGAGGTTCCCGCTGTCGCTCACACCCCCGCGGCCAAGGCGCCACCGGGCATGAGGCTTTTCGGCGCCGTACGCGACCCGTGGAGCTGGACGATCTCGTTTGCCGCTTACATCGCAGCGAAGCGGGCAACCTACCAGCCCGGTGGCTGTGCTCTTGACGCCTTCGAGCGGTATGCGGACGGCGACGCCGGGCGGCTGTTTTGCGCGATGGCTGACCCTGCCGGGTGCGGCATCGTCGCCGAGGGGCCCGAGGATCGCCTGTTGGACGCCTGCCTTCGCGCGGGCGTCGGCATCTACATGTTCACCTACCTGCGCGCGTTTTTCCCGCTGACTGAGGTTGGCGAGGTTGACGGGCGGTGGGCGAGCCTTCCGGCCGCGGAGCATGACCGGCACTGCCTCTTGGACGCGGTCATGTGCGCGCCGAGAATCGTAGACGGCCTCGTGGAGTTCGGCGACCGCACCAGCGCCTACGCGTCCGGTCACCTTTTCGATGCGACGGTGGCCCACGAGCGCAACTCTTCCGACTGGGGCCTGCGTGCGAACTGGATGGCCGGCGACGTGGCGCGGATCACCGGAGACGCTGCTCGGCTTGCTGTCGAGCGGTGGGGTTTTCGCGGAGTCGGTCACGCTCCGTTCGTTCTTGCCTTCCTGGAACATGGGGATCATGGATGAATCGCTCATTCCTGCGCGTTGCCGAGATGCTCACCGGCGCCGCCCTCCGATGCGTTGTCCGCGTGGTTCCCCTTCGTGCCGGCGACGTGATCGTCTTCTCAGGCGACGGGTTGGCGGCACACGTCGACCACCACCCGGAGCTGTTGCGCGACCTGCACCGGGACCTCGCTCGAATCTCGGACGCGTCGCCCCCGGTGGCGGTGTTTCTGCCGTCGGCGGTCGCTGTCCGCGCCGAGCAGTCCGCAGCCGGAGCCGACATCGATCGCGCATACCGCGAGACAGGCACCTACGGCAGCGATGCTCGGGTGTTCACGGGCGTGCCAGGCGAGAAGGCGAACGGGTGACCGTGACGGGCCGCCGGGACCGCTGGACGGGCGCAAGCCAGCGCCTGTCGATGCTGTTGCCCCTCGACCTGTTTGACCGGGTGAACGTCGAGGCCCGAAGCGCCGGGCTCTCTGTTGCTGCGTGGGTCCGCCGGGCCATTGCGGCGCACATTCCACCGGCGACGGATGGCGAGAGCGACGATGGAGACCACGCTGGCGGCGGTGTACGCGATGGACATGGGGCGCCGGACGGAAGATCTCGACCTGTGGGGTGAGATTGTCCGCGCAGTCGGACCCGAAGCCGTTGTTGTCGAAGTTGGGGTTGGCCTGTGGCGGATTGCCCGCAGGTTGCGTGCAGCAGGCGTTCCATTCGGCCGGTGGGTCGGGATCGACGTTGCCCCGGCCATGCTTCGCGACCCCCCGGAGCGGTGCATTCCGATCGAAGGCGACGCGTCCAACCCCGGGGCGTGGACCGCTGCTGCGCGCGTCGCCGGTGTGCCGGATCTTGTGATCGTGCCCTACCACACACTGTTTCTCCTGCCCCACGACCGGCAGGCTACGGCAATCGGCCTCGCCGCTGCGTCCCTCGCGTCCGGCGGGGTTCTCGCTGCCGAGGTCTACAACCAGCGCAAGGGCGCCGACCGGTGGACATCCGAGGCCCGGCTACTCGCGAGGGCTGGGCCTGGCGGCAAGGACTGGGCGCGGATCACCGCGTACGAGCGCAACCAGGCCGGACGAACCACGCTTGCGGTCCGCTCCTATGGCCCCTTCGGTGCGCCCGCTCAGGTGACGGTGCGGGAGGCCATCTACTGGCGACCGCCAGCAGAGGTGGCGGGGATGGTTGCCGACACCGGCCTGCGGGTTGACGTCCAGACAACCGACTTCGAGACGGTCCTGATTACCGGGCACCAGTGAAGTCGCCCACGACGACGACGCGCCGATAGGCAACCAGCACGTCGTCGGCTGTGATCTCCATCTGATAGGCGCGCTTTGCTGCGTCGCCGGCATTGCGGTGAAAGTCGAGAACGGTTTCGGTCTGCCGCCGATCACAACCACCCGACTCGCACCATTCCCTGATCGAGTTGCCCGGGAAGGAGCGCTGCCAGATCGTGACATCGGCAGCACCCGCGCGCAGCATCCAGCCAACGATATGCGACCCGTGAATGGCCGCTTTCGGGGCGCCGTGCTTCGCGTCCATCGCCGCACGGTAGAGGTCGGTTGCCGGGTGCAGCGTGTCTTCAATGGGCGGGACGCCTTCAATGACAGCCAGCCTCGGCGCCGATGTCGACCACAGGGCGATTGCGCGCGCCGGGTCGGCCATGTGCCGGAGGACGTACCGGGCCACCGCAAGGTTGCCTCCGGTGGGCACTTCGCGGGAGAGGTCCATCTGGCTCCCCCGCCAACGGGATTCCATCCTGACGCGGCACCGGTCGAGCATCTCCCGGGACCCATCGAAGCAATGAACCCTCGCGCCATCGTTGGCAAGCGCCTCGGAAAACACGCCGGTCCCGCACCCCAGGTCGAAGACGCACAGATCGGCCACAGATCCCAACGCGCGGAGGTCCCAGGCGAGCGCATCGGGGCGGGCCACGTGGGCGGCATCGTCGTAGGCAGCAGCGCGCCCGCCCCATCCGCCGCGAGTCACTTCTTCCGGCATTCGGCCTCCAGCATTTTGACCAGCCGCACCGACGGGGAGACTCCCGCCCGTGGCCCGATCATCGTCAGCAGGGCTTCATTTCGCGAAGACCGCCACGAATCGGCGCGGGCGACCGCGGCGGCAAGCCCGACGCCTTCGTGGCATTCAGGCCCGACGCGGGACCGAAACGCCCACTCCGGCCCGGTTGGGTCGACCTGCGCCAGCGCTTCGACGCGCGCCCGGTCAGGCGTCACGAGGACTACCGGCCGACCCGCCATCGCTGCCAAGAACATCGATCCCGACACGTCGGACACCACCACGTCAGCGGCCAGGATGGAATCCCATGGCGCGGCGGTCCGGTCGAGGAGGATGCCCGCGTTTGCCGCAGCCTCAAGCCGGCCAGCGTCCCGCTGGACGGTGGCGCCGTGGGCCCGAAGGATCGGGGTCCACCCCTCGCTCGCGAGTTGCACGAGTTCGGGGATGACTTTCTCGTCGCACCCAAGGTCGCGGTTCCATGTCGGAAGCCAGGAAACCACCCGGCCAGAAAGCTGGACGCCGAGCACCCGGCCAAGGCGTTCCCGCGCCGCGGCCTGATCGCCCTCTTCGAGCGGGGTTCGCCAGACGCACCCGGCGCGAAGAAAAGCGCGCCGGGGCTCAACGCGCCAACGGGTGAATTCCCACTCGTCCCACTCGGACCACGTCACGAGCCAGTCGGCTTCGCCCTGCTCGGGCTCCCACGTGTTGCCGCGAGCTGCGAGCGAGTGCCGGAGGCCGACCACGGGCGCGTCGGCCCAAGTGCGAAGCGGGGCATAGGGGTAGTCACAGGAGATCACGGCATCCCAGGGCCGGCCGCCATCCAGGGCGGTAGGCACGGGCGCGGCGCGGTCCTGGCGACACAGCCAATCGTGCGCGTGCCTTGGCATGTGCTCGAACTCGGCGACTTCATGGCCAGCATCGCGCAAGGCGTTGACCACCGGGGCGCACACCCACCGGTGGAAGGCGAGCCCGTAGACGGCTGCGATCTTCACGTGCGGCTCCTGTAGTCGGCGGGTTGCTCGTCACGCACACCAGAATAGGCGTCGAGGAGCGCCCGGAGTTCCGCCCCATCGGTCACCCTGCGCCGCGCGAATGACAACGGGCTGTGACCGGTGGGGCGGAAGACGTGGTAGAGCCGGTCTTGCCCCGGGCGATCGGGCGCATCGACCACGGCGCGATCGGGGGCAACGCATGCCTCCGAGGCCAGGGCCAGGACCACGTCCCGGACAGAGGCGAGAACGGGACCGCCGATGTTGACCGCGCGCCACCCGTGTTCCGGGACAAGTCCGCCGAGAATCGCAAACGCCTCGGCCATCTCCTCGACCGCCACCCACTGGCGGACCTGGGATCCACCACCGTGAAGGGGTACCGGTTCACCGCGGGCCAGTCGGGCGCAGGCGATGGGAAGGAGCTTCTCGGGGACCTGGCAGGGCCCGAACCCGTTGGATGCGCGGGTCACGAGCGCGCGGAGTCCAGACGTGCGGCAGGCTGCCTGCACCGCCATTTCCCCGGCCGCCTTGCCTGCCGAGTAGGGGCTGGATGGGCGCAGCGGGGTTTCATCCTCGACCGCGCCGTAATCTGCCCATGGCGTCCCGAGCAGGTCTCCGTAGACCTCGTCTGTCGAGGCGTAGACCAGCGGCACTCCGGCGCGGGCGCACTCCTCGGCGACGGCCATCGTTCCGAGCGCGTTGGTGCGCATGGCCTCGATCGGAACCGCGATCGAGGCGTCGACGTGCGACTCGGCGGCAAGATGGTAGACGAGCCGGGCCCCTGATTCGGTGAGGGCCTGCCGAAAGGCGCCCCCGTCGGTCACGTCGGCGCGCACAAGGTAGCCGCCCGACCTGCGGCAGACGGCATCGACCGCCCACCAATTGACCGCAGCCCGGGTGCGCGAGTCGTAGCCGATGACGGGCCCGTCGCCCTCGAGCCGGCAGGCCAGGTGGTAGCCGATGAAGCCCGCAGCCCCGGTGACGATGACAGGCGCGCTCACTTGGCACCGACGGCAAGGCGAACGTCAACCGGCGGATCAAATCCCATCCGGCGGCGCAACTCCGCGGAGTCGATCACCACGTCGTGAAGACCTGGATGCAGCGGGTTCCACTCGCGCACGAGGTCGGCAACGGTGCCGGCGCGGTCCGAAACGAGGTGGACGATTCGCGGAGCGCGTAGGGGCCCATCGCAGCGAACAAGAACGGATCCGTCGAGGAGGCCGGCGAGCCGGCGAGCACAATCGGCCGTACTCTCTCGATTGGCGACCGTGTACCCGTTGAGCCAGGGGTAGTCGTCAACCTTGGCCGGGTCGAGATGTGATACCCGGGCCACATGTCCACCCCGGGCCAGCGCGGCCCATTCGCCCGCCGCCTTCGTTGTACTGTAGACGAGCGGAAGACTCCGAAACGGGAGATCAGCGGGAAAGGGGTGCGGCGCGTCGGGATGCCCGGAGACGTAGTCGGTCGAGACGTAGACAAAGGGTTTGCGGGCGTGGAGGCAGACCTCGGCCGTAACTTCGGCCGTCCGCGTGTTGGCGTGTGCCGCGAGAGCGGGTGAACGCTGGCACGCGGCAACATCGGTCATGGCCGCGAGGCCCACCACCACATCGGCATTGAGCAGGGTTTGAAAGACCTCGGGTTGCGACCAGGACCGCTGTTCGGCTGCGTCGTGGGCGCCGTGCGGAAAGCCGTGGCAAGTCCAACCGCGCGCCCTGGCCTCGACCGCCAACGCGCGACCGAGGAGACCGCCCGCGCCGGTGACAAGCAGGGTCATACCAGGCATGGGGTGATCTCTGCGAGCGCGGGCGCGTTTCGGTCGCGGTCGGACAGGATGTATCCGCATTGAGGAAGGGGCCAGAGAATCCCGGGAATGGCGTCCCATCGAAGGACGTGCTCGTCGAGAGAGCGGGCGCGGTCGCAGAGGTAGACGACGTGCGAGAGTTCGAGCGCCAGAAAGCCGTGAGCGAACCCGGGCGGGATCCACGCGACGTCGGCCGGGGTCAGGGTCGCAAATCGAGCCTCGCCGAACGTCGCCGAGTCCTGCCGAACGTCCACGGCCACGTCGAAGATCGAGCCGGTCACGCACCGAACGAGTTTCCCTTGCGCCGGCATCTGCCAGTGCAGCCCCCGCAACGTGTCCGCCTTGGAGTAGCTGACGAGAGCGTGGGGCCACGTCGCCGGCAGACCCAGCGTCCGGAAGGCGTCAGTGTTGGCGATCTCGGACGTCGTGCCGCGGGCGTCGGCGTGAATCTCAGGGCGCAAGACCGCCGGCCCGATGGGGGGTCCGCCGTCGAAGGGGCCGCGTCCCGCCATCACTTCGCGCCCCACCGCGCAACGAATCGAGCCCGAGAGACCTCCCGGATCCGCTCGCGCTCGTTGTCGCTCATCCGGCTGCGAATGGTGGCGCCGCGGTCGTGATCGACTTTGAGCGAGGGCCACGCAACCGACCGACACCCGGCCAGGGCAAGGCGAAGGCAAAGGTCGGGGTCCTCGTAGTAGAGGGCGAAACCGGCATCCCAGCCGCCGATCGCGGCAAGAGGTCCAGTCGGGATGACGAGCCAGTAGCCAGCCACAAAGTCGACCGCGCGGGGCGCGTGGTCTTTGATGCCGACGTTGCGGCCCCACTCGGACACCTGGGCCAGATCGTTGCCGTGAAGCAGGCCGCCGGACGGTCCGACCGTGGCGTTCCCGGCGACAGCAAGCCTCGCAGCCCGGGTAAGGTCGTCGAGGGTGAATTCCACGTCGGCCTGAGTGAACAGGACCGCCTTCGCCGTCTTGCGGATCTTCGCCAGGCCGGCGTTACAGGCGGCCGAAAAACCACGGTTCGCCGTGCGAACCACGACAACGGTGGTGGGAGCCTCGATCTCGATTCCGTCCGCCCCCGAGTTCTCGACGACCACGATCCGGGCCTTCGTGGCCCTGGCCTTCGGGAGCAGAGCGGCAAGCGCGATGGCCTCCCGTGCGCCCCAACCGGTCGTCACCAGGACGATGTCGACGGGTGGAGTCCGCCCCTTGGAAGTGGCAGCTTCCAGCACGGATCGGTTGAGGGCGATGGCCTGGCCGGCATCAACGGGCAGAAGCGATCCCGCTGCCTCCCCAATCTCGGCGGCCCACTCGCGAGCGTCCCAGGTCGGTTTAGGTGGCGCGGGCGGTTGCGGCACCCTGCGCCCGGGAATGACCACCGGGGCCAGGACCGGCGGCAGTTCTGCGGGCATCCCGAGCGACTCGACAACGGCGGCATCGGTCTCCACGATCGTTTCGGTGAACGCCGACATGTCCGCGGTCGCTGGCGGCGACGCCATCGGTTGGCGGGGAGGCGCCGGGGCGGCCTCCGGCCTTGCGGTAGCCGCCTGCGTTGGCTCCAGGGGGACGGCCACCACGTGAAAACCCTTGCGTCGCAAGGCGTCGCGGGCGTACACAGAGCGCACCCGCGCGACCATGACGCCGCCTTCGCGTGTGACCTCCACTCGCTCGTCGTAGGTAGAGATCCACCCGTGGGCAGGGTCGGCGCGAGTGGCGGCCCGATGGAGGAGGTACATCGTCAGCGCCCCGTTGTAATGCGTCCGATCGGGCGTTTGTGCCGGTTGATGATCCGCCTAGCACGGGGAGTCAGGTCGTCGGCGGCGACCTTGGTTGTTCCGTCGCCCGCCTTCCAACTCTCGATCCCAGCGTGCCTTCCGCGGTTGAAGGCGGAGACGGTCAGCTCCTCGGCGAGGGTCTGAAGGTCCGACCAATCGGTGGTGCTGGACGTGTACCCGGCGGTATAGGTGACCACCACCGTCTGGTTGCCATCGGTGAAACTGTCGGTGGAACTGTCGAGGCGGACCCATCCGGTATTCGCGCTCTCCAGGTGGTAGTCGGCGGCGGCAACAGTCGCCCCGTTGTCGACCACCGATCCGACGGTCACCACCGGCGTGACCCGGAGTGCAACCGCTCGTGTAGATGGCTCGAAAATGTCGAAGGTGTCGACGTATTCGGCGGCCGTGATGGCCGGTGCGTTGATCGTCTGCGCAACTTCGGCATCCATCCCGCCGAGGATGTCGTTCAACCGGTCGTCGTGTTGCGTCACGGTGGTCGGGATGCCGAGAGCGCGTTTCGCCCGCACCAGGGAGCAGAGAACGGACATCAGGTCTCCCGTTGCGCGAGCGCCACCCGGCCGGCGGACGTGATGACGAGCCTTCCGGTGGCGTCGGAGAGCATACCAGCGGCGACCAGACGAGCCACGATGGCCGCCTTCGCGCCCTGTTTGCCTCGACCGTTCGGGTCGGCAAGGGCGGACTGGAGGATCTTCACCTCGTCGTCGTCGAGGGTTGCCGACCTCACAACGACGGTTTCGGTGGGCGGATTCTCGGCTGTCCAGGCGGTCGTGATGTCCCTCCAACCGAACCCTGGCGGCCGACCGTGGATAACGAACCGGTCGCGAGATGCCTTCTCGCGCGGGAAAACCGCGGACACCCGACGGCCGCGCCACTCGATGTTCCGGGAGCGGCAGACCTCGGAGTAGGCGTGAACCTCCTGCTCTGTTTCGGGAGCCACGTCCTCCCGGATCAGGACAAAACGGTAGGAGCCAACCGCGGGGGCACCCATTCGAGCCGACATCAACACCTCCAGCGCCGGTAGTGTAGCCACTATTCAGGGGTTGACGCAACAAGATGCCCCGGTGAGGCGGGGAACCTCATCGGGGCAAGCACGTAACGCTGGAGGCGCTACACGAAGGATCAGGCAGCGGAGATGCCGACGATCACAGCGCCGCCGTAGCTATTGGGGAGGACCGGCGCGCCGTCCCAGTACATCTCGAACGAGTCGTTCTGGGTCGTGGTGCGGGCCAGCATCTCGGCGGAGATGGGCGAGAGGTCATCGATCCGCGCGTACTTGGTGTTGAGCAGCAGGATCGCGGTCGTCGTTGCGCCGCTGAAGCCTGTGATCTTCGTGCCGTTGAAGGTGTAGTCGTCGCGCATCTCCGAGGTCGAGACGATGGGGATCCCGTCCCAACTCCGGACGCGGAAGCCGCCATCAATCTCGACCGTGTCGTTGAACTGCTGGAGGCTCGCCCCCAGCGTGTTGATCTTCCGTCGGCCCACCTCGGAGCAGTAGAAGCGCAGGTCACCGCGCTTCGACCGGCCGCGGACCTTGCTGATCGCGGCGTCCATGTCGTCGGCGGTCAGCGAATCTCCGGCGGATCCGGAGGTGACCGCGACAATCTGCGAGGCGGTCGCCTGCACGAGCGTCAGAAAGCCGTTCGGCTGGTTTGCGTTGCCGGCGGTGTTTCCGTTGATCGCGCCGTCTTCGAGCAGCCCGGTGAAGTCCTCGCCCTTGGCGATCAGTTCGGAGCCGAGCGCATCGCCCCACGATCGGCTCTTGCGGGCCAGCGCGCGGGTGACCTGACCCTTGGTGAGGGCGGTTTTGTAGACGAACTCCGTGATCGCGTCCGTGCCGGTCTCCTCGGTCGCCGAGTCGGTGTCCGCCACCCACGCGCCGCCGGTCGTGCCCGGGGTTCGGCGCGGGACGGAGGCGCGGTCACCGGTCGCGGGGAAGTGCGGGATCGTCGCCCACACGCCGGGCTCGGTGTCGTTGGCGTTGTACTGGAGGGCCTTGTCGATGACGTTCTGAACGAGCGCCCCGCCAGCATTGGAGCTGTTGAGTGCGCGTTCGAGCTTGTCGGCCCGGTCGGGAGTGAGGGAATTCCAGGTGCCCATGGTCAGTTCCTCCACGCGTTGAGCGAGCCGTCTTCGTCGGCGGCGTTGAGCGCGTCACAGAGGATCTGCCGAGCGTCGAGGCCCTTTTCCTCCGGCTTCATCGCGCGATGCGGGTCGTAGGCGGTCAGGATCTTCGCGCTCGAATCCGACAGGGCCTCGCGCAGCAGCGGGGCCTGGCCGGTTGCCTCGGCCATCACCATCGCGCGGTGGACCTGGGCGGGCCGACCCTTGAGCACCCGCACCTTGTTGGTGGTGGCGTCGCGGACAGTGGCGATGCCGCGGACGTTGGGCCGGTCGCGGGTGGCGCGAACCTCGGCTTCAAGTTCTTCGTTGCGGGCCTGGAGTGCCGCGATCGTGTCCTCGGGCGAGACGACGGGCGGCGCCGTCCGCGCTTCGAGGGCGTCGACCTTGGTGACCAGGGACTGGAGCAGTTCCAGTGCCATGGATTCCATGTCGTCTTCTCCTGGCGCGGGTTCGCCGCGCTCTTCGTGGTGCTCGACTTCGAGCGGGGCTGCTTCGACGGCGGGGCCGTCGGGAATGGGGGTCTCAGTGGGCGCGGGCGGGGTGGATTCCTCCACCTGCTCGACCGCGATCTCATCGGGGATAGGGACGGGCGCCGCGGCAACCACCGGAGCGGGCCGCGCGGCAGCGGCCAGCGAGCGGAAGACCTCGATGTAGTTCGCGTCAGGGTTCGCGGGGCTACGGGTGAGCGCGTGGTGGTCGAGTTCAATGTCGTCGATGATCACGCGGGAAATGTCGCCGTCGTCGTCTTCCTCGAAGATGACCCGGAGCATCCAGCCGCCGATCGAGGTTCCGATCGGTTGGCCGCGCTTCGCCCGGCGTTCGAGGGTCTGGACCTTCGGATCGTCGGCGTCCAGTTCCGCCTCGAAGGTCAAGACATACTCCTTGCCCGCGCTGTCTTCGTGCGGGTTGGCGACTGGCATCATCTCAACGGACGCTTTGACCGTGCGCCCCATCTCGTCGTCCCATTCGCCGCCCTCACCCGACCATGACGGGTGCTTCGGTAGGATCGGGACGCCGACCGACATCTGCGCTGCCATCTGGTCGAGGCAGTTCTTGGACATCTCCGTGTCGTACCAGTCCACCGACGTGGACGAAGCCACGCCGCGCAGGCGCACCACATCACCCTCGGGCGTCTCGGTCTCCTCGGCTGCCTTGGCGCGGGCCACGGTGGCGCCGCCATCCGGCATCGAAAAGCGAAACGGCACGCGACAACGGAGAATCCGCCGGCCGTCAGCCGTTTGTTCTTCCTCGCCAATTCGCGAGGAGGCCAGGATTTCCGTCAGGGTCGCGCGCATACCCACCTCGTGGGTCGGTCAAGTGGTGCGCGCCTTTGACGGCTTGTCGGAAGGTTACCCCGGTTGGTTCGGTTTCGTCAACCTGTCGAGCCCAAACGGACCGCTGTTCCGTTTGCGACCTCTTCCGCCGTCCAGACCACAAGCACGCAGCGATCGCGACCACCGCACTGGGTCAGCCCACCGGGTTGCGTCCCGAAGTCAAGGATCGGCTTGATGCCCATCGCGGCGAACCCCATGCAATCCTCACATTCCTGCGAGTCACCCACGTCGACCCACTCGGCCATCCAGACGAGCGACGGGGTGGTTTCAGTGAGGCCCTTGCCCATCACCTCGCCGGCCAGATCGATCAGCTTCCCGGACCAGTTTTCGATTCGGTACGCCTCCCGCGCGAACTCCTCGGACACTGCCGAAATCATGATGCCGAGGGGATCGCGGTCGTCGTCACGGACGATCAGCGCACCATCGGCGACGACAGCCCGGAGCGTCGCGCCCGGGAGGAGCAGGTTGCGCATTCGGCGGCGCAGGCTCTCGACAAGTCCGGCCTCCAGGTAGCCCATCGCGGCGATCCGGTAGGCGTCCCCACGATCGGCCGCATCAGGCACGGCGTCAGCGATCCCTGTCCACTCGCGCACCTTCTCTGCGGCGAGCTTCGCGGTGGCCCGGTAGCGCGGGGCGGTCGTCGCTGCCCACCGGTCAGGCATCTCGTCGAGCACGGCTCCCACGCGACCGGACAATTCGGCGAGGTCTTCGGACGCCATGTCCGGCCGCCATGCTTTGTGGAACTCGCGCACCACGGCGCGCTCGATGCCTGCGTACACGTCGCGCGCATCGCCGGTGTAGCGAGAGACCTCCTCGGCAAGCCGGCGGAGCGGCAGGGTGCGGTAGCCATCGAACATGGCCGCCTTCGGCCATTCGCTCGGCAGGTCGATGGCGCGGTGGGCAACGCAGCACGGCGCCGACGGAAGGGCGGTCTCCTCGACTTCTCCCGGCGCGGCCTCGTCGCCTTCGGCGGGCGCGGTCCCTTCGTCAGACTCGGGCTCGCTTGGCTCTTCGGGTTCGGCTTGCGGCTGTTGGCCGACCGTCACCCACAGCCCCCCTTCCAGGCGTTGGGGCACGTCGCCACCCCCGATCGGCGGCATGCCGTCGTCGGCGCGGACCTCGTTCAGCGTGCGGGCGCCGACCTCAAGGAGTTGTCGGGCTGCCTGCGCCCGCTTCAACCGGTCTTCCGGCGTCGGGCGCGGCTCGCGGTCGAAGTGGAACTGGACGAGGCCCACGGATTCCGGGGGCAGGATCAGCGGCAGGATCCTGGCGTTGATTACGCCCTCGACCAGCTCCAGGATCGGCTCCACAAGGCGGGACTGACCGAGGCGCTCCAGTACCTCCCCAACGGCGCGCGGCGTGTTCTCGACGTCGCCCATCTCGACCGGAGGCACACCGAAGGTACGCCACACCACCCTGCGGATGTCTCGCACAATTTCGCGGAAGTCGGAATCCTTGAGGGACCGGCGGAACTCGATCCATTTCGCGTCGATGCCGCCCTTCGTTTCGTCGAAGATCGAGCGCAAACGGTGGTCCTGCCCGGCCATGTGGGTCATGTCGGAGCGCGCCTGCTCAGCGGCCTTCCCGCCCAGGCCCTGCACCACGAGCAGCCCAGGCGGGTTCTCGTCGGCGAGGGCGTTCATTGCGTGTTCGGACTGCCGGAGGAGTGTGATCACCTCGTCCAGCACGGTTTCCACGAGCGGCGTACCGTAGGGACTGAGCGTGTTCGGGAACAGGCTCAGGTAGACCACGTCGTCGACACCGAACTTGACCTCGGAGCCACCGAAGACGACCTGCCGGTAGCTGGTCGTGATGCCGTGCTCGTCGATGACGGCCTCAATGCTCCGGAGCGGGTTGAACCCGGCGACGGGACCGGTGGGGCTCTTGCCTTTGCGGACGATCTCAAATGTGCCGGCCTCGTACTTGAGCAGGTCGGTCAGCACCACCGTCATGAACGACTGCCAGGCGGCGATCCTTGGGTCCACGCACGGGGCCGACAGGAAGCGGGCCGCGTCCTTTGCTGCCTCTTGGGCCTCATCGTAGCCGTCCTGGCCCGGCCATAGGTTCTCGTGGGGCTCCACGAGCCAATCCCATGTGGCGATCGTCCGGACAATGTGGTCGATGCAGGCACGAACGTCGGGCACCGACATGTAGATTTCGTCAATCTGGTCGTCCAGGAGTCGCCGGGTCGGCGCCGGGGTCGAGACGCCGGCCGCGGCGAGTGAGCGGAGCCCCAGCATCGCGAGGTAATGCTGGCCGCGGGCGTCCCTGGTTGCGAAGGCCGGCTGCCTGTTGCCTCCGCGGCTGTACTCGCGAACGGTGGGAGGCCGGCGAACGGAAGTGCGAAGGGGACCACTGGAGAGGCGCATAGACGGCTCCTATCGCCGGCAGCGTAGCACGAGGGCGAGAATCCCGGGTAATGGTAGCAGTGGCCGAATGAATCGGCGTTTTTCGGCGTATAATGTAGACTGGAGGCTCATATGCTCGCACTTCTCCTCATTCCTTTTCTCGCCTGCGCCACCGCTTCCGACCCGTCGCGGGTGGTCGTCGAGGTGGTCTACCTCGACGGCGACACGGCCGATCCTGGTGACACCGGCGGAGGCGGTGACACCAACGACACGTCGATCGATGACACCGGGACCAACGACACCAACGACACGGCGGTGGTAGACGTCGACGGCGATGGGCACACGACCGCCAACGACTGCGACGACACGAACGCGGCCATCTATCCAGGCGCCGCGGAGACCTGCGACGGAGTTGACGAGGACTGCAACGGCGTGATCGACAACGACGCCGGAACACCGCTCTACCTCGACGCAGACGACGACGGGTATGGGGATCCGTCGGTGTCGTGGTTGTCGTGCGGGCCGGATGATGCCGGCGTGCCGAATGATCGCGACTGCGACGACAACGACGCCGACGTCAACCCCGACGCCTACGACAACTGCAACGGGGTCGACAGCGACTGCGACGGTAGCGTCGACGAAGACGGAATGAGCCCCTACTACGCAGACTGCGATGACGACGGATTCGGCGATGCGCACTCAATGGTCATGGCATGCTCGCGGCCTGACGGGTACGTCATCAACAGCTCCGACGACGATGACCACGGGCCCTGCTGATCAAAGCGGGCGTGGGCGAGCATGCAGGATCGTCCAGGCCGTGTACCGCCGGCCCGTGTCGGGGTCGAGGTGCAGCTTCAGCCGGAAGCCCACGAGGTCGAGCCACACCCCGCCGGATGGCGACTGGTCGCACACCGCGAGAAGGCGGCGCACGTCGGGGATGGACAGGTAGAGGCGCTGGTCACGAGGCGCACCTTTCGGCCCACCGGTCACCTGCTCGCGGACGAACCGCCCAAGCGTCGAATCCGGGCGCCAGGTTGCCCCAAGGCCCATGGTCTCTTCCACTGCGGCATCCGTGAGCCCTGGCCACCGGGGGCCCGACGCGCGGGCGGGGTGAGACTCCATGATGGCCTGCGCCCACGGGTGGCCCTGGGGATCGACGTAGTGCCGCAGACGCACCCCGAGTCGTTCGAGGACGGCCACGGTGGCGAGCGAGTGCTGGCAGGAGTCGAGGACTGGGTGAAGCTCCCCGGCCATGACGACCATTCGGACGTCGCGCCTGGAAGACGGGCCGCCGATCGTCTGGACGGCCTCGAGATTGTTCACATCGGGCGACTGAAGGGGATCCCAGTCCATGGCGACGATGGGCCCCAACTCCGTCTCCATCCCTTCGGCCGGGCGCCTGCCTGCTACGCCGGTGAGAAGCGCCCCTGGTGCCAACTCGTCGAGAATGCTGGTCTGGCCGATGAGTGCGCCCATCACAGCCCCCCGAAAAGGCGTAGGCCCTCAAGGAGAGCCACGGTCGCCCAGAACGATAGCCCGCTGGCCGCCCCCAGTTTCGCCCAGTCGATGGGCGTCGGTTCCACCACGACCGGGCGCGGAGGGGCGAGAAGCAGGGCCAGCGACGACCGCTCACCGGCCTCGGTCTCGTCGGTAACGTGGGCGCTCGCGAGCACCGTCCACCCGTCGGCGATGAATGCGGCCAGGCCGGGATCATCGACCGCCCGCGCAAGGTCCGTGGCGTCGAGTTTGACGACTCGGCATCTTCGCGCCGGGTCCGTGGTTGTCGGGGTCATTCTGCCTCCAGCGATCAATAGTGTACCCTCTACCGGCGGCGAAGGCCACGGGCGCCGCGTTGGTGACGGTCGGGGCGCTCGGGCGGCGTGTCGTCGGCAATATGGTAGACGGACTCGGACTTCTCGGCGCCGAGGGTCCACCGCATGTGGAGCTGACTTCCCGCGTCCATCTCGTCGCGGCCGATCATGGGCCAGCCCACGAGCTTTTCGACGTAGGCGCCGATCCACGGACAGACCGACGAATCGGGCAGGACGATCACGCTGGATTCGGCAGCGCGGATGTAGTAGTCAGCGCGGGCGGGCTTTGACTTGTCTTTTCCTGGCGTTTCCCCCGGCGAGAAGGCCACCAGGAAGGGGAACCGGGAGCGGCGAGTCTGGAGGTACTGCGCGCCGTTCGCGGCGTCCTCGATGAGCACGCCACCCCTGCCGTGCCGGGTCAGGTGCGGGCGCCACCTCGCGATCTCGTCGTCGAGCACCTGGTCGTGCTCCATCGGCGACATCGGGCGGGCGATGCGGCTCAGCAGGTACCGCTTGCCGGCCTTCAGGGCCCATGCCTGGATCGCCGTGTCGTCGTGCCCGGCGCCGCCCTTGACGTTGCTGTCGACGGTCAGCCAGACTTCGTCGGCCGCGGCAGCGATGTCCTCGGGCTGGCAGGTGTATCGCTCGAGGAACCACTCGGCGCGGATTCGGCCGCCCTCCTTGAGGGTCCGGCGCATCAGGTACTTGGTCGCGTAGGCGTACTCGCCGCCTCCCTGCGCGTCGGTCCGCTTCTGGTCAAGCACTTCGCGCGGCAGGCGGATCGGGTCGAGAAGCTCACCCGGTGCCGTGCGCCAATCGAGCGGATGGCAGTGCGGATCCGACGGGTCGAACTCGGCAGCGAACCGAACCACCTTCGCCCCATTCGCCGCGAGATAGGCGCCCATGTCGAGCAGGTGAACCGGTTGCATCACCAGAATCGTCACGTGCCAGAGCGGATGATTCTTGCGGTCGCTGACCTTGTCTCGGAACGTGGCGACGTCTTCCCGCATCCGTCGCTCGGTTTGCTCGGGCGTGCCGCTCATGGCGTCGTCGACGTCGTGGGGATCGTCCACGATCGTTACGTCGGCATCGGCACCGGTGAACCGGCTACCGATCGAAACGCCCTGTCTTGTGCCTCCCTCGGTGGTGTCGAATTTCCCCTTCGCGAATTGGTCAGGTCGGATCGAGAACGCCGCAGGGATCATGCCGGCATTCACTGCGATCGTCACCAGCTCCTGGTACTCGGCGGACGTCACCAGGTCGCGGAGGGCCAGGCCATCGCGAATCATGTTGGCGTCCGACGACGACACGCAGAAGAACTGTTCTTCCGGCCGTTGCAACCAGCGTTTCGCCGGCAGGACCTTGTTCACGATCGTCGACTTCAAGGACCTCGGCGGCACCTCGACCACGAGCAGGAGCGGAGGGAGCGGAGCTAGGAGTTCCGCGATCTTGACCTCGGCCTCCTTCCGGGTGCAGGTCGCCATGATCTCGGCGTGCAAGATGCGGCGGCG
>Ga0208958_1000438_pt1 | contig 50000 bp, 47 predicted proteins | sample RifOxyB1_FD_184032 | JGI IMG/M metagenome (GOLD analysis project Ga0208958, IMG submission 184032) | Soil microbial communities from Rifle, Colorado - Rifle Oxygen_injection B1 (SPAdes) | ecosystem: Environmental > Terrestrial > Deep subsurface > Rock core/Sediment | place: Rifle, Colorado...
CGGCCGCGGATGGAAGAAGGCAAATCCGAGGGAAATTTTTTCACGAGTCAGGTGGGGGCGCATGTAAAGGTATTGCGCCAAAAAGAAAACGGCGTTAAGAATAAACAAAATTGGACTGAAAACTTTTAAAATTCGGTCGGGGTCGGGAGCGGGATTCGGAAACTGTTTTACAGACTCATGATAGGCCATGGGGAGATAATCTTTGACCCATGAATTTTGAATAATAAACCGATGATGAACATATCTTCGGTCAAATATGCATTTTGCCTGGAGGATCTCGTGAGCTAAGTAAAAGCTCTGACTTTTGTTGTGGGGGTTATGGCTAATTTCGAGATGTTTTAGGTCCAGGTATAAATTGTCACAAATTTTGTTGCAAACTTTGGGAGATGAATGGGTAGCCAGACGCGGTGAACGGCGGATATTGAACAGACGAAGAAATATAACTACACAAACGCGGGTTAGCCAGAGGGTGTGAGGAGAGGTAATGACCATAAAATCTATATCGTCGTTTTCCGGACTGTTTCTCATGGCCAATGACCCGGTAACAAAGATGGCTGATATGCTGGGGATAAGTTGCAAATATTTGGCTATACTAAGGGCTTTTTTCCACTTAATGCCGCTTGAAATCAAACGCTTTTGCCGAAGATCAACGATGTGTTGTCGCCCCGGAAGATAATAAAGGTGGTTTTTTTGATGCGGCCAATCGGGAAAAGAACGAGTCGGGTAGCGGGTGTATGGTTGCCAATACCAGATTTCCTGAAGTGATAGCGGATAGTCAAAATTGTCGGAATAGCTAAGAGCAGCTAGCAGGGTTTTACTGGGGCTGGACCTGGGGGGTGAAGATGCCATACTCGGATAATACCTTATTTATCTCAGGAGCCAAGGAAGTAATCGTGGCGGTGCCAGTTATGGCTTTGGCAAAGACTTCCGACATTTTGGTGTTGATGCCGGTTTGGCCGTCGTGAGTAAAGGAGGCCAAATACCAAGAAGCGGCCAGGGGGGCCTGCTTTAGATAGACATCCAGATATTTGTTGTCCTTGAGAGATTCGGCCAGGTCAACTCGACTATATGGTTCACCGAAGGCGCGTTGCGGGGAAGTGGCCAGTTGGAAAGTTTTTTGCATTACCTCGGCAGAGCTTAGATATTTGAGCAGCTCCCAGGCTTCTTTTTGGAATTGGCTTTTGTTGCTTACGGCCTCGCCCCAATAGCTACTGTAAGTAATTGGTTTTTCTCCCCTGCTGGGGTCTACCGGCAACTGAGGTAGCGGGTAAATGGAAAAACGAAGGTTGGGATTGATGGCCTGAATATCAAAGACTCTCCAAGAAGGAGCAAAATAAATTCCGACCTTGCCTGAGGCAAAATATTCAGTGGATGAGGGTAGGTTGGGATCCCAGACATGGAAGGTCCGCACAAAGCTTTTAAAGAATTCAATTACGTCTTCGGCTGGAGCAGGGTTGGGACTGGCGGGATTATCTAAATTGACGTTATTTTGCAACATGATCACGGCCAAAATATCCTGCCAGTGGTCAACGTTGGTAGAGCCCAGGGCCGCTCCGGAAACGACTATTTTAGAGCCGTCTTTACATGACCCGTCAGGAGAGGCGCATTGAGACATGGCCAGGGCAGCATCGGTCAGTTCGACCCAATTTTGGGGAACCGACAGTCGACTTTTTTGAAGCAAGTCGTCGTTAATGTACATGGCAATTCCGTCGTAGCCTAAAGGGATGGCGGCATAATTACCACCGACTTTGAAATCTTTTAAGGCTATGGGGTAAAAGGTTTTTTCGTAATCGGAAGAAGAAATGGCCGTGGGCGGAACGGGAGCCAGATAGTTGGTCATCATGGCTGTCCAGGTGTTGTGAATTCTAAAAAGATCAGGTCCTGCGTTTTTATCTAAAGCTGCCTGAAGGCGCTCTCTGTATTCCTGAGGGGATTGCATGACATAATTTACCTTGATTCCGGAATGGGATTGTTCGAACTCGTCTAAAATGGGACGGATAATTGATTCAGGCTCCCAAAGTCCCCAGTAGGTTAAAGTAATACCCCCCAGCCGAGGAACAAATTGAGTAAGCGGACCGCTTACTAGGGCAATACCCAGAATGACGACTAAACCAATAATGACAAATAACAGGATGGGTAGTTTCCTTTTTTTGACAGGAGGGAAGGGATCGTTGGCTGCTTGGGGAGATCCACCCACGTGTGAAATTCCAGACGGTGCCGGAGGTGGAGAAACTGGCGGAGGGGTAGGCGGCGGAACCGGAACCGGAGGAGGAGTCGGGGTTGGCGGCGGTGTGGGAGGGGTGGGCAGAACCAAAGAAGAATTGGTATCAGACATGGTTTACAGTATACAATATACAATACTCTAAAACATTATGGGTGAGAAAAAAATTAAAACATCAAAGATAGATTATTTTTTCAAAGGGTTACTACTGATCGTGGTTTTGGTGGTTTCGGTTTTAATTACTTTTGAAACTTATTACTGGAACAAAGTATATCCCGGGATTAGGGTTGCTCAGTTTGAAGTGGGGGGAAAGTCCGTGTCAGAAGTTGAAAAATTTTTGCAAAGCAAAGCAGTCAGCATGGGGTTGTTAAGCTTCAGATGGGGAGTAAACCAATGGCAATTTGCTGCCGATGAAATCGGAGTGAAATATGACAACCTGAAGACCACTCAAGATCTGATGGCCATGGGAAGATCGGGCAGCTTCAGGAATGATTTGGTTACCAAGGCCAGGGCTTTAATTAACGGAATCAATTTAAATCCTAAGGCCGGCTGGAACGGAGCTGCTTTGTCAGAAAAATTGTCCGTGCTGGCACTAATGATCGATATCCCGGCCAGAGAACCAGGGGTGGAGTTTTCCAGCACCGGCAGTGGAGTACTAGTACACGCGGGAGAGGATGGGTTAATGGTGGATCAAAAGACGCTGAGAACCAGGATTGAAACTAGCATTCAAACTTTCTCAGAAAAAGAGATAGCGGTGCCGATTGTGGAAATAAAACCAAAGCTTTCAGAAAATCAGGCCGAAAGGGCAAGAGTAATGGCGGAAAAAATCAGAGGTAAAAAAATACAGGTAAATGAGGAGCAGGGTGAATTGAAACTGGAAATATCTGACGAACAGGTTTTGTCGTGGATTGATTTGTCTTCAGGCGGCTGGGAAAAATCAGCTATCGAAGACTGGGTGGCTCAGTTGGCACAGACGGTTGATAAGCCACCACAAAATGCGACGTTTAGATTCTTGGGAACAGGCAAGGTGGAAGAGTTCAAGCCGGCCAAAGAGGGACGGGTGCTTAAAAGAGCCACTCTAGCGACGTTAATGATTAACTCATTAAACAGATTGCTGGGTCAGAGCGAGCCGGTGGTGGTGGATTTGGAATTTACTAAAAGCGAACCTGAGGTGGTAAATGATGAGGTTAATTCATTGGGAATTAAGGAGCTGTTGGGAAAAGGAGAGTCGTGGTACAGCGGTTCAATAACCAACCGCATTTTCAATTTGAAAAAGGCTGCGGATGCTATTGGTGGATTTTTGGTGCCACCAGGAGAAACTTTTTCTTTTAACGGTGCGGTGGGGGAAGTGTCTTCAGATACGGGCTATAAACAGGCATATATAATTAAGGAGGGAAAAACCATATTAGGAGATGGGGGTGGGGTTTGTCAGGTATCGAGCACTTTGTTTAGAGCCGTGCTGGCTGCAGGACTGCCGATTGAAGCCAGAACCGCACATGCTTACAGAGTGCATTATTACGAAGAAAAATATCAACCGGGATTTGACGCGACAGTGTTTCAGCCGGCGCCTGATTTTAAATTTAAAAATGACACTCCGGCTTACGTGTTGATTCAAACGGTGTATGACGAAAAAGCAAAGTACTTAAGTTTTGAAATTTACGGCACCAGCGACGGAAGAAAAGCAGAGATGTCAAAGGCTCGGATTTGGGAAGTGACCGCTCCCCCACCAGATTTGTACCAGGACGATCCGAACTTGCCTGTAGGAAAGGTGGTGCAGACGGAGCATGCAGCCTGGGGGGCTAAGGTGGCCTTTGATTGGAAGGTGACCCGAGGAGAAGAGGTGTTACAGGAAAGGACCTTTTACTCGAACTATAAATCGTGGCAGGCTGTATATTTGAGGGGAACTAAACCGCTTTAGGGTTGGAAAATTTCGTCAGGGATTACTTTTTCGAATTTGACTTCTGGAAACTGTTTAGCGGTTTTTACAACTTGAAGTAAGTTTATTCCTTGTATACAGGACCCGCCGGACGTGAAGGAATCAATTACGGGAAATTCTATGGTTAAAATGTTGTTTTTGAGATTGAGACTTTTAACATAAAAGTCGGGATGCATTTTTTTAGCCAAAAGGTTGAGAGTGTCCTTGATGGGAGTTTCTGTATGGGCTATTTTAACCGGTTCTGGCAGAACCACCTGACAGGCTACACAATCACATATTTTTTTGTCTTCTTCGGGATTATAGAGAAAGAGATAAACTGTATCGGGCGGAGGCTTGCTGAAATTTACTAATATCTCTATATTTTTTTGCTTTTCAGGCAAACCGCTGGGGTTATCGTTTTCCAGAACTAAAAAACCTGAAGTGGCCGAGGTGTGATAATTGTAAGATTCGACAAAATAGAGAGTGTCCTTTTTATTCTCATTATCCCATTCAACCGGAACTCGATCTTGAATAATAATTCGACGCTGGCTGTCTAACAGCTTCATTTGGAATTGCCCTTCAAAAGTCCAGCTCTTGGGAATGTAACCTTTGATTACCAACGGGCCGGTGATAGTGTCACCAGATTTTGGACTGATAACGACCGGTTGGTCGGTTGGCAAATTTGTTTCAAAACGGGGAATTTTAGGCGGGCTTGGGCTAAGGTATTGGTATTGTTTAACAAACAGTCCGACGGTGAGCGCCACCAAAAGGAGAAGCAAAAAGTATTTGACCATGAATTTAGTATAATTCATGCATGCAAATAATTGAAGAAAAGGCCTCTAACCTGCAAAAAATCATTAACGTGCTGAGCGGTGGAGGGCTGGTGATCTTCCCTTGCGAAACCGTTTATGGAGCAGCCGTTGATGCTACCAATCCCCTGGCCGTTAAAAAGCTGTCTGTTTATAAACAGAGGCCGCTGGGAAAACCATACTCGATAATGTTGCCAAACCAAAAAGAAGCGGAAAAATATGTGGAATTAAACGATACGGCCAAAAAGCTTTATCGGCAGTTTTTACCTGGACCGGTAACTGTAGTTTCTAAAGTGAGGGCGGGACTTACAAAAAATGGCCTGGCAGCAGGAGTGGCCAGTGAGTTGGGAACTGTGGGAGTAAGAATTCCTAATTATAAATTTTTACTACAATTACTTTTTAAATACGGGAAGCCGCTAACTGCAACATCAGCCAATGCGAGTTACAAGAAGAGACCGTATAAAATCGATGATATTCTGGAAAACGTTTCCGGCAAACAAAAACAGCTTATTGACTTGATAATTGACGCGGGTGAATTGCCACACAATGAACCTTCGACGGTTATTGATACCACACTTGATGACCCGACTGTTTTGCGACAAGGCGAGGTGGTATTTAGCGATCAAGATACAATACTCAGCCGGAGCGAGGATGAGACCAAAAATTGCGGAAAGGAGTTGTGGCAAAAGTATGATAAATATTTGGGGCAGCGAGCGGTGGTGTTTGCGCTGGTAGGCCCTATGGGGGTGGGGAAAACACAGTTCACCAAAGGGCTGGCCAAGGCAATGGGGGTAGTGGAAGAAGTGGTGTCCCCTACTTTCAACCTGGAAATCAGCTATTCCTCTCCCGGACTTGGGGCTTCTCTTGATCATTTTGATGCCTGGAGATTGCAAGACGGAGCCGAGTTAGAAAATTTGGGGCTATCAGGAAAGATTCATGACAAATCGGTACTGGTTGTTGAGTGGGCAGACCGGGTGGCAGACACCATTCGAAAGTACAACGAAGAGGCGGTGCTCGTTTGGGTGAAACTCGGTTATGGCAAGGGAGAAAACGAAAGAACTATCAGCTGGGGGGTTACCAGTTAACAATTATGAATAAACAACTTCCGACGGTTTTGGCAATTGATACCAGCTGCGACGAGACGGCCGCGGCAGTAACCCATGGAACTGAAGTGTTATCAAATATTATCTGGTCACAAGCTGCGGCTCATGCAGATTTTGGAGGTGTGATGCCATCTCTGGCTCAAAGACTGCATCGAGAAAGAATCGACTGGGTAATTGAGCGAGCTGTTAAATTGGGAGGGGTAAAAATCGATATGGTAGCAGTCACGAAAGGTCCGGGGCTGGCCATTGCCCTGGAGGTAGGCATTGCCAAAGCTAAAGGGGTGGCCAATAAATTGGGTGTTCCTTTGGTGCCCATAAATCATGTTGAAGCTCATTTGCTTAGTCCGTTAGCCACTCCCAAACTAAAGGAGAAGGGTCTTAAATCTAACTCAAGCCCGCAGATTCAATACCCAGCTCTGGGTTTGGTTGTATCGGGGGGACACACAGAATTGTTTTTAATTGAGAAGATCGGAAAATACCAAGTACTGGCCAAAACCCAAGATGATGCGCTGGGTGAGGCTTTAGATAAAGCGGCACGAATGTTAGGACTGGGATATCCGGGCGGGGCTATTTTGGAAAAAATGGCGGAAAAAGGTGATCCAAGCAAATTTAAACTGCCGCTGCCTATGGCAGGACGGGAAGATTTGCGGCTGTTTAGTTACTCCGGATTAAAGACTGCGTTCTATAGACTAATCGAGGAGCAAAAAGATTTAGACAAGCAGACAATTTATGATTTGGCAGCTTGTTTCCAACGCAGGGCTTTTGAACATTTAATTCGGGTGATACGTAAAACTATTAATGAGGTGCCGTTTGACTCTATTTTGGTGGGGGGAGGAGTGGTGGCTAATAAGTCCCTGAGGAAAATTCTGAGACGGTCATTCAAAAAGGTGTGGTTTCCTTATTCCCCGAAACTGATCGGCGATAATGCAGCAATGATCGGAGTCGCTGCGGGGCTGAAACTTGGCGGCGGGTTGTTAATTGCCGATCTCAAACCAGAAGAAGTTGACAGAAAACCAAGATGGAGCGTCGAAGACCTTTAAACCCTAACCAGGTCGACCGCAAGTATTTAGCGAGATTGTTGTTGAAGTTGGAGCTTTTGTATTATTCAAAATCAATTTATTTTTTTAGTAAATTTCGGCCAAAGGAAGGAATCGATGCGTTTATGCAGGCAATTGCTTTTACTAGCATGGAAACTGCCATTAATCCCTTAAAAGCGAACAGGGATTCCAGACCGACAGCGGCCAAGTCTCAGTTTATCTCGACGAATATGATTTTTGACCCAAAGGATTTAAGACCTAAAATTAATTTATCTTAGCGTTTGGTGGGACCTACAGATCGGTGGGAAAGCAAATTTGTTACAAGTGAAATCGAATACGGCCGGGCGATACGGCAAAGCGGCCAACCTTACTTTTGTTAGGGTAAAGGTGTGTTATGCTGGCAGACATGAGTATGGATATTCCTTGGGGAAGTGAGGGCACGACAGCGATGGTGGGGAACGTGGGGCTGATTACCAGTAGAGATGAATCCGGCAAGCCCAACATTATGGCAGCAGAATGGACGAGACTAATTTCTTATGCTCCGGCATTGTTTGCCGTGCACATCGGGCCTGGGAAGAAGTCGTTGCTAAACATTCTTGAAACTAAGGTTTTTGGAATCAGTATTACCAGTAAAAACCAGGGGTGGATCGCCAGTGTGGCCGGAGGCAGCCATGGTGATGAAGAGAACAAAGTCGCTGCACTAAAAGAGCTGGGTGTGAAATTCAGAGAGGATGATGAAACTAAAGTATTGTTAGTGGAAGAAGCGGCTCTACAGATAGTTTGCAGAATGATAAAAAAGGAAGAACTGGGAGATCATGTGATGGTGGTGGGGTCGGTAGAGAATTTCAAAGTGGCAGACTCCCCTGCTCCAATTGTGTATCACAAGAGAAAATATTTTGATTTGTCCGGTCCGCTACCAAAACCCGAAACTGAAGAGTTGGAAAGAATTAAGCTGGTGGTGGATAAATATAGAAAATCAGAAATTACGAAGTGAGTTCTAAACTTTGCCAAAGGACGAGGCAGGCATAAGTACTGTATGGTGACCAAATTATGGGGTCAGGTGGTGAAGGATAATGTTTTTTGAGAGCATTTTTAAGACCTTGATCTCCGGCTGAAAAAACGTCAGGTCTGCCCAATGTGAACATCAGAAACATTTCCGCCGTCCAGCGACCGACTCCTTTGATTTGGGTCAGCTCAGAAATAACTTCTTCGTGAGAAAGAGAGGCCAACAAAGAAAGTCGGGTGTTAGGTTTTGAAAAATACTCAGCCAGAGATTTTAAATAAATGGCTTTGGAACCGGATATGCCAATTGCGCGGAGTTGTGAATTGGAAACACCTAACACTTTTTGGGGGGTAATTTTACGTCGAGGGAAAAGATCCAGGAACCTGGTCCAAAATAAGTCGGCGACTTTTCCTGATAGTTGTTGGGAGATTATGGTTGAACAAAGTGAACGAAAATATTGGCCAGGAGGACGGGGGGCGAGAGTAATTTTGGACTCCCCCACTCTTTGAATCAGTTTATACAAAACGGGATCGGCTTTTTTAAAATGTTTGATAATTTTTGAATCCATGTAGGGATTGTAGTAAAATAATCGAAATTAAGAAAGGCGTTTGAGCTAGCCAGTCACTAGCAAGCCGCGGGAAGAATTTTTGTAGAACCCGCCGTTTACTGCTTGGCGTAATCAAGCTTATTAAGAAGCAAATAAGGTGGTACCACGAGAACCCGCTCGTCCTTATAATACAAGGAGGCGGGAATTTTTATGGACAAAGCATACGATCATAAAAAACATGAGGAAATGATTTATAAGCTCTGGGAAGAGTCTGGAGCTTTCGGGCCCAGTTCTTCCGGTAAGCCGTACACAATTTTAATGCCGCCACCCAATGCGAACGCGTCACTTCATGCCGGACATGCGATGTACACCATTGATGACATTATGGTGAGGTGGAAACGAATGGAAGGGTATTCGGCGGTATGGATTCCGGGTACGGATCATGCCGGATTTGAGACGCAATTTGTGTATGAAAAAAACTTAGCCAAAGAGGGCAAGTCGAGAATGGATTTTGACCGAGCAACTTTGTATCAGAATATTTATAACTTCGTGTCAGAAAATTCAGGACTTATCTTCAAACAGTTCAGGCGACTGGGGTTTTCAGCCGACTGGCAGAGGAACGTTTTTACATTGGATAAAAATGTTACGGACAAGGTGTTTGAAACCTTCAGGCAAATGGAGACTGAAGGAAAAATTTACAGGGATGAGTATATGGTGAATTATTGCACCCACTGCGGCACTTCGCTGGCGGAGCTGGAAATTGATCACGAGGAACGGATCGATAGTTTGTACTACATGAAGTATGGTCCATTTATTCTGGCTACAGTGAGACCAGAAACAAAATTTGGAGACACGGCGGTGGCCGTGAACCCTAAAGATAAAAGATACCAAGAATGGATTGGCAAGGAAATTGAAGTGGAGGGGTTGATCGGAAAATTTAAAGTGAAAGTGATTGCCGACGAGATGGTCGATCCTGAATTCGGAACAGGGGTAGTTAAGGTAACCCCAGCTCATGATCCCAACGATTTTGAGATGGGCAAAAAACACGGACTAGAAATAAAACAGGTGATTGGACTAGACGGAAGATTGAATGATAAGTGCGGAAAATACTCGGGCCTGAAGGTGGCAGAAGCCAGACGGGTGGTAGTTGAAGATTTGCAAAAATCAGGACTTATGGAAAAAATTGATGACAAATATACTCACTCGGTCGGAGTGTGTTACAAATGCAGGCGGGTTTTAGAACCGATGGTTATTTTGAACTGGTTTATAAAAGTCGACGAGCTGAAAAAACCTGTTATTGCAGCAGTCAAAAAGGATAGAGTTGTTTTTTCACCGAGAAGGTTTAAAAAGCAAATGTTGGATTGGCTTACGATTATGCACGACTGGCCAATTTCCAGGCAAATTGCATGGGGAATCAGAATCCCAGCCTGGTATAACGTGGATGAAAATCCGAACATGGAAATTTCCGTTTTGGTTGATGATAAGAAGATTCGAGGATCGGTGGGTAAATTAATGTCAGAGGGACTATCTTTTGAAAAAATTGAAAGAGGGTTACAAGCAACATTTGCACCTAAGGGGGCAAGGTACGTCGTCTCCCCTACTGCGCCCGACTCAAGATCGTTGCAAGAAACTGATACTTTCGACACTTGGTTTTCTTCCGGACAGTGGCCACTGGTTACTCTTAAGGGAGATGAGTTTTCCAATAGGTTTCCAACAGATTTTATGGGAACTTTGTCTGACATTTTGAAATTCTGGGTATCCAGAATGATGATGTTTTCATTGTATCTGGCGGGTGAAATTCCTTTTAAAAATGTTTATCTATGGTCGATGGTGGCTGACTCCAAGGGAATTAAAATGAGCAAAAGTAAGGGTAATGTTATAAACCCGATTGAACTGGTCGACAAGTATGGAGCCGACGCTTTACGAATGACTTTGGTGTATGGAGTGGCCCCCGGAAGTAAAATTCCGCTATCTGAGGATAAGGTCAGGGGTATGAGAAACTTTTCTAATAAAATCTGGAATATCGGAAGATTTTTGCAATTAATGTATGAGGAGTATGGTAAGGAAGTTTCCTGGCCTGAATCTTACGAACTTACAAACGAAGACAAGGGCATTCTTAATGATCTGGAAAAATTAATCAGCTCAGTCACAAGGGGGTTAGATACCTTCAGATATGCGGAGTCCACAGAAGCAATATATGAATTTTTGTGGCATAAATTCGCTGATGTATATGTTGAAAGCATTAAAGAGAGGAAGAATGACCCGGGAGCACTTGCTGTTTCTAGACATGTATATTTAATGTGTTTGAAAATGCTGCACCCATTTATGCCGTTTGTGACTGAAGCGGTTTGGCAAGAGTTTAGAAAAAATAGATTAATGGGGATACAGGAAGAGTGGCTGATTAAGGCTTCGTGGCCGGTTTTGGATAAATAGTTTCGAATGGACTTTTGATCAGTTTTACTTCAATGGCTCTAAGCAACATAATCCCCAGTGAGGCGAGCTTGTATCCGGCACCGGAAATAATTGAGATTAAAAAAATATGCAGGGTGAGATTTAGACCGTCGTTGACTGATGAAGCAGAGACTAAAGTTCCCGAAGTTGGGCCCAGCATTCCACTGAGACTGGAAAGATCCAGGGGCGAGTTTTTTTCGGTGAAATATTGTATCGGCTTGGCTTTTCCAGTGAAGACCTGAAAAGCGTTGTAGGTCGAAAAAATAATACTTAAAACCCCAATCAGAAGAAGTATGTAGCCAATAACTTTCTCGGACATTAAGAAAAGTATACCTTATTTTTTGGGTTCTGGTTTGGAAGGAGCGTCTGCTGGTTTGTCTGCTTCTTCGGTCTTGGTTTCGCCTTCTACTTTTTCGGCAGTTTCGGCTGGTACTTCAGCTGCTACTGGCGCTACTTCTTCTTTGGCCAGAGCCTCGATTTGAACAACAATACTTTCCGGATCAGTCTTAACGGTGAGCTTTGACTTATCAAGGGAAAGATCTTTTACTAGAATATTAGATCCGGCTTGGGAGAGTGAAGTAACGTCAATCTCAATTTTTTCAGGCATGTCGGTTGGCAAAGCTTCGACTTCGATTTCGTCAATCTGTTGAACCATAATTCCGAGCTTTTCTTTTTCAGCCAAAGGTTCACCAACTAAAAGAAGAGGAACTTGGGCGGTGACTTTTTCCTTGAGATTGACCTGATGAAAAACTATATGAAGAAGGTCTCCGGTAACCGGGTGTTTGGTAACTTCTTTAACGAAAACCGGAAGGGGGGCTTTTTCTCCCTCGAGATTTAAGTAACTAAGAGTCGACTCCCCTACCAGACTGTAAAATTTCTGAAATTCTTTAGTGTTAGTCTGAATGTTAACTGAAGTAATCTTATTTCCGAAAACGTTTGCAGGAGTAACCCCGGTTAGTCTTAGCTTTTTAAGCTTGCGGCCAAAGAGTTTCCTGGGTTGGCATGCTAGTTCGTGTTTGGTGGCGGTCATTTGGGAATAAAATCTATATTTAAACTTACCGGATTGCGGCTTTGGGTATTATATCTGAGCTGCCCCGGTAAGGCAACCGACGGTTTTTGATAGATGGAGGTGGTCCAATTTTTCGGGTAAATCACATTAGTCAGGTCGACATATTTGATCCCCGGTTGGGTGGGTAAATTAACCTGAAGATGGAATTTGCCTGGCGGAAGGGAAAATTTTTGAGCTTGTTCAACGACAACTTCCAGGTGCCGAGAGGCCGGCTCATTGTTTTCAAGATTTAATACAACCTGGTTGATTTGGTTATTAAATGAGCTAGGAGTAGCCGGCAAGCTAGGGGGTAGGCCATCAACCAGAACAGTGGTGAGTTGAGAAGTTTTGGGGAAAAAAAGTTGTAGCAGGGTCTTTGATTGAGATTTCAGAGAAAGGTTGAGGGTGGTGTTTGTTTTCAATAATCCGCTGGTGACTTCGATGTCGCTTTTTCGAAATACTTGATTGATGTCTGCTATCCCCCCCTGAACCGAGGGGCCAAGTCTGGAATCCAGGAATACATTAAGACAGCTAAGCCTACTTTTGCAGGGAGGGAGTGAAAGTCCCCCACTCCAACCTAAATACTCGAGCTCAGGAAGATCCGTTGTGTGTGTGGCAAATAATTGGCCGCTTTCCAATAGTTCGTATGTTTTTTGTAACAACTGTCGGCGGATAGTGGAGGTGGTTTGAGGAAGCAATGAAATAAACTCGTCAATTTTTGATTGAGAATTTCCTGAGCTGGTTTGATTTGGATTTGGAGTTTGATTTTTAGCAATTTCCAGCAGCTGATCGATTTCAAGGGTGCTTAAACCAACAACTAAGTTTGCCTGAGTTTGATAGGTCTTTAAAACAAGTTGAGATAGATTGGCAGCAACGGTTTTGAATTCCGGGTTCGCTTCAAAAGTCGTCAGGTCAAATTTTCCCGGGGCATCCTGATAAACTTTGGACATGGCCAGGTGTTTGACAGCGCTGACTTGACCCTTCTCCAGAGTGACCAGCACAATTGATGTTTTCTCCCCGCCGGTTGGAGTGGGGCTGTCGGAATCGGAAATTATAAACATCACATTTTGAGCAGAAGAATGTCCTAAAACTGAATTGATGTACGGAATAAGAAGTCTAGTTTTTTTTAGAAGAGTGGTGGTGGTATTTTGATTCTTAACCACCGTTAAACTTTCTGTCAGCTCGTCTACTAATGACAAAAGTCTGGCGGTGTCAATTGGATCAGTGGCCGGGGTGAAAGATATCAGGAAATTTAGTGCCTCGTTTAGCTGATCAGACACCTGATAAATTGTCTTCGCCCGGTTTAAGATTTGGGGTTGATAAAGGTAGGAAATTTCAGGAAACCCAGGGATGTAGCTGATTGAGGTTTGGTTAAGCAGCAAGAGCCTTTGAGAAAGCTCTAAAAGTTTTCCAAAGGAAGAATAGTCGTTAAGAGCAAGTTGTTTGGCTGAAAACTTAAGTAAACCCAGGCCTAAGCACTGGGTAAGAATAAAAACCAATACGGCTAATAGCGAGATTTTCTTTAAAGTTCTAAAGCGGTTCTTTTGATTATTTTGGTGAGGTGAGGTTGGAGCGATAGTAACCTGTTTGGGACTAAGGGCGTGTTTGTGGTGAGGGAATATTTTTTTTACAATGGCTTCGGCTTCTGTCTCGACTTCGTCTTGACCGACTTCAACGATGTGTGTGAGAAGAGGCTTGATTTTAGAATATTGATTGAGCAAGCTTACTGCGGTTTTGGAAAGTGGGGTTTGGGGGTTGTAAATTACCAGCATGAACTTGGCGCGCTGACTGGTGGCAAGGTGTAACAGTTCATGCAGAAGAACGGTAGCTGATAGTGTCTGGGACAGGGAGGCAGGTCCAAAACCAACGACGTGGATTATAACTTCTACATTAATGGGAGATTGGAGTGATTGTTTACCGGCAGGCCAATGGTCGACTTGAAGTTGAGAATATCTTAGTAATTGAGTTCTAAGACTTTCGGAGATGGGACTTTTGTCGCCGGTAATGAGGACATGATTTAGTGAAGATATTTTTGAGGTTATTAATTTGTGTTTCACTAGTTTAGTTATACCTGTTTACTCTGCAACTCACAACCGCGCGGTAATTATGCAATATGAAGCTATTGGTTCTTACACTAATTTTGTGTGTAGTTATTACATTATTTTGTGGCTAGTCTTTTCGCGTTACTGTACGTACATCAAAAACATGAAAATTACCGCATGGGGCTTTGGGGACGTATAATTTCAAATTATTCAGAAGTTATTAGGATTCCAAAAGATTGTCCAGGGTTTGATTGACCAAAAAATCAGCGGCACTATTTTGAGAGCGGGGGATGTGATTAAAATTTACGGATGTTAATTTGCTGTCGGCAATCAGTTTTTTTATTAACAGATATTTTTGCTGCAGATCAGGCTCTTTAACTTTAAACAGCCCTTTAAGCTGATTGACTACCAACAGAGAGTCGAGAAAAAAATTTACCTTAGGGTTTCCGGGAGAATTTTTTTGCAGCCATTCCAGGGCGATGACTACTGCTGAATACTCGGCTTGGTTGTTGGTGGCCGTTCCGAGATATTTGCCTTGCTGATAAACGACGGTTTTGTTTGGAAGATAAACCACAAAAGCCGAAGCGGCTTTTCCAGGATTTCCCCGAGAACCGCCGTCGGTAAAGATGTCTAGCTCGTCACTCATGTGTAGGGGATTTTAACTTAGTTATTAAAATATAGAAACCCAGGAGGAGGAAGTTTTGATGGGAGGTAAGCCAGTAGTGGTCAAACAGGCTTGAGGTAAAAACAAAAACTAACAGCGGGTCAGAGGTTATTTTGGGGAGTAGATAGACAACTAAAAGTAGGAAGAGGGGAATGCCGATTTCGGATGCCAGCAGGACCGGTAAGTTGTGAACCGGTTGGTGATCTAACAGCGAGGCGGTGTTTGTGTTGGCACTGGTGACCGGAAAGGATCCTAATCCAACTCCAAAAATAGGATGTTTGGCTATTTCGGAAAAACCCTTATTTAGTAAATGAAGCCGGTCAGTCACTGTTGCCGCCGGTTTATGGACCGCAACGACCAGTAGCGACAAAGTTAATATCGAAAGAACGATAAGTCTTACTTTTATTTTTTTAAAATATGCAAACAGGGAGGAAATAATAAGAGCCACTATGGTTCCAGCTGATTGAGCAAGTAAGGCGGCGATTACTGACAAGGCGGTGGACAGTTGTGTGTTTTTTTTAAGGGGAAAGTATTTTAATTGGATTAAAACGCCCAGGGTTAAAAATCCTGCCAAGGCGTTGGGGTGCGGCAAGGTGGCATAAGGCCTCAAAAAAAGCCCTAAATTGTTTAAGGAAACTTTTGCAACTAACGGCATGTCTAAACTAAGCGGTCTTTCGCCAAGAATCCAAAGCGGCCCGCCTAAGGATTTTTTTAAGAGAAATTGAGCCAGAGCAAGAAGTGCAATCCAGAGCAAAGTTAAAGGAAAATACTTTTCAAGTAGTGATGCGAGATGAATTTTTTTTTGATTTTTTAAATACACAAAAAATGAAATGTACAGAAGTAACTTAAGATATTTGTATAAACTAAAAAGGGGAATGGAAGAGAAGATTATGTTCAGAACCACAAATACTAAAATTAATTTTTCCAACGCGGTAGGCAGCCGATACATTAAATAAAGTTTATGAATATTTATTAACACAACTGCCAGCATAAGAAGGTCGGTAACAAAAATAGTGGGGGAGAGGTAGTCAATGCGAAGGCCAGAAATACTGGACCAGGCTGGCCAAAAATGAAAGGAAAGTTGGGAGGGCAAAAGCACGATTAGTAACACCAGAAGAAAGTAGCTTAATTTTGTGACCACCAAACTATTATAAAGGCTTGAGGCTTAGGCCTTGGGGGAAATTACCACGTAGCGGCTTTTGCCGGTTCCCTGAGAGGTGGTAACAACACGGGGATGGTTGGAAAGATACAAGTGAACAATGCGGCGTTCGGAGGCGGGCATAGGGGGAAGGGAGTGAGCCTGACTAGTGGTGAGAACCCGAGAGACGGCAGTGTCAGCCAGAGAGTGAAGAGTGAACTGGCGACGTTCTTTATAGTCGTTGACGTTAAGTGAAAGATTGAGCCATTCGCCGAGCTTGGCATGTAAGTGCTGAGAAAGCAGTAATTGCATGGAGGTGAGGTTTTCACCATGATATCCAATCAGTAGAGAGGGGTTGGTGGTTTGGAAAAGAATCTGGTACAGCGAATTTTCCTGGTCTAATTGCACCTCCACAGCAACTTCGGGCCCAAAACCCATCTGTGAGAGGAAGGCCAAACTATATTCGGAGATAGCTTTAGTGTGATCCATGAGAGTGGGATTTTAGCAAATTTAACTTGATTAGCCAAGGCTTGAGGCCACCCCAGCCGGAGACTGAGTATTGCTGGTAGGAGCTGACTATAGAAAAAATGGTCCAGTAAACAACCAGGCCGGCTGGAAACTGAAAACCGATTACCAGAGTCATCAGGGGGAACATGTAGCCCATTTGCTGTTGCATTTCTACCATGGCGTCATCGGTGGTGTCTTTGGTTTTTTCAGCGATTTTCTTTTCGGCAGAAATTTCGGGGGCCATCATTTTGCTGCTTATTAATTGGGTGAGCGCAGAAAGAAGGAGGAAAAGACCAGGGAGAGGAATGGGTAATCCCGGGACATGAAAAACATCGGGCTTGGTTAAATCCATATACAAAAAGTTGGGATTGAGCTTGAAGTCGGCCGAAAGCTGGTTGAAGGAATATAAATTGGGGTTTATTTTTTCGACTAAGGAGCCGTCGGCTTTCAAAATGGAATTAAAAACCGAGAATAAAGCAATTAGAACCAACAATTGAACAATTTGAGGCAGGCAACCGGAAGCGGGGTTGGCTCCGTTTTTTTTATACAACTCTGCCTGGGCTACCATCAACTTTTGTTTGTCGTCTTTAAATTGGGCTTTTAGTTTGGCCAGTTCGGGAGCCAGTTCCTGGATCTTTTTAGTAACTTTAAGACTTGGCAAAACCAGGGGGGTCATCAAAAAACGAAGCAGAATGGTTAAAACGACAATTGACCAACCAAGATTTCCTGTCAATTTATAAAGGCCAATAAGGGAGTTTAATAGCGGCTGGGTTAGTAAGAGGTTCCAAAGTGATGCCATAATTTGTTATGGTAGGGGATCGTATCCGCCGGGATGTAGTGGGTGACAGCGAAGTAAGCGTTTTAGTCCCAACCAACTTCCGTGAAGAATACCATATTTATCGATGGCTTGGTAGGTGTAGCGGGAACAACTGGGAGAGAAACGGCACTGGCCCAGGATTTCAGGGACGTATTTCTGATAGTACAGTATGGATTTGAGAATTAAGTTTTTCATTTTCAACCTGAGCGGATTTGGGCTTAAGAAAAATAATAACATCGAAAGCGGGTGAATGGTGAGGGGGGAGAGAATTATAAACAGATCTTCTGATTTGATTGCGGGAGTGGGCCTTCGGAGCGACTCTGGTTGAGACTACGACAGAAAACCGGGAACGACCGTGCGAGGAGCGGGAGTATAGCAGGGAGAATAGGGGGTGATTGATGGTGGTAGCGGACTTTTTTACCTGAAGAAACTCAAAATGAGAGAGGCGACTTGATTTAGGAAGCATGAATTAAGCGGCGAGCCGACGACGACCGACGAGCCTGCGACGCTTAAGGAGATTGCGGCCGTTTTTTGAGGCCATGCGATGCATAAAACCGTGTTTGCGAATCCGTTTTAGCTTTTTGGGCTGATATGTATGTTTCATTGCCATAGCCCCTGAGATTATACCCTAAGAGATACCCATTAGAAAACTACCAAACCAGTTCCTGTTTGATGATGCGGCGCAAACCGACGTCGCGAAGAATTTTGATGCTATTAGGATCGCAGGCAATATATTCGGAAGGATATTGGCCAAAACTAAGCCGCTGGAGATTGATTCCGGTCATGCCGACAATTGACCCCTGCACTTCAATTTGTTTGTCGATGTTGGGACTACCGAGGCTGCCGGTACTAACTGTTCCCTGGGCGTAATAGACACCCATGAGATGTGGAGGGGTAGCGTTGTCTTCTAAATCGACCTGATACGGGGAAGCTGCTGGTGGAGCTTCTCCGACTCCGGATGAGATATTAATGTCGTTTTCCACAATGGCGGAGAAGAAGCCGCTGCCAGAAGTATGTTTAATGCGGGAGTTAATACTTAAACTACCAGCGGTGACGATAAGAAGGGCCTGATTACCGCCCAAATTAATCTCAGCGTCTACGCTGCCCTGGTCTAAAACAACATTTCCATTTGCCTCCAAAATGGTAACCCCGGCAAGCTTGTTGGCCGTGGTGGCGCTAGATAAGGCGTTGTTGATGGAAGTTTGATCCAGAGTTCCGGCAACAACAATCGGAGTTGCCCGAGACACTATTCGCTCCTTAATGGAATCGAAGCGGTTTTCCGGGTTGTTAACAATATTGTTGGTTCCGGTGTTCCAGCCGGCAGGGGACAGGTCGATTAATTGTTGCAAAATTGAGACGTTGGATGGACCCAAATTTCCACCCACACCACTTGCGTAGACAACCCCCGGAACACCGGTGGGAACCGGCAATATCTCAGGGTCACCCGATAATTGAAGCAGGGGGATGGTGGCTTCCGGTGGAACCTTAACACTCAGTACGCCACCAGCAGCAGTCACTCCACAACCCTTGGTTTGAAACCAGGCTTGGGAGAAGTCAACGCAGGACGTGTTAGCGGTTACGACCGGAGTGCTGTATTGACAAGCGGCTGGGTTGGTTGTGCTTCGGGAGCGAATTGTATATTGATACGGAGTGTAGAAGACCAGGCTGGGAGGGTCGTCAGGGTAGCTATATGCAGTACCAGTACCTGGTGTGGTTGTGGAAACTACCGTTTTGGTGGCTGGTGCGGGAAACGCCGAGACTGTTCTAGTCAGCTCGAATTGGGTTTCATTGGTGGAATTGTCGGTCCAATCAACTTTAATTTGATTAACCGTACAGTTGGCGACGGCAAATGTTGGAGGGGCTGGCGCACACTGAGTCTGGGCTGAAGTAAAGTTTGCTGAAGCTGCCGTAGCACTCAGGTCACCACAGGAATTTACTGAAAAAACTCTAACATTGTAAGCGTGGCCACAAGCAAGGTTTGCTACTTGTGAGGTTCCTGCGATATTGTCGATACAAGAATCTCCAGCAAAGGGAGCGGAGCAGCCGTTCCAACCATTGGAAGTGTCGTTAATATGCATCAAATAGTGATGAGGAGCTGTTCCTCCAGGGGCAGTCCAGGAAAAAGAGGCGCTGTTGGCACAAATGGGGGTGTTGTTGGGAATTAAGTTGGTGGGGCCACCGGGGGTGCTGCAACAGTTGGGGCGAAATTGATATCTGTCAGCCCGTATCAAAGTAAAGCCACTTGCGGTGGGAGCTTTGGCATGAGCTTCAAAAGCCGATGCACCCCAGTCGTAACCGTAAACCCCCACTTCAAACGTGTACCAGCCGGTAGTGTTAATTACAATACCGCCTGTGTAGCAGGGTATATCCACTGCCGGAGAGCCGATTGAGCAGACAGACTCAGGAAATCCATTGTTAACTACATTGACACCATTAACTAAAACATAAAAACCAGAGATCTTGTCGTTTGCTAAAATTCGAAACTGCCAAGGGGTGGCCGAGGCGGTCAAGTACATCAATCCGGGCTTTTGGGTGTTATTGGGGACTGCATTAAATTCGCCGCCCCAGCGAACCAGGGTGTTGGTGTTCCAGCAGGTGTAGAAAAGGGATTTGGGGCCGGCAATCCCCTCTGTTCCGTCCATCAGCCGATCAGCAATACCCGGCTGGTTGGCAATCATACAATATCCCGGGGCGGTAAGGCCAGGAAAGCATTCGGACTGATGAGCTGCGTCTTTGTACTCATACACTTGGGCCATAAGCCCTGCCGTCGTCCCATCCCAGCCGTACGTGGTGCAGTAAGTGGGAGACGCTGCTTGGCGCTCACAGACCGCCCCTCCTCCACCAGGAGGGTCACCTCCGCTTCCATCAGGACAACATCCGGGGTGAACAATGTTGAGTGTTCGAGTAGTGCAAAGTCCTGATGTTTGGTCGTAATTTAAACATCCTCCAACATTTAGCCCGGGGGCTCCTCCTAGCGTACACATGGGATATCCATCGGTGTCCGTCCACGAGACACATGTGGCGGTGTGAAATTCTGGAAGTTCGCAACACATGCCGTCTGGACAACTTTCTAATCCTTCGGTGTCGTTGTCCCCGCATATGTATTTAGTCCAACCTCCGGTAACAGGCGAGCAGGGATCCGGATCACAGGCCGACTGGGCGTAAATCTTGTCTGCGCCTGACAAAACAATAGCCGAGATAATTAGTCCTAAAAAAATACTAATTATTTTATTCATTTGATTGCTCCTGTTTTTAGATACCACACAGGCAGATCCACTCCGGGCGCCAATGTCCCTGTTTCTCCAAATTTAAGCAGCGATGATGATTGTGTTTCAAAATATTTGACGGATTGACACAGTCTGGGAGCGTTTTTACAAAGCGACAAAGCTTCAACATTGTCAATGTTAACTGATCCCAGACCGTTGGCATTACTGCTTATTTCACTTACATAAAAGAACGTTGTCCAGTCCCCAAACTTAAAATACTTTTTGTACGCATCGACACTGTTGACCTCTATCAGTTTGCCAGCTTTTCCTTCTGATATGCTAGCAAAACTACCGCCAGCCCAAGTACTGTTAATGGGAATCAGAACAAACCGGGCGTGGTTCGATTTGTCCCGATATAGAATTCTAAAATAGTAAACGTCTGACTTCTTTATCTTGCCCAGATACCTTCCGGTAAAATTGGTCAATTGCCAACGGACTAAACCTAAACGGATTTCTCCAGAAAAATAGATGTTTGAGTTTACGGGTAAAAAAACCCGCCAGCTTAACCACGCACCAACAATCACCGAACAGATTAGTATTACCACTGGCAACAAAAGGGTAACCTTGTGTTTCATCTTCTCAGTTTATAACTTTTGTGATTCGGTTCGCAAGTTTTTAGTGTCCGGCCTTCGTCAACTCTTTCCGTAGAAGGTCGTCTGAAGGGAACATTAGGCTCACACTGTTTGCAGGAAGCAAAAAGTCGTCCTTAAATGTAACGCCACGTCCCCACATCATCTGGTCCACAAAAGACTGAATTCGGCTAACGGTGTTTCTCCAAACATAATACGCAGCAATTCTTGTGAGATTGTTTCCCGAGCCTGTTTTTTCTTCCGGCGGATAATTGGGCCTTTTTGAAGCCACATAGATCCACATGGGCAGTCCCGCATTTTCATACATTTCTCTTAAATAGTTTTGGTTGACATAGAGAGTGCCGACCACATCATTGCAAAAGACGCCGTTGGGGTCAGTGTCGCAACCGGTCGTCCCGTCGGCTTTTTGGGATGTTCTTAAAACTACATTGTTTCCAGGTTCAAAAACGTCGCTTTGCACCCACAATTTTTTAAGGACACCTTCTCCGTCCCTGAAAAGAACAAGTAAATATACTTTATTGACCACCCTATCAAGATTCGAGTCAAATTCCTGAACCAGTCTCATTTCTCCGGAAGAACGAGCTCCAAAACCGATAAGTTGTGAGGTGGGGCTAATTTCACCTCTCTGAAATGCGATAATTTTGTCGCTGGTAGGAACCAGGTGGCCGTATATTATTTCTGTATCGGATTTGTCAGCTTGTTGCCAACCAAGGTCGGTTTTTTCCGCAACTCTGGCTCCATAGCTGGTCATTTCCATAGCCCCAATAAGAGAAAGGTTTTTCCGATAAATAAAGCTTGCGCTTTCTTTACTGGAAGTTTCTTGGCCGTTACTGTCTATGTATACAAAACTGTCGCCAAGATAAAGAGCTTCGGTCACACTGCCTAAGGCATCCTTTGTTTCATAACTTTCTTCTATTCCAAGTTGGGTCGCTGTCGATCGGGCATCTTCTGGAGGTGGGGTGGGAGTAGGTTTATATTCCAGATCTTTTACCCATTGGAAGCTGTTTACATCTAGCTTGGCGGCAATTCTGCCTGTTTGTTTGTCGGCTAAAACCATTAAGTGAAAACCCAAGGTCTTCCCGTTATAGTTGACGGCCTGGACGTGAACCCGGGGTACAAGAATCTGAGGATCAAAATCCGGAGGAACTCGATACCCGCCGCCAATGGGGGTATCGTTTTCGGCTCCGTCGGGTCGGGAAGAAAGACCATTGTCTACTTTGGTCGTCCAAACTGGCCAAGAGTTGCCAGCCCTGGTGTCAACGACCTCCAAAGCCCAGCCGCCCCCGCTTAGGGAAACTACCAGCTTGGAAGCTATCAGGCTGTTTTGGGTGTCGGACTGTATTCTGTCGGCAGAATTCTGAATTTCGGCCAGAATCTGGTCGGCCTGCGGATCCTGGTCTGTGGCTAGAATTTTTCTTAATTCAGCCTGATCCGTGGCTGAATTTTTAGCTAAGTCAGCTTCGAATCTGCGATTTGCAGAAACCTGTTGGTTAAGTTCAGCAAAGGTAAGGGCATTAAAAATTTCAGGTGCGCTCATGGTGGGTATCTTGGTTGGTTCGACAGTCGGAGCAACCTCAGTATTCGGAGGCTCGGGGGTGCTGGTGGCTGCCGGAGAAGTCGGAGACTCCATTGGGGGAACGGTTGAGGTGGAAGGCGGCGCAACTTGTCCTTCTGTATCACAACTATTTAAGAGCGGGACGAGGGGTGAGGCTGAAGCTATGGCAACTGCGAGGGTTTTAAGGAAAGAGCGCCTTGACAGTGTGCCGGTGCGGTGGGATGAATCGATTGCCCACAGGGCAACAATATGACCTAGACCGACGGCAACAATGTTTCTGGCGGCTTCGTTTTGCCCAACGGAATAAACAAACCCTACTATTTCATGCCAATTCACAACTAAATTGTACAACACGAATGGAGGTTGCGCAACTATAGGCCGTGAAAACTCCTGCGGGGCTTGACGGAGGGTGGGAACCTGGTATATATCGGGAGACACATGTCTAGTAATGATGAAATAAATACCGAAAAGGTGTGGAATTCAGTACTGTCTGCGGTTAAGACAGAACTTTCTGAAGGGTCTTTTAATACTTATGTAAGAAGTTTGGAGCTATTAAATGTTAATCAGGTGGGAGAGAGGTGGCTGTGTGAAGTGGGGTGCAACTCCAGTTTTATTAAAAATACTTTAGAGCAAAGATATTTAGGGCTGATTACTCGGGAAATGTCCCGGGTGATGGAAAAAACCTGCGAGGTGGTACTTAAGGTGACTGCTAAAACACCGGTTCAGTCTTTTGTGCAAGGGCCTTTGTTTGAACAAAAAACAGAGAAGAGTTTCGGCGGTGACATCAAGCGAGCCAATTTGAGAGAAGATTTCACTTTTGAAAACTATGCCGTGGCAGGAAGTAACCAGATGGCATATGCGGCGGCTCTGGCTGTATCCAAAAAACCGGGAGTGGCGTACAACCCACTGTTTATTTACGGCGGAGTGGGGGTCGGAAAGACCCATTTAATGCAGGCTATCGGACATGTGTTGATTAAAAACGGTGAATTTTCCGTTCTGTTTTGTTCCGGGGAAGAGTTTACCAATGATTTAGTTGAGGCAATTCGGTTTAAAACCACTGAAAAAGTCAGATCCAAGTACCGCAAAGTTAAACTACTGTTAATTGACGATGTGCAATTTATCGCCGGCAAGCCGTCGGTCCAGGAAGAGTTCTTCCATACGTTTAACACTATTCAAAAAGAGGGCGGACAAGTGGTGATGACTTCGGACAAACCTCCGGGGGAGATTTCTAAACTGGAAGAAAGACTGAGAAGCCGGTTCGGAGCCGGACTAATAGTTGACATCGGACCGGCTGATTTTGAGCTGAGGGCGGCAATTGTTCTTATTAAGGCCAAACAAAGAGGGTACGAGCTGGACATGGAAATGGCACAAACAATTGCAGCCAACATTGAGGGAGTAAGAGAGCTGCAGGGGTTTTTGGTGAGAATGGAAACTGAAGAAAAAGTCAGAGGCAGGAAACTGGAAATTGAAGACGTGAAGAAAATGCTGAATGTAAATGGTCCCGATACCGGGGGAACCCGGGTGGTAACACCTAATGAGGTGATGACGGTGGTGGGAACACATTTCGGGGTCGGGATCGGCCAATTAAAGGGAGAGAGACGAAACAAAATCGTTGCCTGGCCTAGACAGGTATTAATGTTTTTACTGCGACAGGAACTGCGATTGCCACTTGAGGAGGTGGGGAGGCTGGTGGGAGGAAGAGACCATACGACCGTCCTGCACGCGGCTGATAAGGTCCGACAGGAACTGGAAGACAATCATAAGTTTCAGGCTGAAATGTCGGTGCTTAAAAGAAAAATATTTGTGAATAACTTGTGACAAATGCCGGGAACCGGTTGAATATACACCCTGACGGGTGTATAAAACTGGGGATAAGATAAATATATCCACAAAGAGTGGATTGTTTGCCCAGCGTGTTAGTAACACAAAACAAACCCAAAAGTCGAGTATAAATAATGAAAGATATCAACTTATCCACAGAGCCTACTACTGTAACTACTATTAAATGAAATGAAAGCGACAATTTCACAAACAGATCTGTTTAAGTGGTTATCCGTTGTGGGGAGAGTGGTTCCAAACAGGGGACAGCTACCGGTACTGTCTAATGTTTTAATTGAAGCAGACAAAGATGGATTGGTGTTGTCGGCTACAAATTTGGAAATTGGATTGAGAGTGGAAGTGGGAGGAAAAGTAAGTAAACCAGGGGCAATTACGGTTCCGGCTAAGAATTTAAGCGAATTTGTGGGATCGCTGCCTTGCGAAAACGTGGAACTGGAAGCAATTGAAGAAAAACTGAAAGTGGAATGCGGAAAACTGGCGGCTAATTTTTCGGGAATTTCCGCGTCTGAATTTCCGGTACTGTCGAAACCGGGGGACAAAGAGAGAAAAGTGTTTAAGCTGAAAAAGAAAATTTGGGAAGAGGTAGCGGTGCAGGTGGCTTTTTGTTCGGCTGCCGACGAAAGCAGACCGGTTCTAACAGGGGTAATGTTTACGGTGGTTGAAAATAGTTTGAAGATTACAGCTACAGACGGATTTAGACTGAGTAGAAAAGTGGTGGAGTTGGAAAAAGAGATGTCAGGATTTGAAAAAGGATTAATAATTCCGGCACGAACAATCATTGAGACGGCCAGAATTTTACAGGAAGGCAAAAAGACGGATTTAGAGATGGGGATGGTGGGAGAAGGCAATCAGATGCTTCTAAATTATGACGGAGTGCAAATATCCAGCAGAATTTTGGAAGGGAATTTTCCGGATGTGGAAAAGATAATCCCCGGAGCGGTTAAAATTGAAGCCTTGGTTGACAAAGAGGAGCTACTTAGAGCCGTAAAAGCGGTAGGGATATTTGCCAGAGACAGTGCAAACGTTATTAAAATTAAAATCGATGAGGGGAAAATGGTACTTTCGGCCAGTTCTTCAGCTACCGGGGATAGTTTGGTGGAGGTGGAAGCCCAAACTAAAGGAGGCGAAGGTCAGATTGCCTTCAACTATCGATATATGTTGGATTTTCTAAACAGCGTTTCCGGAGAACGGGTGAGCTTGGGTATGAATGACAGTTTGGCTCCGGGAGTGTTTGGGGTGGAGAGCGAAGAGGGACTAGTGCATTTAATAATGCCAGTTAGGGTGTAGGGTCGTTGAATTTAAGATATTCAATTTGAATTGATTCCGGGACTCCAATGTCAGACAGCCGTTTTTTAACATCTGACTCAATAAACTGACTGGTAAACCCTTGCTGCATGCGAACACGAATTACCTGTTTTTTGAAGTCAAAAATTGCGGTGTAGTTTTGAGTTATTAAAGGAAGCTTGGTGATAAACGGATATTGGTTTAAGGTTTTATTGACAGAGAGACCGACTTCCCGGTCGGCTATTGATTGCTGAACGGCCTGTTGGCCGGTGCGAGTGCCGACATAAGGAGTAGGCGAAACATTGGGAGTGGGGATGGGGGGCAAGGGAGTTTCTGGTAAATTGGAAGCAGGATTGAGGGAGAAAATTGAGAGGAGAATAACACCCACAACTATTGAGAGGGTTAATTTGTTTTTCAGAATGAAATTTTTTATTTTGTCGATCATAACGTTTTAATTAACGTCGGCCAAAGCCAACTATAGTTAATGATCCCCAGCGGGCTTCTCCGCCGGAAATGGCGTAAGTGAAACCTTTAAGGCCGGCATTAGAGTCGATGGTGGTGATGGCGTCTGGAGTAACTGACCAGACAATCGAGGCGTGATCGCCGTTTAAACCGCGACTGCTGCCGTCTCTGGCGATAATTGCGGCGTCGCCGGGGTGGACGAGAGAAAGATTCTGGAGTGCTTGTTGGATAGTGGTAAAGCGGCCAGTGTTAACAAAATAGGCGTGCATGGTAGGAGTATAAATTAAGTCGGTGGGCAGCGACACTCCGGGAGTATTGTTCCAGGCCTCGATAACCATAATGGTGCACCAGAAAATGTTGTAAGTTCCGTCGTTGTCGAGAAATAATCCAAAAAGAGACTCGTCCCAATAATCGGGATTTCCGCCATCAGGAAAACCGGGCGGATCTGACGGGGCGTCGCCGTCGTAATACGGTTGGTGATTGAAGTAACACCAGAGACCGGGAAGCAGATCGTTGACTAAGATGTAAGCGTGATGGGCAATGTTAGTGGGAGGATAAATATTAGGAAATTCAAGCGGAATGATGGTATTTGGATCCAAATCACAATAGCCTTCCATGGGCATATCTAGACCTGCTCCCGGAGCCCGGTCGGTGACGTAAGCTCCGGAATTGATAATGTTGATAACTAAAGTAAATGAGAAGATAATAGCGCCGATAATGAGTAGCAGAATGGTGAAGAAAATCATCACTTTAATAACACAACCTTTGATTTTTTTATTGTCCATTAGCGGGAATTTATATGTTCAAGAAGTAACAGGGGGATTTTTAATAAATGATCTTTTTCTTCGGAATATTGGTCCGGAAAATGTTCGTCAGCTTCGTGACTTTCGATTTCGTGACGAAGCTCGGCGATGGGTTCGGGAATAATTTTACTGGCCCAATCCCAGACAGGAGCGGCAGCGGCTGAAATATCGGGATATGTTTTACAAGTGTTACAAATCTCTATGATGTGATTTTCTAACTCGCTTATGACCGAATGATCGAAATGGACAGGAAAGGAAAACATGTTTATATTTTAGTATCGGGAATCAAGATTGGCTTGGCTGACGGATCGGCTTGTTTTTGGGCAGCCAGAATTTCTGACGGCTTGGTCGTAATTAGTTTGTGCTCGTCGGGAGAGGCCACAAAGCGAACGGCGACATGGTTGTTGCCGGCAAAAAACAAACCCTCTCCAACGTTGGCTGACAGAAGAAGATGTTTTTCTCCTTCGGAGAGGTAAAAGACCTGGGAAATTTTGTCAACACCGGCAGGGGACTGTTTCATGAGAATCTGTAATGAAGAGCTGGTGACGATGGCTTTACCGTAGTCGGTGTTTAAAAAGTCTTCTACGTCTTGAGTAATGGTAGTTAGACCCAGGAAATATTTTCTGGCTCTCTTAGCTACACTGTAGAGGAAGTTGGCCGAATCGGGATATCGCATTAAATACCAGGCTTCGTCGACTACCAGAATGCGTTTTTTGAGATCGCGGCGCATTTTGGTCCAAATGTAGTCAAGAATGAGAAAAATGGCGATGGGTTTTAATGAGTCTTCAAGATCGCGAACGGAAAAAACGGTGAGCTGGTTTTTCAGAACAATGTTTGAAGGTTGATCGATAATGCCAGTGAAGCTGCCTTTGACAAACCTTTCCAGGCGGTCGGCCATGGAAAGAGCCATCGGCTCTTCCATACCTATAAAAGCCTTGTAGAGGTCTTCCATGAGCGGAGGGGTGCGTTTTTGAGTCTCGGGGTCGGCAGTGATACCTTTCATTTTGTAAGCCAGGGTAATGGCCCGATCCAGAAGAGCTTCTTCGGTGGGGTTAAGGTTGCCCATAATAACTTTGAACATGGACATGAGGGATTGAATTTTCAGATTCAATTCATTTTCATCGGAGTGCTCTGTCAGGAGCGAAAGATCAAAAGGGTTGATGCGGTTTTGGGAGTTGTATGAGAAATTGATATAGTCGCCGCCAACGGCATCACAGAGAGTTTTGTATTCGTTTTCCGGGTCGATGACAATTATTTCGGTGCCGAACATCATGGAGCGGACTAATTCCAACTTGATGGTGTAGGACTTACCGGCACCGGACTTTGCAAAAACCACAGAATTGGCGTTTTCCAAAGTAAAACGGTCAAAAATGACCAAACTACCATTGTGTTGGTTGATGCCGTAAAGAATGCCGTCGTTACTGGTAAGTTCAGAGGAGGTGAAAGGAAAAGTGGTAGCCAGAGAAGTGGTATCCATGTTTCGGGTGACCATCAGGTGATCGATACAGGTGGGGAGGGTGGTTTTGAAGCCCTCGGCCTGCTGAAGCAGTGTGGGAATGGAACCAACAAGGAGGGAACTTAGGGAGCTAGTCACCTGTTTACTGACAGTTTCCAGTTCGGAAGCACTTTCGGCGGGAATGGTTACATACAGGGAAAATTGGAAGAAGCGTTCAATGCCTTTAACCAACTGGTCCTGCAAAGCCAGAGCGTCTTCGAGTTTGGCGGCAGTGGAAGGGTCAATCACCCGACCCCGTTGGGAGTCGGTGGAGATTTCAGCTTCCATTTCAGCAATTTTTCGTCGGAGTTCGTCTAAGGTGGACTTACTTTCTACGGGATACACAAACATGGAAATGTTCAACGAATGGTCAAAGTTAATAATCGGCCCTAACCAATTGCTACTGACAAAGCGACGATTAATGGTGGTGAAGTAGGTTCTAAAGTAGGAATCGTTGATTTTAAGAACGTTGAAATCAATCAAAAGGGATTGGGGGGCGACTATATCGACGACCGTTTTGGCATCAGCTAAGGATTTAACCGGATTGTCGGCTGGGGGAGGAGGGGCGGATTTTGGGATTTGATTTTTCATTATTTTGGTGTGGCTGCGGCAACATTGGAAATAACCGGGATAATCGGAGGGTTTACAACCGCAATGGGGTTGGTTTTTGGAGTGTCGATTTGGTTTTCAGGAGGCAGGACGACTCGGGTGCCGAACATGCCGGGATTGTAGCTGTCAAAGAATAACTGCAGAAGTTCCGAAGAGGTTAACTGGCGGCCTTTAAGACCGATTCTGGCCAGAAGCCTTAATAAATGGTCCCGTTTTGGCATGAGGTTCGTGACTGCCCGGTCAATAATATATTCCCGAGGTAGAGTGTGTTTGGGGGCTTTGCCGCCGATGGATTTGACAGCAGAGCCGACGCCCAGCTCGAGCGAGCTGAAGGGGATGGAAATATAAAACTTTTTGTCCAAGACGTTTCCCTGGCGGACGATAGCCTTGACGAAATCCCGATATTTAGTAAGTTGGTCCTTAAGTTTTGGAGTGTCGATTTTGGCCAGATACGCGTCTAATTTTTCGATGTAGGCAGAGATATCCTTGCGCTTACTGATAATGACGATTTGGATGGAAAAAGTGAGGGAGTTTAAGAGCTGAGCGTAGGCATAAATGGTGGCATCCTGCTCACGTTCGGAAAGGAGACCAAAATTGACGGCGCTGACTTCTAAAACCATGCAGGCAGAACCGTCTTTTAAAATGACGATGTCGTTTAGGATGTCGTCGATATCCAGGTGATCTTGGGTGGAGGGAAGGTTTGTCATGTGGTGTACCCTTGAATAATAACAGGAGGAACGATGTTGCCTTTAACTTCAATTGAAACAGGATCGAAGCGTAAGCCCTCTTTTTCAACAAGAATGTTGTATTTACCAGAAGGTAGGGGAATGGCGATTTGGAATTGACCCAGGCGGTTGGTTCTGAGAGCTCTGGCGGGAATGCCGTTTTTTAAATCGATAATTTCAACTGTGGTTTGAGGAAGAGGGTTGCCTGTCGGATCAGTAATCAATCCGGCTAAGATATTGGGGCTGGTAGGAGGGGAAATTTGGTTAGTGACGGCGGCAGCAGGAGCCTGGGTCGGATTTTCCCGGTTCAAAATAGCAGGGGTAGACGGGGTAATTTGAGCGGAAATTGGGGGAGGGGTTGGAGCAGGGGTGGGAGTGGGAGGAGGTGGCGGTTGTACTGCAACCGGGACGGCTTCAGTTTTAGTAGGTGGAACAATTGAAGGAGGTGGTGAAATTGGCTTTGGAGGAGAAGTGATGACAGAGGTAGAGGTTTGGGTGATGACAGGAGGTTTGACAACGGCTGGGGCTACAAGCGGTGAAGGGACGACAATTGGAGGGAGGGGGGCGACGGGAGGAGGGACCGGGGCTGGTTTGGGTGCGGGAGCGGGAGTCGGGGTCGCCGTTTGTGTAGCAGCAGCTTGTGGTGCAACAGGTTGAGGCCTCCAGGTATATTCGGTGGGAGAGTAAATGGCCTTAATAAATGCAGAAAGCCAGGCGGTAAACGGTCGACCGTTTATGGGGACGAAAGCCATTAGGACTCCGGTAATGGCTGCCAAAAAGGCCAGAGGGAACTTAATGATGGCCAGAATCGGCAGCCGAACGAAGACAAAAGCCAGGACCAGTCCGGCAGCCAGTTGCAGGAACTGCTTGAGTGTCATGTCGCCTACCAGTCGGAATTCGTAGGAGGAAATATTTTGAGGAACTGGATGATTATCCATAAGTGGCTTTGTAGTTATCCTACCATAAAATCAGGTACAATCATGATAATGAACAGGGGAAATTGGAAAGATAACCTGGTGTATATTTTAGGAGCAATAGCGATGGGAATGATTGGTTTGGGGGCAATGGCACTTAAAACTATTGGAAAGTGGTGCGGGTGTTTTTAGGACTGGCCTATAGTGGGGGCATGGGGTAAAATGCTGATGTTATACTGATTTTGTGGATGACAATATGCGACACAAAGAAGGTTTTGGGGAAGAATGGACACCCCTTAAACCAAATTTAAAAGTGAGAGAGCGTGGAGGAGGTGGGGGGAGAATGCCGGAAAGGGTGGAGTTGGCAGTATTGGACGTGTGGGCGAGTGAATGTGAAAAATCACAGGAAAACTCGATACGAATGAGCTCAGATGATTTAAATAATATTGCAGGTAATGCGATTCCAATACTTCTTCAAGATGATGAAGTACAGAAGCTTGGATTGAGTTTAACTGATGTTCGCTCAAAGATTGGCGATTCCACGTTGGAAATCAAAGCCAATTTGGGAATTAAGGGAGTACCTTCTGTACCCGTGGTAGTTAAAGTTCAAAATGGCACTGGGGGATTAGAGGTGACTGAGTGGGGTGGGGATGGTATTTTTGCTAAACCTCTATTTTCTGGATTGTTGAGTATGGGGGAAACTTTAAAAACAGGAACAAGGGAAAGACTTCAGGGGGGGGTGGGGAGGTTGAATTTTGAAATGGCTCAGTTTATTGGTGAACAGATGGGGCTTAGGGGGGTTGAGGTCGAAAGAACGAAATTTAAAATAATTGGAGGAGTTGTGGAAATGAAAATTAGGACGAAAGAGAAAGTGAAAGTTGAAGAGGCGCCACAAGATAAGCTAGCGGGGGCGGACTCGCGGAATAACATTCTGGAGGGGACAAAAACTCGGGTGGGGGATGGAGAAAATTCGCAGACAGACTTGGAGGAAAAATTGGAATTGCGGTCGGGGGGAGTGATTGAAGGCGAGGATTTGCAGGAATTTGTGCGGAGGACGTTTGGATCAAAGAGCTCAATGCAAGGAGAGAATGTTTTTCCGGGAGAAGAAGCGTCGCCAAAACTTGTTTTGGTTGCTCCTGATACGAAATCCGGAGACATACAAGCTTTGTATTTGATAGAGGACCATGAATCAAGATATGGTATGAAGGCGGCGACTTTGTCTCAGGCTGATGAAATAGAGCGGGTGGTGGAAAAGTTAGCCAATGAGGCTGCCGGTTTGTTTAAGGTAAACAAGGAAAGGATTAGATTTGTTCCTCTGACACGACGGGCTGGCGATGAAATATCCAGATCTGAGATTGGAATACCCAGCTTAAGAATTGATGTTTTGGGAACTGAAGAACCAACAAACAAGGAGACAGAGAAGGCTGAACAACTTGAGTTGGGTGGGAATGAATTAAAGAGATTCATAACAGAAGCTCTGGGGTCTGGATGGGAACTAGATGCCGGATGGGTTTCTGTGGGACTTACCGAAAGCAATCAAATTTTTTTACGAACAGTCAACAAGGAAACTTCCAGATTTGTAATGCTGGTAGGCGACTCGACAACTGAAGGAGGAATGAGGGAATCGGGTGAAACAAGGGTGAAAGGCGGAGGCGAGCTGGTAACAAAGCTGAGAGAGCTGGCGGCAAAATTAAAAGGGGCAGATCCGTCACTGATTATATTAACCCCGATTTCCAGATCGGAAAAGCCAAATTATATCCAGGGAGGCCGTGGTGAGTCTTTTTTGAAAATTGAAGTTAAGAGGAGCGCAGAACAAACAACAAATCAAGATGGGAATGAATTTTCTGAGATAGACACGGATGTGTTGTGGATGAAGTTCTCCGAAAGGGAAGAAAATCAAACAGAAGGAGAAAGAGCCAGGGCGGAACTGGAGAAAAGATGGAAAGAGGTAGTGGATTTGGGGAACAGAGAGGGAGTGGACCTGGAAGCAATAATATGCGCTGAAGCGGAAAAAGCTTTGGATGTTAAGACTTTGATGGATTTACACAAGAGAGGTCTGCCCGATAGCTTAATGGAATTTACTAACAAATTGCCGGAGAAGTATAAAGGCGTATGTTCAATGGTTTTTTCTTACGAGATGCTGGCAGAGGCTGTAAGAGGGGGGCATGTGAGGTCGGGGGTGGTAGATCACTTAATAAAACACAGACTTGTGAACATGATTGGTTTTGAGCCGACAGCAGAGCACATCGAGGCACAAAATTCCGTGGACAGCTTTGATAACGAGGTTATAAAAATTGAAAATCCGATTGAGCGGGAAGATGCTCGAGAACTACTAACTCCAGTGTTTGCGGCAGTGGGCGGTAACGCATTTGAGCAGGCAAGAATTGATGCCTACGCCAAGATGGGTTTTTATGAGGATGAGGTGGATGCTCTGATGTCTAGTTTAAATCGGTTGAGAAACGGGGAAGATTTGGATGCGAACGATCCTGTGAAAGATCGGTTAAAGCCGGTGATACAACTAGTAGGACAAATAAGGGAGCAGTTTAACGCAAAACCTACCGATGATTCGGACGAATATATTAAGAGATTGTGGAGATTGTGTTTTGGTAAATTGGGGGTTGTCCTATAGTGGTGTTTTGAGGTAGAATAAGAGTGTTAGCTGGTGGAGTTAGTGTATCATTATTTAAGCATGTCTGAATCTGATGGTATGAACCCAGAAATAGGAAGATTAAAGAGAGGCTTGCCACAAAGGCCGGAGAACCCGGTTGGGGAAACGGCGACCCTGAGTGCCAGTTCAGAACGTCCGCACGCCAACTTAAGTGCGAACGACCTATCTTTGAGGATAATTGTTGGATCTCCGGAGGATCGCGAGTCGTATAAAGGTGAGGTGTTGGCTCGGTTGGAGGAGTTGTCAGAGAAGTTGGGTTTGAGATCGATTGAAGATTTAAAGCATAGGGTTTCATTAGCGCATGATGAGTATTCGGAGAGAAGGGATCGAGGGGACGGGGCGGGAGCACCTTTGGCGGCAGAAAGGGCGTTACAAGAAATGATTCCTAGATTAAAAGAAGATCCGGAAGCAGCTAAATTTTTAGGAGATGTGACGACAGTTGGTTCTATGTGGCACATGGTGCAACCGGAGGAATCTAAAGACCGTCCCAGTGAGGAGAAGAAAGCGCCAGATGTGCCTAACAACGACATTCATTCTGAGGCGACTTTGGGGCCTAGTGAACAAAAGAAAGATGATAAAAGAAATGGAGACCTGGATGGTGGTGGAAACCCAAATGCAAATAATGGGGGAAAGGGCGGTTCTGGGAGGTCAGAATTGTTGGTAACAGAAGAAGTAAGACCTGCGTGGGGAGGAGAAGTAAAACTAAGAGGGGTTTCGGGTAGAACCTCTCTCTTAGAAGAACAAGAGAAAGCCGCCGGTTTGGAGCCTGGGACGTGGTTGTTTGAACAAGGGGAAGCAAGGTTGGTGGAGAATAAAAATTTGTTAAGACGGCTTGAGCCGGGGCAATTAAGAGAAATTTTGGTGGGGGACGCCGATCCGGTGGTTAAAGACGTGGCCAAGGAGGTGTGGTTTGATGAAGTATCTCAAGTGGGAAAAGTATACAGAAGAGTGACGGGGGAATCGGTGGAAGATTTTGTTTTAAGACGAGTAAGCGGTAGATCAGAAAAACCAGCCGTGACAGCCCAAGAAAAGGACCTTGAAGAAAAAGAGGAGGAATTTAACAGATACCTGAAAAAAAATAAGAGAGCAGCCGAAGTGATTAACGGAATTGTTGAGGATGAGGAGCGAGCTTTGAAAACAAAGGAAGAGGTGCCATGGAGAGACGCAGTTATTTCTGAAGAGGTATGGCAGCACAGAGACGATGTTAGTCGGAGAGCAGGTAGAAATATCAGTGGGGTAAAGATAATAGACACCAAACCTATTTACGAAATGAGCCAGGAGGAGCGGGAGACTGAGTTTGGAAGAAGAGCGAGCGAGGTATTTAAACAGGAGCAAGATAAAGCAGAAAGTGAGCGTAAGCAGATAGATTTAGAAAATATTAAAAAACAAACTTCGACCTGGGCCACTCTTTTGGGCGTAGCTGTCATGGCTGACGAATTGGGGGAGTTTGTGGAAGATTTGGCAAAGCATGGAGGGCCTAAAAATCCAAACTTATTAAGAGAATTTAGGGAGTGGAAAGAAGCGAGAAAAACTAAACAGTCAGTTCCAGAACCCGACAAACCAAAACCCGAGCCAGAATCAGAACCTAAAAAACAGCAGGAGGAGAACAAGGTGGATCCAGAGAAGGAAATGAGAGAGAAGATTTATAACATGAGCCCCAGGCAACTACAAATTGAAATATCCAGAACGGATAGTAATTACCCGTTGGAATTGTTAAAAGCAGAGAAGAAAAGAAGACTGGATGATTTAGTTAAATACAGCGAGGAGCACGGTCAAGGTGATTTGGTGAAATATGTACGGGACCGATTAAACGGGGTGCTTGAGGTGTCATTTCCAAACAATTTTAGAGGACCACTGGAGGATTATAGGGACAATTTTTCCCACACCGAACCCATAGATGATACCAGGCATCGAGGAATGCGACAAATTTGGGTAGAGGATGAGGTTAACAACTTGCTTTTGCAAATATATAGTGACACTAAAGACCCAGCGATAATTGCCTCCGCGAGCATTCCTGGTGTTAATATCCAAATGGATCTAAAGAGCAGAAACGAGCGAAGCCGAGTGGATATGGGAGTGTTCATATCAAATCCAGTTGGAAGGTTGCAGAGGGTCCCAGCAACCAGAGCCCAGTGGGAAGCGATGGTTCAGGGTTGGCCGTTTTCTCAAGAGGTTAAGGCTTCGATGGGTCGATACTATGACGAGAAAGAGAGAATAGAGAGGGAGGAGGAAGAAGCAAGAAGAAGGGCGGCACAACCACCTCCTCAAGTGCCAGCAAGCCAGGAAAATGGAGGAAATAAATACAAACCTGATCAGGCAATCAGATTAATTATCGACAAAAACTGGAGGGAACCTACAACTGTTGTGGACCAGGATACTATGGCCAAAACCATCGGCGACATGAAAGAAAATCCACAATATAAAGAATTGGCGGAAATGATGGAAAAAATAATGAAATTGAACGAATTTGTCCCATCCAACACAACTCCCATGTCGGAATGGGTGAAAAAGTTTGCGGAAATAGATGTATGGACTTTGACGTCGCTTATAGGGAATGAGGATTTAAATGTAGGCATTTCTTGCTCAGCTCGTAAATTGGGAGTGGTAAGGAGGGGAGATGGTTCTTTGACTTATGATGCTCAAAAGCTGGAGCGATATAAAAGGTTAACTACCGGTGAAAAGCCAGACTTTGGGACGGAAATTCGAAGAGATATTGCGAAAGAGATGAAGATAGCGAACCCAGAAGATCCGAAGGTGTGGATGGTCTTTATTTATGGATATAACTTTTTAAAGATGTGCGGGCTTCCAGCCGTTTTGGTGAGAGAATACGTGGGAGTTGATCCTAGTGGAAATATACAGGAAAATCCGGGATATTTTCATCCTGACGTAAACCGTCAAATGTGGGAAGCTGCTTACTCGGAAATTGCTGTCAAAGAAGTTTCTAAGAGGTCTGCAACGGCTCAAGTAGCAAATGGTCAGTTTATTAAACAATTACAACATAATAGAGCTGATTCAACGTATAGAATCGCTGGAGTTCCTGTTTACGAAGCTTTGTCCTCTCCTTTTAGATTTGACTCCTTCACCGCCTCCAAGGGTGTTTTTAGGAGCAAACAAGCTTTACTTTCGAGAATAATGGAAGGGGGGAAAATTTCGGTGGCCGAAATGGAGAACACCCCAACGCTGGCTCAGATGAAAGTTAATGCTGTTACGTCTGAGTGGAGAGCTATGGTTATGGAGTCAGAAAAACAGCTATTAGTTAATGAGCCCGAGAAGAATCTTATTTTTAGAACTCCGTTTGCTTTGAAAATGGCTGAAAAAATAATTAGACAACTGGACGACATGGATCAGTTGAGCGGAGACTTGGCAAATGTTAATGAAAGGGTTAGCGAGGTGTTTTCTCGGATGCTTTTGATAAGGTTGGGACTAGATAGCACAGGAACTTTGGTTTCACAAAATGAACTTTCTGCAACAATACTGGCCGAGATTTTTAGGCATCCATTTAGATATTTTGATCCAAAAAAGGATAAAGAATTCACGATAGATGTACGGGGATTGGCGGGCTGGATTGGGAGCCATGGAAGGACCCTTAATCCCAAAAAAGACCTGTTGACGCGATCAGCAAACGCTGATTATATTAGAAAATCAGCAATAAACTGGTTTAAAAAGTCTTCACATGCTCAGAACTATGTACGAAGAGCAGTTTGGGGTGATATTAACGCAATGAGCGAGTCTTTTAGCGAAGTAGAAGGTATGGTTAAGTGGGTGGAATACAATAATAACAAGCCTGACGAGCGAAAATTTGCTATCGAGTTAAACAATTTTAACGGTGCTGTATTAGGATAGTTAGAGGTTATGGATTAGGTTTTTTGCCTGCCTCTAAAGCAGCAAGTTCAGCGTCTCTCCTTTGTTTCCACTCAGTTGATGCCTTTCCGGCCTGGTCACCCGCTTTGGTGAAGGATCCAACGGTGTCTTTGACGGTGTTTTCAAGGAAGTTACTAAAGTCGGTTGTTTTGCAAAAGATATTCTTAACTGAGGAGACAAGCGTGGGAACAATCGACATGAAACCAACATAAAGTAAATATTGAAGAAACATTCCCGCAGGGTAGTCGCTGACAAACAAAGGGAGATCGTAACTAGCGTTGATACCACCAGTGCGAACATATGGTTGAAAACCTGGCATGCCGTAGCTTCCAGAGAACATACCAAACATCATGTGAATTAATATGGCCAACAGAGCGTATGTGACAAAGACTGAGGCGTTGCCTACGACACAACTAAACCATTTTTTGAAGCCCCCAGTTGAAGTGGGAAGAATATCCACAATGATCATTATGGGCCCAGCGATTGTTAGCAACATGAGGGTAATGTAGGCAACAATTAACTGGCCAACAATTTTGGCCCATACATAAACAGACCACATGAAAAAGCCCATAACGATTCCAAGCAGGGGAACAATCAAACCAGCACCACCAAATGAGGCAAAAGCCAGAACAATTGCGAGGATTATGGTGGCGAGTAGCAACAATATTGCGACAAAAATATATATGAACAAAAAGTGACTGACGAAGTTAAAATTGCCAGTAAGCGAGGTAATAGCTTGACCAAGATCGTTAATAACAGTGATACCCGTGACACCCTGGGTGAAGGCTATCATACCTAAAACTGCAGTGATGATGACGTACATCATGTCAATGACGAAGCCTACAATGGCGAACGAAAAGGTGACCAGAGTCAATGAGATAATTAAACGAGGAATAATCATTTGAACAGTGACTGAAGCCTGGGGGGAGATTTTTGTTCTGAAAATTACCATGAGTCCGGCGGCAACTAAAACAATAGTGGCAATCAAATAGGCCATGTTTCTGGTGGCAATCCACATACCCCTAACGGTTCCTAATCCTAATTTTTCATATCCTACTCCTGAGGCTTGAGCAAGTGCGGGTGAGACAATGTTGAATTTGGAGGCTAGTTGTTTGACTTCGCCCACACCTGAAGCGATAGGGTCTATAAAAATCAGCTTAGGCACTTGGGCCATAAGGAAATAAGTTCCGCCAATAAAACCTAATTTGGGAAGGGTGTTGATTGCATCTGAAGCGTCGCTGGTGAAAAGGTCTCTGGCCCTGTTCATCCCCACCGAGAGTTGGGTGAGAAAATCGAACAACTCGATTAAGTTCGTGTACTGTAGTGGAGGAAACACAATGACAAAGATGGAGTTCATAATCCAGTTAACTTGTGCAAAAGTATATCTCTCGCCATAAATTTCATCGGGATTAGAGGTGTCAAAAACTTTTCTAGCGAAAGAAAATACCGATGGATTGTACCAGGGCGCAGGCGGGGGGGAAGCAAACAAATAACGATTAATTTCATAGAGAAGAATTTCGCACTCGTTTTGTGCTAGATCAATCTCCGCTTGTGTGGGAGCTGGTGGGGGATTGTCTGGATCAATAAAAAGCCGACCCAAAAATAAATCTAGGGTGGAAGTGACGGCGCAGGCACTTTGTGCTCCTACGATTGGGGGTGGGCCCAGTGTGCCTGTGCAGTAATATTCACCAGGATTATCAACACATTGGGCCTGAGCTATGGGGACAGACAACAGAGGACTAAATGAAGAGACGAGGAAGGTGGAGGTGTATGCAAGGACTAACAACAAGGAGGAGATCTTTTTAGAAAAAAGTTTCATATTGGTTGACAACTATAATATACATGGTTAGACAAGTTAGGGGAAGGGGAAAGGACAGCTACTAATCCAACTCCAGACCTGCAGGATGTTGTTTCCGTATACGATGTCGGCGGGACCAGGTGTGCAAGAATTTCCTGTAAGATAAATGGCGGCAAACACTCCAGCTTTGCAGGCATCATCTCCGCCGCAGGCAGCCAGTTGGGATGCACAATATGAAGCGATGGCCGGAAGAGTTTCCAGATGTCCGGTGATTTGCTCGTCAAAATTATCAGTGGCATTGTGGTCGCCAACATGAATACCAAAGTCCTCAACAGGGCTTTCCCGCTCATAATTGCTGGCGTCGGATTCGTTGAGCCAAATAAGAAGCGACATTCCCGGGTTGACTCCGGCGGCATTGGCTCGGGAAACAACATCGTTATAACAAACTTCAGCATGAGATCCGGTTTCGGGTTGACCATACCAGCGATTGGCCAGGTCGATGTAATTGTTTCGGTCGACACAGCTAGTGTTAGTTTCAGGGAGGTTCTGATTACAGTTAATGGTGGGGTCTGTGGTGCCTGATACGTCAAGGCTGGGCATAAAACCCTTGGGACGAAGAGCGCGTTGCAAGTTTAAGTTTTCCCTGACCTGAGGAATGACCAATAAATGATCAGAGAGGCTGCCTAGATACGGGAAGTAAATAGCGCCGGTAGAACCACCACTCCCGGCCGTTACTCTACCGACTCCGTCCAGATCGTTAGTGGTAGCAGAATACCGAACAGTGCTAGCTCCGGGAACGGCCTCGTCGCCGGTTTTGATGTCGTATTCCTGAGCTGGAGTAGTGCGCCAGGTGCAAGAGTAGTTTGCATTTTGGGTGCAGAGGGCCTCGGTATCAAAACTGGCGCAGTACCCATAATAAGCCGGGTTGGATCCATAGCAATCATTAAGCTCACTTTGGAGCGGAAGTTGAGGCATCCATCGGCGAAAGAAGGATTGGTCGCCAACTACAAGCATGTTGTAGAGTTTTTCGATGAAAGGAGTTTTTGAGAACGGGCTGGCTCTGGCGGCAGTGGTGAGATCAATGTATGGCCAACTTGGACAGTATCCGGGATTTGGGGTCGGATTGTGTCCGTCTTCGTAAGTGTCTTCAGTACAGTAAATTTGACAGTATGAATAGGTGGCACAACCATCAGGGTCAAGATTGCAGCCGGACGTTCCAGTTGATTCGCACAAGTCACGAAAGTATGGAAACGCTGCTTGGTTGGTACATCTAACTTGATCGTCTGGATTGGGTCCACAACAGGACCACCCATCCCGATCAGGGGCACAACTTTCTCCTACCACTACGTCCCCCGAGTTGCAGTCATAGGGTTGAGGAACGCAATAGTATTGGGCATCTGCCGCTTCGCAGTAGGTAGCTCGGGGGCAGGAACCGTAGCAACAGCCATCGTCGTTGTGACCTCCTGAGGAAATTTGGAGTGAAGTTCCTACACAGGTGGCGTTTTCATTAACACAGGGCCTGGTAACACAGTTGGTTATGTTGCCACAAGTACGTTGGGGAGCGGCGCAGGCGATATAAAGCTCAGGTACAAAATGAAAAAGTTGATAATAAGTAAGAGACCCTGTGACAGATCTGCCTAAAAGACTGTCGCCCTGATTGGATCTGAACTCCTGAATGTTACATACGGCATCGTCGGGGGTGTAGGGGGCGGGGGGGGCTTGAAAACCAAGTCTGACCTCGGTGTTACGAATTAAAATACCGTTACTGTTATATTCTCTTTGAATGGGAGTAAGGTCTTCGTGCCCTTCAATATCGCCTAAACCCTGATGCTGGGTAACCCTTTGGGCAAATACGCTGGGATCGGTGAAATCTAGGGCAGGAGTGGGGGTCAGAATTGGCTGATGAAAGCTACTGATGATTTCCGAAAGGGCAATGGCTGAACGGGCGTGAGGAAAATATAGTCTGGAATCGGTGGGAGAAGTGAAAGTCAGGCTCATGGCAACGATTCGGCCATCAATGTTGGTGGGCTGGACGTCGGGAATAACGCTGACGGTGAATTCTCCGGTGGTATCTTCCAGAGTAGAGTAGGGGATGTATTTCATAGTCCAATCATTACTGTCGTCATCGATGGGATTGATATCATCAAGCCTGACCCGATCATTGCTGGTTAAACACGATTCGGCGACATCTAGGCGTAGCAATTGGAGTAAAACGCCTATTCTTCCCAATACGTCTCGACCGACATCTATGAGCTCGTTGAGCTCTTGTGCGTGAGAAGCGGCGGCAAAGTAAGTAATTCCTTCGCTTAAGAAGATGGTTTGAAGATGTGCGGCATCAAACTGGCCATCGGGAATTAAAAGAGCGGCTTTAACCAGGGCCCGTCCCATTGCATCCATCATTGTCCAGTCCGGAGCAAGTAAAATATATGCAATACGAGCAGCGTCAATGAGGTTACTAACAGAAGAAGAAATGGCCTGAGTGAGGATATTAAGGACATAGGTATAATCAATATCTTTTTGGCAGGCGACTAGATAATTGTGGTAGGCGCTGCCTACTCCATGGGTGGCTAATGTAGTTTTCATGTCGTTTCGCACTTCTAGGGGAGTCAATTTGTTTAAAGGGCCGCTTTGGTTAATGATTCGGGAGCGATCCGTCTGGTCGAAGGCATTTAAAGGAAGTTTTTCGGATTGGTATACGGTTCCATTTAAGTACCAATTAAGAAAGGCGTTTGTTTTGACTGAGTCAGGGAAGGCCTGTTGAGTGTTTCCCAGAAGCGGAAATTGAGTGTTTCTGAGATCGAAGGTAATCTGCCAGTTAATTTTTTTAAAGAAATAAATTGCGTTGGGAATACAATTGGGACCGCTGACGGCCGGGTCACAAATGTAATATCGGGATTCGTTGGGGCCTGTGCCAATTAATAAGGGGTCGATTTGAGAAGGGGTAATGGGAAGGGGATTAGGAAGGGCTTCGGCGTAGCAGATATCAACCACATTATGTTTGGTTATAAAACCGGAGACGTTTAAGGACTTGCCACAATTAGGAGTGAGATAGTCTAAATTGTCGTCATCTTCTGCCCAAGGATCCTTTCGGGGAATTAACGGATCACAGGGATTGCCGGGGTAGGGGCGCAAAGGATGAAACTCGGGACTGGATCCGGTGGTTGATGAACAGGGGTAAATGAAAGGATGTGGCCAAGGGGAGCGGGTGAAGAAACCCAGGGTGGGTGTTTGAGCGTGAAGAGTTGAAAGAGGAAGGGAGACGGAGACGCTGATCAGAATGAAAAAAAATACAAACAATTGTTTCATTAAAACTATTCTATCATCAGGCAGGGATGGTTATGCACAGCTTGGAGTCATGCAGATATCAAAAAGACCTATGTCAATACCAAGAAAAACCGCAATAAGTCTTAAAAGAATCCACGAAGAAAGGGCGAGGATTAATCCACCTAAAGAATAAGTGATTGTTTTTTGTGCTGATTGAGTACGAGCTTTGTCGTCTCCTGCGGACAAGTAGATAAATCCTCCAACGACCAACATCACCAAACCGGCAATTGCCACAAATCCCAAAAAGACGTTGAGGAGATTGGTGACCAGGTCGTTTATATTCTGAAAAGTGGCAGGACTGGCTGGGTTGGCTGACTGTGCCAGGGCTGAAACTGGGAAAAAAAGAACAACAACCAACGCAGACAGGAATTTTAGATGACGGGCCATGAGATGAATATATGGTAAAAAAACAGTCCCGACAAGTGCCGGGACTGTTTGTCGATTACGCAAAGCTTTCTGCTTATGCGATCTGTCGGATATCGATCTGAATCAGATCGATATTGAACAAGACTCTGAGAATGTACAGCAGTGCGTAGGCGGAAAAGACGATAGCGAGACCGATCAAAGCGGCCGTAATCTTTTTACGGGCTTTTTCGGTTCCTTCCTTATCGCCTCCGGCCATAATCCATTGCAATCCTCCCCATAGAAGGAAGATAAAAGAAACCACACCAGCAGCACCCAAAAGGATGTTGAGGAGGGTTCTCAAAAACATGGCTGGAGTGTAAGCCAACAACGGCTGGAATCTTGCATCGATATCAGCAACATCTGCTTGTTCAGCAGCTGGAGCTGGTAGTCCTTGAGCCAAAAGTGTTTTAAACATCATCAAATCACCCGCCTTTCAAGGAAATTATAGCATAATTACCAGAAGCCTGGAGTTACGGAGCTCCAATATTGTTTATGACCACCTGAACCAGGTTGACACCAAAGAGAATCCGAACAATGTAAAGAAGGGCGTATGAAGAAAATGTAATGGAAAGACCAACCAGGGCATACATGATTTTTTTGCGGGCCTTTTCAGCCGCATCTTTGTCGCCGCTTGAAGTGATCCATTGCATTCCTCCCATGAGTAAATAAATAAAAGCTAAGACTCCGGAGGCTCCCAGCATCATGTTGATGCCGGTTTGAACGTAGGCCGATGGGCGAAGTCCGTAGATGTTTTGGTAGGGACCGGTGGTGTTAACAAGGTTAATTGTGTCAGCCAGCAGGTTGTTCATGTTTTTAGTTTATATTGGAAACAAATTAAGGGCAAGTACCGCAGGTGGTGGAATTTACCGGTGCGGCGGTGGATTGCCAACCACTAGGGTCACAGATGTAATGAATGTCTGACGCGCCTAAGTAGATGTTGCCAGTAATTCCGCATCCGGTTGAGCCGCAATATGGGCAGTTGGCGTTGCCTAACGTGGCAGAAGGGAGCCCTCCAGACGGGATGGTGGTTCCAGTGGTGGACGAAGCGGAACCGATGGTGCGCAGATCTAGTTGGATCAAATTGACGTTAAAGAGAACCCGGACAATGTACAGCATTGCGTATGAGGAAAATACAACTGCCAGACCAATGAAGGCAGCGACTATTTTTTTCCTGGCTTTGTCCAAGGCGTCTTTATCACCACCGGCAGTAATCCATTGGATGCCTCCCCAAAGTAAATACACAAAGGAAGCAACCCCAGCAAAACCCAGAAGGAGGTTTATAAGAGTGGATAAAAACGGAGCCGGAGTTAAATTTTGAATGGTGTCGAATTCCGGATTGGAGGTGGTGACACCTATTTGCTGAGCCAAAAGACGGGGAGAGTTCATATGTTATGTACCAACAGGGCCCAGAGTGTAGCCAATGCTGACACCAAAAAGGGTTTCAAGAATGTACATTATGGCGTAGGCGGAGAAGACGATAGCAAGACCAATTAAGGCTCCGACAACCTTTTTTCTAGCCTTGTCGATGGCATCTTTATCGCCTCCGGCCATGATCCACTGAACTCCACCCCAAAGCAGATATATAAAAGCAGCGACTCCGCCCAGACCCAAGAGGGCTCGAATGGTAGTGCGAACGTAGTTTTGGGGCTGGAGACCTTTAATGGTGAGGTATCCCGGGACCGCTTCGATGTTGATGGGGTCGGGGATTTGTGCAAGGAGGTTGAACATGGAAACTATTGGATTTGATCTAAGGTCCAGCCGATGACATTAATGTTAAACAGAACCCTGATGATATAAAGAATGGCATAGCTGCTAAAAACCAGAGACAGACCAATGAGAGCACCAACTAATTTTTTTCTGGATTTATCTAAAGCATCTTTATCACCTCCGGCCATAATCCACTGAACTCCACCCCAAAGCAGGAAAACAAAAGAGGCAACACCAGCTAAACCAAGAAGCATGTTGATGAGAGTGGAAACAAACATCTGAGGCTGGAGCGACTCAATGGTGGCGTAACGGGTGTCGCCGGTTGTAATGCCTATGGCTTGAGCAAGCAGTTTCATGGTTAGGGGGTGCCCAGCCGGTCTAAAGTAAATCCGGCGGGGGTACCAAACAATGTCCTTATTATATACATGAATGCATAAACAGAAAAGACTACCGCCAGTCCAATGAGGGCCGTGGTGATTTTTTTGCGAGCCTTTTCAACGGAGTCCTTGTCGCCTCCGGCCATAATCCACTGAACTCCGCCCCAAAGAAGGAAAATAAAACCCAGAACTCCGGACATGCCGAGAAGTACCGAGCCGGCAGTAATAACATAATCCGACGGGGTAAGATCGTTGATGAAATCATAGTCGGTACTACGATTGAAAACGTCGATGACGTCGCCTTGAGCGAGCAGTTTGGTCATATGATATTGGGAATATTAAAGCTTCTAATGGAAATGCCAAAGAGTGTTTCGACAATAAACACAAAAACAAAAGCAGACAGAATAATTACGATTCCAAGAAGGGAGTTTTTAATACGTTCATAGGCTTGATGAATTTTCTCTTTTTCTCCACCGGCATTAATGTATTCGAAACCTCCCCGAAGCAGGTTGAAAAAGAAGTATACTCCACCCAGGCCAAAAGCAACGTTGAGTAGGTTTCCGAAAAAAGCTCCCAAACTTCTGGCAAATCCAGTGTCAGTTTGATTGCCCAATATATCATTGAGGGCGGGGTTGACGATAAAAGCGAGTGGGGAATTGTTCATGGATGAATGCCCATTAATAAGAAAGAGAGACGCATGATATCTAATCCTACTAAGCGACCAACAATTCCAGCAATAAGATACGACAAGACCACGACAGTTAGGCCAAGAAAGTTGTTAGTGAGTTTTTTTTGAGCAGTCTGAACTAAGGCTTTGTCGCCTCCGGCTGATATGTAGCCATAGCCTGCGATAATTAATTGAAACATAAAATATAAACCACCGATGACAGTGAGAAGCCCAAGAGTCATGGAGACGACGGTTTCGGTTCCCATAAGGGCCGTGGTTAGCGATGTCACCTGCCCTAGGGGTCCTACTCCATTAATGACGGTTCCCAGGTCTGTTTGAGCAAGTAATGGGTGGGCCATGAAATTAGTAGATTCTGGGGTTAATTAACAAATCCCAGTTTTGAGTCCCAAAAAGGATGTAGCCAATAATGCCGGCAATAATCAAGGAAACAACAATGACGGTTAAGCCCAACACAGAGCGCCAAATACGCTCGGTAGATTTTTGAACAAGTTTGGCGTCTCCACCAGCGCTCATGTAGCCGTAACCTGCTAGCACTAAATTCATTAATGTATAAATTCCAGCGATGACAATGGAAAATTTATAAAGACTGCTGATGATCTCGATGAGGCCACCTCCTGCGGCATTTGTATATCTCCCCGGAGCGAGGACTGTAAAGGGACTGGGTATGTCGCCAAAGACACCAGCTAGCTTCATGTTTTTGTTAAGTTACAGGTGGGTTAATAAGGTTTATGCCTGTGATGGTGCTGACTATTTGCAGTATAAAATAGGCTGAGATAACAAGCAACAGGCCAATAAGGCCGTAGGTAATGGAATTTTTGGCTTTCTGAACGCGGCCGGCGGGGTTGTATTGGCCGCCATAGACTATTAATTGATAGCCACCGTAGACTATCAGACCCACGAAATAAACACCGGCCATGATGATGATGTTGGGCAAAAAGAGACCGATGATGTTACTGATACCCGAGGTGTTGGATCTGAAGGCCGGGGAGATGTTGGGGTGAGTCCAAAAAAGTTCGTCGCGAAGATCAACTGGAGCTTGGGACAATAAAAAATATTGATTCATACTGGTCTAAATAAGATTGGCACCGGTGATGGTTTGGAGAATCTGCATAATAAAAAAGGCGCAGATAACAACGAATAGCCCGAGGGCGGCGTTAGTGAGCTGTTTTTGTAATTGAGCCAGGCGGGCTTCATCGCCGGCGCTACTCATAAAGCCCAATCCGGTGACCAGAAGTTGATAGAAGAAAAACAAACCGGCTGCGGCAATGGCGAAAAGAAGGGAGCGGCCAACAATGGTTGATGGCAGCGCGAGTTGGTGCGCGGTGGTAAAAATGGAACTGGGGGAAGTGACCCCGGACACTTGGGCTAGATACATTGACTGAGTGTTTTTATAGATAATTTAATAAGTTGCATGTTAAAGCCTGAAACCCCAGGGATCTAATCCAAGGACTCTAACACCAATGAAATTGAGGAGAACGACACCGAGGGCAATGACTACCAACCCAGAGATGGATGATATGAGAAAGGTCTTGGCTTGGACAACCTTTTTTTGATCTCCAGAAGAAGTAACATACAGAAATCCGGAATAAACAATAGAGACCAGGGTGGCCGTGATGGCGATGCCCAAGACCCAATTGACGATCTGATTTACCAGGCCTCCTGGACTGCTGGCATTGATGCAACCAATGGCAGTTCTAATACCAGATAGCGGATCGCCGTCTATACAAAAAATTTGAGTGCTGTCTTGGGCGGCGACAGGGAAAGCAAAGACAAAAAGAAATATCCAGGCAAAAATGGCAAACTTAGTGAGACGAGAATTAACCATGAGCTTATGTATATAAAGTATATTACACTTTTGGATCAAATAAATGTAGGGCGGAGGTTTGTTACAATAATGAGGCGATGATTACAAGAAAAAAATTAGGATTTTTAAAGTGGGGAATTATGCTATTTACGGCCGGAATTTTTGCTACCGGGGTAAGGGCAGAAGTATGCGATAACCCCGGAGGATTGTCAGACCCGGCGGTAATTTCCGGGTGCATAAGTAAATACAACGGATTTTTAGATGCGATTTCTAAAGCCAACACTACCAATAAGCAGCAGTTGGACAAGCTTAGGTCGCAAATCGCAAATCTGAAATCGCAAATAACTTCGCTTGAAGGCCAATTGGGGAAATTGGAGAAGGGGATATTTGAGAGGGAGGTAAAAATCGGAGTCAAACAAGAGTTGTTGTCAGCCAAGATTCGACAGGACTACATGATGCGCAGGGACCAGCCGATATTGCTACTTTTATTTGCCTCCGATTCGGCAGCCGATTTTTTTAAGGACTTGGCCTTCAGGGAAAAGTTGGCCAGTTCTGACAGAGGAGTGATTGCGGCAGTGTCTCTGGAAGTGGCTGATCTGGCCAGCCGGAGTGCGCAACTTAAACTTCAGAAAACCAATCTGGCTGTTTTGAAGGATAAAGTTGACAAACAAACCAGTTTTTTGGCCGCCGAGGTAGAGAAGGCCAGTAAGTATGAAGCTGATTTAGGGGGGAAAATTTCAGCCTTGACGGCCAGACAAAATGATTTGTTGGCTGAAAAAACCGGGACATTTGCGACTACTGTGGGAGACGTGCCTTTGGCGGATGATCCGGCGTCAAGGCCGGATTACAATCCGGGTTTTTCTCCGGCTTTTGCGATGTTTTCATTCGGAGCCCCGCATTTTAAAGGGATGAGCCAGTATGGGGCTTTCGGAAGAGCCAAATCCGGACAGTCGGTGGAGACGATTTTAAAAGCATATTACGGAGGAGGAATCGAAATAAAGAAAGATTATTCGACTGGCATAAACATCACCGTGTCCGGATACGGAAGAGTGGACATTGAAACGTATGTAAAAAGAATTTACGAAATGCCCACCTCCTGGGGGGATCAGGGCGGGATGGAGGCGCTGAAAGCACAGGCGGTGGCTGCCCGATCCTATGCCTTGGCAAGAACAAATAACGGAGCTACCTCTATTTGTGCTACGGAAGCGTGTCAGGTATACAAGCCGGCCAATAAGGGCGGGAAGTGGGATGAGGCAGTGAATGCTACCCGGGGCTGGGTACTTATGGCCGGAGGAAAACCGTTTTCGGCTTGGTATGCCTCCACATCCGGCGGATATCAGACGGCCTACAGCGACAACGGGCATACCACCCCGGGATTTTGGGATACAACATCAAATTGGACCAGATGGGCTGACGGGGCGTATGAAAAGATCGGAGGATCCCCCTGGTTTTACAAAGGGTGGTACAAATCCAGATCGGGCAAAATGTGCGGCAGAAGCCACCCTTGGTTAAAAATGGATGAGTTTGCGGACATGGTGAATGCGGCTATTGTGGTAGACCGGGGAGGGGATGTGAGCGGAATTTTCCCGGAAGATGTAAGAAGTTGCTGGGGAGGAAACGATAATCCCTGGTCTAAGTCCAGACTGGCCGAAGAAGCGGATAAACACGGAGGCAGAGTGACCAGTGTTTCCAGCGTGAGGGTGGAGCACGGAAGTAACGGAATAACCAACAAAGTAATAATCGGAACCAACAGGGGAGAGATAAGTGTTTCCGGAGCTAATTTCAAGAAAGCATTTAACTTGAGAGCTCCCGGAGCACTGGCTCTTAAAAGCGGGTTGTTTAATATTGAGAAGAAATAGCAGTATTGGTGTAAAATTCGGATATGCCTGAAGTTTACAATGCGACGCCGACGGGGGCGCCCCCTTCAACCCCTCCAGTACATACTGATTTGCCTACTCATACCCATACTCAAACCCAAACCCATACTCATCCGGCCGGTCAAGACCAACCCGACCATCTGACCCCCAAGCAACAGGCCAGAGCGTTAATTGAAGAGGTGTTAAAAAAAACGGGTGAAACTAAAAGGAAAATATTGGGGGGGGCGTACGAAGTTTGTCCGGGAAGTTCTTTTATTAATGAGCAAAATGATGAGGAAGTGGTTTTAATTTTAAGGGCGCATCCGATTATGAATTTGAAATGGATGTTAATTGTGGCTGGGGCACTGATACTTCCGGAAATTTTGGGTTGGGCGGGGGTATTTAATCCGATACCTTTTAAGTACGTATTTGTCGGGAAACTGTCCTGGTATCTGGTTATCTTGGGGTTTGCTTTTGAAAAGTTTTTAAGCTGGTATTATTCGGTGTTTATTGTGACCAACGAGAGGTTGGTTGATATTGACTTTGTAAATCTGCTTTATCGGGTGGTGTCTTATGCCAACTTAAACCACATTGAGGAACCGGCAATGGTGATGGGGGGGTTTGTAAGGTCATTTTTTAAATACGGAGATATACACGTGGCAACAGCG